>Ga0180008_1001218_pt1 | contig 16918 bp, 16 predicted proteins | sample MM_PW_MetaG_FD_121121 | JGI IMG/M metagenome (GOLD analysis project Ga0180008, IMG submission 121121) | Groundwater microbial communities from the Aspo Hard Rock Laboratory (HRL) deep subsurface site, Sweden - MM_PW_MetaG | ecosystem: Environmental > Aquatic > Deep subsurface > Groundwater...
ACCACGGTCGGGTTGTCGTTGATGAACTTGGCCAGGGGTTCAGCCGCCACCAGCATCACGATCACCGAGGTCACCACGGCAATGATCATGATTGGCAAGTGCTCGGTCATGCCTACGGCGGTGATGATGCTGTCGATGGAGAACACCAGGTCGAGCAGCAGGATCTGCCCGATAGCCGCGGCAAAACCGATGGCCACTGTATTGCCGACGCTTGCCTTCTCTTCGGGCTCCGGGTCCATGCTGTGGTGGATCTCGGTCGTCGCCTTCCACACCAGGAACAGGCCACCGGCGATCAGGATCATGTCCTTCCACGAAAACGCCTGGCCGAACACCTCGAACACCGGGGCCGTCAGTTGCACGATAAACGCGATGGTGCTCAACAGGCCCAGACGCAGAATCAACGCCATGCTGATGCCAATGCGCCGCGCCTTGGCCCGGTGCTTCTCCGGCAGTTTATTGGTGAGGATCGAGATGAAGATCAGGTTGTCGATCCCCAGCACGATTTCCATGACGATCAGGGTCGCCAGGGCCACCCAGGCGGTGGGGCTGGCGGCCAGTTGTAAAAGGTAATCCATAGGTCAGTCCTGACGTTGTGCTGGGAGGTTAGGTTTCTTTGGTGTCCGATTCAGACTCTTTAGTTTCCTGATCGTCCTTTTTTTCTGGACTGATCAGGCCTTGGGTCGCTTCACTCAGTGCTTGCTCGGCGGCCTTATGGGTGTCATCGATCGCTTGCTTGGCCGATTCGCTGGCTTTGCCCAGGACCTGCTGCGCGCTTTTCTCGACCTGATCGCAGCCGCTGATCATCACCAATGAAAGCGCAAGCAGCGAAGCCGCGCCGAGAGATTTGAGCTTCATGATGTATTCCTCGTTAGAACCATTGGGTCCAAGTAGTGGCCCCGCGATAGCGACGCATTCTATGCAGGTGAACACTTCAGTAAAATTCGTATTTTTCTCGCGTATACTTCGGTTTTTACGAACTAAAAGCCACCATGCTCAATTATCGACAACTGCATTACTTCTGGGTGGTGGCCAAGACCGGCAGCATCGTGCGCGCCTGTGAGCAACTGAACCTCACGCCGCAGACGATCAGCGGGCAAATCAGCCTGTTGGAGCAGACGTTTGGTATCGCACTGTTTCAACGGGTAGGCCGCCAACTGGAGCTGACCGAGGCCGGGCGCCAGGCCCTGCCCTACGCCGAACAGATGTTCCAGACCGGCAATGAACTGGAAGCGATGTTGCGCGCCCAGCCCAATGAACAGCAAATCGTGTTTCGCGTGGGTGTCGCGGATGTCGTGCCCAAGTCCATCGTCTATCGCCTGATCGCGCCGACCATGGAGTTGAGCGAGCCGCTGCGCATTACCTGTCGCGAAGACAAACTCGAACGGTTGTTGGCCGACCTGGCGATCCAGCGTCTGGACCTGGTGATTTCCGACAGCCCCATGCCCAGCCATCTGGACATCAAGGGCTACAGCCAGAAACTGGGAGAGTGTGGCATCAGTTTCTTTGCCACCCAGGCCTTAGCGGACCTGCACGGCGGTGATTTCCCACAGTGCCTGCACGGTGCGCCGCTGTTGATTCCCGGTGCGGAAACCGTAGTGCGCAGCCGTTTGCAACGCTGGTTCGCCGAGCAGCAGATCCAGCCGAAGATCATCGGCGAGTTCGACGACAGCGCCTTGATGCAGGCATTTGGCCAATCCGGCAGCGGAATTTTCATTGCCCCCAGCGTGATTGCCGAGGAAGTGGTGCGCCAATACGGCGTAGCGCTGATTGGCCAGACGGATGCAGTCACCGAGTCGTTCTATGCCATCTCGGTGGAGCGCAAGGTCAAGCACCCCGGCATCGTTGCCATTACCGAAGGTGCCCGACGCGAACTGTTTACCGCGCTGCCGGCCTAGACGCAGGCGACCCGGGTCTTGGCGGTCATCAGCCACAGGGCCAGGAGAATCGACAGCAGGATAAAACCGGACGCCGCGAACCCAAGGCTGCCCAGGCCCAGAGTGTCGATCACCCGTCCACCCACCATCGCGCCCAGGCCAATGCCCAGGTTGGCCCCGGCAATGTTCAGCGATGCCGCGAATGCCGGGGCATGGGGCGCAGCCTTCATCAACCGCACATGGCTGACCAGGAACAGCGCGGCCTGGGTCACGCCCCAGATACCCATGGCCGCCGCCAGGCCGAGGGTGGAGTGAATCGCGGGAACCAACGCCACCATGCCGGCGATCATAAAGCCGCAGAACACCATGGAGGCGATCAGCGGGTGCTTGTCGACCATGCGCCCCCCCAGGGAGTTACCGATCAGACCAACGGCGCCAAAGCCCATCAGGCACCAGCCCACCAGGGTGCCATCGAAACCGGCCAGGCGTTCAAGAATGTCCGCCAGGTAGGTATATGCAGTGAACATGCCGCTAAATACCAGGATTGACAGCAAAACGTGGCCTTGCATCAAGGGGTTGCGCAGGATCTTGAACTGCGAGCGCAGGGTCACGGTTTGCTTCTTCACAATGGTCGCCGGCAGGTAAATCAACAGCAGCAGGGCCTTGAGCACCGCCACCCCGGCCAGAATGCCAAAGGCGCTGCGCCAGCCAAACACATCGCAAATCAGGGTGCCCACCGGGATACCGAAGACCGTGGCGCAGACGATGCCAAAGCCGATCTTGGCAATCGCCCGGCCGGCGTGGTCCGGCCCGACGATATCCACTGCCGTTTCACTGGCCAGCGCCCAGAACACCGGCAGCCCGAGGGCCGGAATCAGGCGGGCCACGGCCATCACCCAGATATTCGGTGCCAGGGCCGCCAGGGTATTGGCCGCGCCAAACATCAACAGAATGCTGATAAACAAGCGCTTGCGCTCGAAACGCGCGAAATACGCGGTGAGGAACGGCCCGAACGCGGCCACGGTAAAAGCAAACAACGTCACCAGAAGGCCCGCCTGGGACACGCTGACATGCAGGTCACGGGCGATGGAGGGCAACAGGCCCACGATGACAAATTCGGTGGTCAACACCGTAAAACCGGCTGCGGACAGCAGCAGGATGGGCAACAACATGCACAACTCCAGAAACAGCGACGCCAGCGCTGGCCCAGGGGCCCGCTGGCAGGAAGATAAGAAGAGGATGGCAAATCTTAACAGAATGTGACCAAAGCACCCATGGCCCTGGCGACTGAATGCCGCAGCAAACGGGATGTTTCCTACAGCATGTTAGACTTCGCGCCCTGCATCGCGCTGCACACATTAAAAAAACTAGAGACACTCTTATGACTGCTGCCCCTTCTCTGTTTCAACGCCTGCTGCGCACCAGCCTGGTGACCCAAATTGTCATCGGCCTGGTTGCTGGCATCCTACTGGCCCTGCTGTCGCCCAGTGCTGCCCTGTCCACCGCGTTTATCGGCAAGGTGTTTGTCTCGGCGCTCAAGGCCGTGGCGCCAATCCTCGTGTTTGTGCTGGTGATGGCCTCGATTGCCAACCACAAACATGGTCAGGAAACCCATATCCGGCCGATTCTGTTCCTGTACCTCTTGGGCACCTTTTCGGCCGCAGTGGTCGCGGTCATTGCCAGCACCCTGTTTCCGTCGAGCCTGGTGCTCAGCACCCATGACGTGGCCGTCAGCGCTCCCGGCGGGATCGGGGAAGTGATGCAAAGCCTGTTGCTCAGCGTGGTGGACAACCCCGTCAGTGCGCTGATGAACGCCAACTTCATCGGCATCCTGGCATGGGCCATCGGTATGGGCATCGCGATCCGTCATGCCGGGGACACCACCCGCACCGTGCTGGAGGACCTGTCCAATGGCGTCACGCTGATCGTACGCGTGGTGATTCGCTTCGCACCGCTGGGTATTTTCGGCCTGGTGGCCTCGACCCTCGCCGCCTCTGGTTTCGACGCGTTGCTGGGCTATGCCCACCTGTTGTTGGTACTGATCGGCTGCATGCTGTTCGTGGCCCTGGTGGTCAACCCGGCCATCGTGTTCTGGAAATTGCGTCGCAACCCGTACCCGCTGGTGCTGTTGTGCCTGCGCGAGAGCGGGATCACCGCCTTTTTCACCCGCAGTTCGGCGGCCAACATCCCGGTCAACCTGGCCTTGAGTGAGCGCCTGGGCCTGCATGAAGACACCTATTCGGTCTCGATCCCATTGGGGGCGACCATCAACATGGCCGGCGCTGCCATTACCATCACCGTGCTGACCCTGGCCGCGGTGCACACCCTGGGCATCGCCGTCGACCTGCCAACCGCCGTGCTGCTGAGCGTTGTTGCAGCAATCTGTGCCTGTGGCGCGTCGGGTGTGGCCGGAGGATCGCTGTTGCTGATTCCACTGGCGTGCAGCTTGTTTGGTATTCCGAGTGAAATCGCCATGCAGGTAGTGGCGGTAGGTTTCATCATCGGCGTATTGCAGGATTCGGCGGAAACCGCGCTCAACTCGTCTACCGACGTGTTGTTCACCGCCGCGGCGTGCCTGGGCCAGGAAGACAAGAACCCAGCCTGATACAACGGTGGGAGCTGGCTTGCCTGCTCCCACCGTTGTTTTGCGGTGTTACTCAGTACTTAGAACGCGCCCATGTAGTCGCGCTTGCCCACTTCCACGCCATTGTGACGCAGCAACGCGTAAGCAGTGGTGACGTGGAAGAAGAACTGCGGCAAGCCGTAGGTCAGCAGGTAGGACTGGCCGCTGAAGCGCTTCTCTTTAGGGGTGCCCGGACGGGTGACGATCTCGATACCTTCCTTGCCATCGATCTGTGCCGGAGTGATGGTGTCGATGAAGGCCAGGACCTTGGCGATCAGCGCTTGCAGGTCAGCGAAGGTGACTTCGCTGTCTTCGTATTTCGGCACTTCGATCTCGGCCAGACGCGCGCAAACGCCCTTGGCAAAATCTACGGCAATCTGCACCTGGCGAACCAGCGGGAACATGTCCGGGAACAGGCGGGCCTGGAGCAAGGCATTCGGGTCGATGTTCTTGGCGGTGGCGTGGGCCTCGGCCTTGTTCAACACATCGCTCAGGGCGTTGAGCATTTGCTTGAAGACCGGAGCGGAAGCGGCGTACAGGGAAATAGTCATGACAGTCTCGACAGTGGTGGCAGGGTTTGAACAGCCGCGATTATAGACACGAGCGCTGCTTGTCTTTTATTTTTTCGGGATTAGGCTAGTGGGTTCACTGCATAGGGAAAGCGCGATGACCACCGAGCATGACACCACCTCTTGCGAGCCGCGCCTCAACAGCACGGAAATCCGCGTTCTGGGCTGCCTGATCGAGAAGCAGGCCACCCACCCAGAAACCTACCCGCTGACCCTCAATGCCCTGGTCCTGGCCTGCAACCAGAAAACCAGCCGGGAACCGGTGACGAACCTCAGCCAGGGCCAGGTTGGCCAGAGCCTGCGAGCCCTGGAAGGCCGTGGTTTTACCAAACTGGTGATGGGCAGTCGCGCCGACCGCTGGGAGCACCGCGTGGACAAGGCCCTGGAGCTGGTGCCGGCACAGGTGATTCTCAGCGGCCTGCTGTTCCTGCGGGGCCCGCAGACCGTCAATGAATTGCTGACCCGCAGCGGGCGCATACATGACTTTGAAGACGCCGAGCAAGTGGTGCACCAACTGGAACGCCTGATCGCCCGCGACCTGGCGGTGCTGGTGCCCAAGCAGGCGGGCCAGCGTGAAGACCGCTACACCCATTCCCTGGGCGACCCGGCAGATATCGAGGCGATCCTGGCCGCTCGTGGCAATCCGGTGGAGCGTAGCAGCACCAGCGGGGTCTCCATGGAACGCATCGAAGAACTGGAGGCGCGGATTGCCGCGCTGGAAGAGCGTCTGTCGCGCCTCGAATAGCGTCCCCTTCGCAGGCGCCGGCTTGCCGGCGCCTACAAGGCCTGTCTTATGACTGCCGGGCGAAGGCCACGGCTTTCTGGAACTGTTCGTCCGTGGGCCGGATACCGGTGTACAGCACGAACTGCTCCAATGCCTGGATCGCAATCACTTCCAGGCCGGTAATCACCCGCTTGCCTTGGGCCCGACCGCGCACGATCAACGGCGTTTCGGCGGGGATCGCCACCACATCGAACACCGTGTCTGCTGCATCAATGGCGTCGGCCTCAAAGGCCAGGTCCTCGGCCTGGGCGCCGCCGGTCATGCCGATAGGCGTCACGTTGACCAGCATCTGTGGACGCGCCTGACCCAACGCCGCCTGCCACTCATACCCCAGGTTCTGCGCCAACGCCCGACCCGCCACTTCGTTGCGCGCAACGATCACGCCATTGGTATAGCCTCCATCACGCAACGCACTGGCCACGGCCTTGGCCATGCCGCCACTGCCATGCAGGGCGAAGGTCGAACCCTTGGGCACCGCGTGCTTTTGCAGGAGTTGCTCGATGGCGATGTAATCGGTGTTGTAGGCCTTGAGGTGCCCGGCGGTATTGACGATGGTGTTGATCGAGGCAATGGCGCGGGCCGAGTCGTCGAGCTCATCCACCAGCTCGATACAGGCCTCCTTGAACGGCATCGACACCCCACAGCCGCGAATGCCCAAGGCACGGATTCCGGCCACGGCGCCATTCAAGTCCTGGCTGCTGAAGGCCTTGTAGTAGAAGTTCAGCCCCAACTGTTCATACAAATGGTTATGAAATCGCAGGCCGAAATTGCCTGGGCGGGCCGACAACGACATGCACAGCTGGGTATCCTTGTTGGGATTCATCAGCATCGGTAGCTCCTCTTCAAGTAAGCAAATCGGTACAGACCTTACACAACCTTTACCGAACGGCCGTGCTGTTTTCCTGAAATACGTTGTCTTAAAAGTATCCCCGCGACAATCCTTGAGTCTATTGATTGCAGACCACAAGCGCAGGGGCCAACAGAGGAAAGACCATGATTCGTAAAATCCCCAGGATCGCCTTGCTGATCGGTGCACTCGCGGTGGCCGGCCAAGCCTCTGCCCATGGTGGCGGTTGGGGTGGCCCGGCCGTTTTGGGTGCGGTTGTCGGCGCAGCCGTCGTCGGCTCAGTAATCGCCAGCCATGATCGGCCGGTGTATGTGCAACAACAACCGGTGTATTACCCGCCGCAGCCGGTGTATGTCGCCCCGCCACCGGTCTATTACCAGCCGACACCGGTGTACGTGCAGCAGCCGGTGTATTACCGCCCGGCGCCGGTGTATTACGGGCCGCCACGCGGTTATTACGGCCCGCCACGCGGCTACTACGGGCGCGGCTGGTAAGCCCGGCATAAAGGCCCCGCATGCCCTGGCGGGGCTTTTTTATGGCCGCGGGGTCTGAATAAATCTCGCCAAGGTCGTTATGAGGACATTCCCGGCGATTAAATCCGCCATTATTAAGGCCAAAGTGTACTTGCCCCACCTGAGGGGGCGCTGTCATGTTTGTGTCACGCAACGATCTCACTATCGAAACGGTCCACCCATAACAGGCCATAACAACAAGGACGACCCAACATGCCCACACAAAACCCGCACCGTACCGCCGGCCTCTGCACGTCGAGCAAGGTCTATAGCGCCTTGACCGAACTCAAGCACCTGGAGGGCCATCGCAGCGCCAAGTTTCTCTCGCTGCTGGCAGAAAACCTGGTCCACAAGGGCCTGCTCAATGAACAGGAAGTGCTGCACATGCTGGACCTGGTGGTGGACTGAGCCACTCTCGACGCAGCCTCGATAACAATGATGTTGACTATCGAGCAGGGTGATTTTCCCTCGCAGCCTGGCTGCCGTAAGGTGACCTCCATCAGCAATGGAGGTAGATATGCCCACTATCCAGATCATGTCCGTCATTGGCAGTGCCGTCCCCGGCCCCCTTCGGGAATTGGGTTTGCTGGCCTGCTGGTACGTGGTACGCGACGGTGAAGCCATCAGCGGCCCGCTGACTTCACTGCCCGACGCCCAGGCCCTGTCCCGCAAGATGGCCCACCGCTTCTCAGCCTAGGGCAATGGCAGCCGCACCCGGGGTTTGGTCTCGACAAACAGCGCCCAGCTGGAGATAAACAGCGCGGCGATCAACGGCCCGATCACAAAGCCATTGAGGCCGAAGATCGACAGGCCGCCCAGGGTCGAGATCAGGATCAGGTAATCGGGCATCTTGGTGTCCTTGCCCACCAGGATCGGACGCAGCACGTTGTCCACCAAACCGATCACAAATACCCCGAACAGGGCCAGCACCACCCCTTGCCAGATTGAACCGCTGAGCAGGAAGTACGCGGCCACCGGCCCCCACACGATCCCCGCGCCCACCGCCGGCAGCAAGGACAGAAACGCCATCAGCACCGCCCAGAGCAACGCGCTGGGGATATCCAGGAACCAGAAAATCAGACCGCCCAGCGCGCCCTGGGTCACCGCCACTAACACATTGCCCTTGACCGTCGCCCGCACCACGCGGTTGAACTTCAGTTGCAGACGACGCTTTTGCGGCTCGGCCAGCGGCACTGCCGTGCGCACTTTGCGCACCAGCTCGGGGCCGTCGCGCAGAAAGAAGAACAGCAGGTACAGCATGATGAAAAAGCTCACCAGGAAATCAAAGGTGCCCTGGCCAAAGCTGAATGCCTGGCTGGCAAAGAACTGACTGCCCTGCATCGCAGCCTTGACGACTTTCTCGCGCAGGCCCTCAAGGTTGCCCATGCCGAAGCGGTCCAGCAGATGTTGGAAGTACGGCGGCAGGAAATCCTTGAACTGCTCGATGTAGCCCGCTACGTCCAGCTTGCCGCTTTCGACGTTCTTGTACAGCGTCGCCCCTTCCTGTACCAGCAAGGCGCTGGTGATGATCACCGGCAGAATCGCGATCACCAGGCACACCATCAAGGTACACAGCGACGTCAGGTTGCGGTTCCAGCCAAACTTGAGCTGCAGGCGCCGCTGCATGGGTGCAAAGATGATCCCGAGGATGACCGCCCAGAACACCGCGCCATAAAACGGCAACAGGATCCAGAAGAACGCAAGGGTCACGATGACCAGCAACAACAACAGGGTTTTGAATTGCAGATTCGTTTGGTTCATGTCCGATCCGTGCCAGAAAAGCGCCGGGCGCCCAACGCGCCCTGTTGCTTAGTCCGCCGCGCATCGTACGAGTGCCATCTTTATTTCTACAGCGTAGACCCAGATCAATAAGTCCCCGCTTCGGCTCGGCTACCCTGCCGCCCTTTTGCGACCTGAATCCCCATGCCCCCTGTCCTCGCCCCCGAATTGCTCGCCCCTGCCGGCACCCTGAAAAACATGCGCTATGCCTTTGCCTACGGCGCCGATGCGGTCTACGCCGGCCAGCCGCGCTACAGCCTGCGGGTGCGCAACAACGAGTTCGACCATGCCAACCTGGCCCTGGGCATCACCGAGGCGCAGGCCCAGGGCAAGCGTTTTTATGTGGTGGTCAATATCGCACCGCACAATGCCAAGCTGAAAACCTTTCTCAAGGACCTGGCGCCGGTGATCGCCATGGGCCCGGACGCGCTGATCATGTCCGACCCTGGCTTGATCATGCTGGTGCGCCGACACTTCCCACAGATGCCGATCCATCTGTCGGTGCAGGCCAACACGGTGAACTGGGCCAGCGTCGAGTTCTGGCAGCAGCAGGGCATCTGCCGGATCATCCTGTCTCGGGAGCTGTCCCTGGAAGAAATCGCCGAAATCCGCCAGCACGTGCCGACCATGGAGCTGGAAGTGTTTGTGCATGGCGCGCTGTGCATGGCCTACTCCGGACGCTGCCTGTTGTCGGGGTACATGAACAAGCGCGATGCCAACCAGGGCACCTGCACCAATGCCTGCCGCTGGAAATACCAGGCCACCCCCGCCGCCGAAAACACCGTGGGCGATATCGTCCAGCAGTACCTACCCGAGCCGACCCTGGGCCTGGGCGCCCCCACCGACCAGGTGTTCCTGCTCCAGGAAGCCAACCGCCCGGATGAGCAGATACCGGCCTTCGAGGACGAACACGGCACCTACCTCATGAACGCCAAGGACCTGCGGGCGGTGCAACATGTGGAGCGCCTGGCGCAGATGGGGGTGCATTCACTGAAGATCGAAGGCCGCACCAAATCCCACTTTTATGTGGCGCGCACCACCCAGGTGTACCGCCAGGCCATTGATGACGCGGTGGCCGGGCGCACATTCGACCGAGGCTTGATGACCCACCTCGAATCCCTGGCCCAGCGTGGCTACACCGAAGGTTTCCTGCGCCGCCATGTGCATGACGAGTACCAGAACTACCAGAACGGCAGTTCAGTCTCGCAGCGCCAGCAGTTTGTCGGGGAATTGACCGGCGAGCGGCGCGGGGAACTGGCCGAGGTCAAGGTGAAGAACCGCTTTGCGCTGGGCAATCATCTGGAACTGATGACGCCGGCGGGGAATTTGCATTTTGATTTGGGGATGATGCATAACACCCAGGGTGAGGCGATCGAGGTGGCACCAGGGGATGGGCATACGGTGTATGTGCCGGTGCCGTTGGAGATGGATATCGGGTTTGGCTTGTTGATGCGGGATGTGTAGGCGCCTGTGAGGACCCCTTCGCGGGCAAGCCCGCTCCTACACTTGGTCTGTGGACAGGGTCAAATGTGGGAGCGGGCTTGCCCGCGATGAGGCCAGAACAAGCACCGCAATTACCAGGTCAGATCCTGAACTGCCCCACCAACTGCCCCAACCGCTGCCCCAGATCCGCCAGGCTACGCGAGGTCTGCGCTCCCTGCTGGGTCTCGTCCGCCACGCTGTCCACCGCCACGGCAATCTGATGCACGCTGCGGTTGATCTCTTCGGCCACCGCAGTTTGCTCTTCGGCGGCGCTGGCAATCTGCGCGTTCATCGTGTTGATGGTGCCGATCAGCTGCGCCATGGTATCCAGGGACGCCCCGGCTTCATTGGCCTGGGCCGAGGTGCCATCGCCAGCATCGCTGGAGCGGCGCATGGATTCCACGGCCGCCTCGGTGCCCTTTTGCAGGCGGTCGATCATGCCCTGGATTTCCTGGGTGCTTTGTTGGGTGCGGCTGGCCAGCGCGCGCACTTCATCGGCCACCACCGCAAACCCACGCCCGGCTTCACCGGCACGGGCCGCCTCAATGGCAGCGTTGAGGGCCAGCAGGTTGGTTTGCTCGGCAATCGAGCGGATCACCCCAAGCACGCTGACAATCGACGACACGTCCTGCTGCAGACTGTCCAGGGACACGCCGCTGCTGCGGATATCGTTCACCAGTGCGTGAATCTGCGCGATGCTGCCGTCCACCACGCGTTTGGCGGCCTGGCCTTCGGCGTCGGTCTGTTGCGCGGCGACGGCCGCGCCTTGGGCACTGCGCGCCACTTCATGGGCGGCAGAGGACATTTGATTGATCGCCGTCGCTACCTGGTCAGTTTCCTGACGCTGGCGCTCCATGGCCTGTTCCGAACGCTGGGCCTGCGCGGACACCTGGCTGACCAGGCCGGTAAGTTGCGAGGTCATTTCGGTGATCTGCCGTACCAGGCCATGGATCTTGTCGACAAACCGGTTGAACGAACCCGCCAGCTCACCCAGTTCGTCCTGGCTGGTGATTGCCAGGCGCCGGGTCAGATCACCTTCGCCGGCGGCAATGTCGTCGAGGTTGACCTTCATCAGGTGCAACGGCCGCAAAATGGTATTGGCCAGCACCATGCCCACCGCCGCGATCAGCAACAGCAGCACCGCCGCAATGCCGACGATGCTCAGCAGCACCCCTTCCATACGCTCGTTGACCTTGGCTTGCACCTCACTGACCTGGGCGTCGATGCCGTCCAGATTGACTGACGTACCGATCACCATGTCCCACTTGGGCAGGTATTCGGTGTAGCCGAGCTCGGGCACCAGGTTCGTTTGCCCCGGCTGGGTCGAACTGTATTGCAGGTAATGGGTGCCGTCCTTGCCGACCTTGACCAGGTCGCGGTTGACGTAGACACCGTTGGGGTCACGGTTATCCTTGAAGCTTTTGCCAACGCCATCGGGGCTGTTGCCCTTGAACAGGCGGACAGTCTCGGAGTCGTAGCCGAAGAAATAGCCGTCCTTGCCGTAGGTCGTGTTGGACAACAGCTTGACCACCCGTGCCCGCACCTCGGTATCGCCAGGAGCGGCGGCGTCGTACAGCGGCTTGATGGTGGTCATCGCCACCTCGACATAACTTTGCAAGGTGGCCTTGGCGTTGTTGAGCAGGCGCTGGCGGGTTTCGGCCACCTCGGTGCGCGCCTGTTCCTTGAGGATCCACACCGTGCTCAGGCTGATGACCACGGCAAACAACAACACCGGCAGCACGGCGAGGGACAGGACTTTGGCCTTCAGACTCAGACGCATGGATCTTCTCTCTTGTAGGGCAACGTTAAGAGGTTAACGGCCTTATGAGAGAAAACTGTAGGAGCCGGCTTGCCGGCTTCTACACAGGGCGTTGTTACAGAGTCATCGCCGCAAACCAGCCGAACACCAGCAACGGCAGGTTGTAGTGCAGGAAGGTCGGCACCACGGTGTCCCAGATATGGTGATGCTGACCGTCGATATTCAAACCCGAGGTCGGCCCCAGGGTGGAATCCGACGCGGGCGAGCCGGCATCGCCCAGGGCCCCGGCGGTGCCGACGATGCACACAATCGCCAGCGGGCTGAACCCCAGTTGCACGCACAGCGGCACAAAAATCGCCGCGAGAATCGGTACGGTGGAGAACGAGGAACCAATGCCCATGGTCACCAGCAAGCCCACCAGCAACATCAACAATGCACCCACGCCACGGCTGTGGCCGATAAAGGCCGCGGACGCCTGCACCAACGTCTGGACCTGGCCGGTGGCCTTGAGCACTTCGGCAAAGCCTGACGCCGCGATCATGATGAAGCCGATCATCGCCATCATCTTCATGCCTTCGGTGAACAGATCATCGGTGTCGCGCCAACGCACGATGCCCGATACCGAGAAGATCAGGAAACCGACCAGGGCACCGATGATCATCGAGTCCAGCCACAGCTGGATGATAAACGCCGAAGCAATGGCCAAGCCGGCTACCAACAGGGTCAGCGGGTTGTATTGCACGGCCACCTGCTCGACTCGTTCGATCTTCTCCAGGTCATAGACGCGTTTTTTGCGGTAGCTGATAAACACCGCCACCAACAGGCCGAACACCATGCCCAATGCCGGAATGCCCATGGCATGGGTCACGTTGACCTGGCTGATATCCACCCCGCTCTTGGCAACGTTGGCCAACAGGATCTGGTTGAGGAAGATATTGCCGAAGCCCACCGGCAGGAACATGTACGGGGTGATCAGGCCGAAGGTCATGACGCAGGCGATCAGGCGACGGTCGATCCGCAACTTGGTCAGCACGTACAGCAGCGGCGGTACCAGCAGCGGGATAAAGGCGATATGGATCGGCAGGATGTTCTGCGAGGCAATCGCCACCGCCCCCAGCAGGCAGATCAGCAGCCATTTGACATGGCTGCCACCGCTCGCCTCCTGGCGGTCCACCAGCAGCAGGGCCTTGTCCGCCAGGGCATGGGCCAGGCCGGACTTGGCAATCGCCACGGCGAAAGCACCGAGCAATGCGTAGGACAGCGCCACCGTGGCACCGCCACCCAGGCCGCTGTTGAACGCGCTGAGTGTCGCGTCGATCCCCAGGCCGCCGGTCAAGCCGCCGACCAGGGCGCCAACAATGATCGCGATGACCACATGCACGCGGGACAGGCTGAGCACGAGCATGGTACCGACCGCGGCGATTACTGCGTTAATCATGGTGACCTCAAGACAGAAACATAAAAACAACACGTGCCGGCGCCCTGGCCAGATGGCGGCCACGGCACACGCAGAAAAGGGAGTTTTATTAGAGGTCGCGCACTTTGCAGCAGCCGGCGCGCCATGTCAAAGCACGACGTCGCAAACCGAACTCAATTGATCGTCTGAATAAAGAAAAAAAACGTGCGGCCGATACAACGGATCATCTCTGTCGTAACGAAAGGTTAAGGATCTCCATGTCGCTCAGGCAGCTGTCCATTCAATGGAAAATCACCCTCCTCGCCGGCCTTTGTCTGTTGGGGATCGTGACCCTGCTGGTGGGGCTTTCGCTGTATCGCATGGACCAGAGCTCACAACGGGTGCAGGCCTCCAGCACGCAGATGCTCAATGTCGCGGCCCAATCGCGCATCGAAGCCCAGGGTGAAGTGCAGGCGCTGGGCATCCGCCAGCAGTTCATGGACGCCTACCAGTACGGCCATGGTTTTTCGCGCCAGGTGTTGTTTTTGCGCGAACAGGCCGAAAAGCGCTTCCTCGATGCCTTCGACCTGCGTGAAGACCTGACCCGCCAAGTCAAGGCCGCACTGCAGGCCAACCCGGACCTGCTGGGCCTGTCCCTGGTATTCGAAGCCAACGCTCTGGATGGCAAGGATGAGTTGTTTGCCGGCCAGGGCGAGTTGGGCAGTAACGAGAAGGGCCGCTTCGCCCTTTACTGGTCGCAGCCCACCCCCGGCACGCTGACCTCGATGGCACTGCCGGAAAGCGACATGTCCGACACCAGCATCGGCCCCAGTGGCGAAAAGGCCAATACCTGGTTCACCTGCCCACGTACCAGCCTCAAGCCGTGCGTGATCGAACCGTATTTCTATGTGATCGACGGGCAAAACGTGTTGCTGACCAGCATCGTGTTCCCGCTCATGGTCAATGGCAAGGTCATCGCCTCGCTGTCGGTGGACATCAACCTCAACAGCTTGCAGGCGGTCAGCCAGAACGCCAGCCGCAAGCTCTATGACGGCCAGACCAGCGTCAGCATCATCAGCCCCGTGGGTTTGCTGGCCGGCTATAGCCCGGATGCGAGCAAGCTCAGCCAGCGCCTGGACAGCGTCGACACCAGCAGCGGCGCGCAACTGATCAGCGCCATGGCCAGCAGCACCCAGACCTACAGCCTGCGCACCGGCCAACAACTCAAGGTGCTGGCACCGTTCCAGCCCATTCCCGATGGCAAGTCCTGGGGCGTCTTGCTGGACGTGCCGGAAAAAGTCCTGGTCGGCCCCGCCCAGGCCCTCAAGGCCGAACTGGATGCCGACAACACCAAAGGGACCTTGCTGGAACTGGGCCTGGGCTTGCTGGCCGCGATTGTCGGCTTGCTGCTGGTGTGGCTGATGGCCCGCAGCGTCACCCGGCCGATCCTCGGCGTGGCCCATATGCTGGAAGATATCGCCAGCGGCGAAGGCGACCTGACCCGGCGCCTGGCCTACGACAAGCGCGACGAACTCGGTGAATTGGCCAGTTGGTTCAACCGTTTCCTCGACAAACTGCAACCGGTCATTGCCGAGGTCAAACGCTCGGTGCAGGACGCACGCAGCACCGCCGACCAATCGGCGGCCATTGCCAGCCAGACCAGCGCCGGGATGGACCAGCAATATCGTCAGGTAGACCAGGTGGCTACCGCCTCCCACGAAATGAGCGCCACCGCCCAGGACGTCGCCCGTAGCGCCGCCCAGGCGGCACAGGCCGCCCGCGATGCCGATCAGGCCACCCGCGAAGGCCTGACCGTGATCGACCGCACCACCACCAGCATCGGTGACCTGGCCGCGGACATGAGCACGGCCATGGCCCAGGTCGAAGGCCTGGCGGCCAATAGCGAGCAGATCGGCTCCGTACTGGAGGTGATCCGCGCGATTGCCGAACAAACCAATCTGCTGGCGCTCAATGCCGCCATTGAGGCCGCCCGCGCCGGCGAGGCCGGGCGTGGGTTCGCAGTGGTGGCAGACGAGGTGCGCAACCTCGCCCGGCGCACCCAGGAGTCGGTGGAAGAAACCCGCCAGGTCATCGAGCAATTGCAGAACGGCACCCAGGACGTGGTGAGTTCCATGAGCAACAGCCATCGCCAGGCCCAAGGCAGCGTCGAACAAGTGGGCCAGGCTGTTACCGCATTGCGCCAGATCGGCGATGCGGTGACCGTGATCAGCGACATGAACCTGCAGATCGCCAGCGCCGCCGAGCAGCAAAGCGCAGTGGCCGAGGAGATCAACAGCAACGTGGCGACCATTCGCGACGTGACCGAGTCGCTGTCGGGCCAGGCCAATGAATCGGCGCGGGTCAGCCAGACCCTCAACCGTTTGGCCAATCAGCAGCAAGGCTTGATGGATCAGTTCCGGGTTTGACGGCGATTTAGAACGCCGTGGGCCGGGCTCTGTACGCAGCCAGCTCACAACTCCAGAGTTCCAGCGCTGGCTGGCTCGCCTGTGGCGGGCCGAGCCAGGTGCTGATCCAGTGACAACGCTGGTTGAAACACAATTGATAATCCCCCGCCTCGGGGGCTCGCCCCAGACGCAGGGGCTGCAAGGGTGGCAATTGGCGCCGGTAATGCCAACTGCCCTCGCGCAGTTCGGCGCCGTCCGGGATTTCCATGCCAGCCCCGGAACCCTTGACCCGCGCCTCACCCAGCACCAGCCCCGCAGGCGTAACGCGATAATCCTCCTCCCAGCGCACCCTCTCAATCGTATGCGTCCAGGCCAGGGTGAAGGCCGGCGTGGGAACGTGTGCCCACACCGTGCCTGCCAAGCCCAGACACAGACCGATCACGCAGCAGCCACCTGGGCGCGGTGGGCGCGCCAGCAATGCTGGGCAATCACCAGCGCTGCCAGGCCAAAGCCGATTTCATCGCTTAACGGCGTCGCCAGGATCAGGCTGGCCCCGGCAGCAAAGCCCAGCACCCGTTCCCACCCGCTCAACCGGGCCTGTAAGTAACCGGTAAACACCGCGCCCCAGATGCCGACAGCCAGCAGCGCCTTGGCCACCACATACACCGTGGCGAGCAGGCTATCGCCCTGTAGCATCAGCGCCGGTTCGTACACCGCCATGAACGGCACGACAAATCCGGCCACGGCGATACGGATCGCCCACAGGCTGATCTTCAGGCCACTCGCCCGGGCAATCGGTGCCGCCGCGAAACAGGCCAGCGCCACCGGCGGCGTGAGGTCGGCCATGATGCCGAAATAGAACACGAACATATGCGACACAATCAGCGG
>Ga0180008_1001219_pt1 | contig 16886 bp, 15 predicted proteins | sample MM_PW_MetaG_FD_121121 | JGI IMG/M metagenome (GOLD analysis project Ga0180008, IMG submission 121121) | Groundwater microbial communities from the Aspo Hard Rock Laboratory (HRL) deep subsurface site, Sweden - MM_PW_MetaG | ecosystem: Environmental > Aquatic > Deep subsurface > Groundwater...
CCATCGGTTCGCTGCGGTCTTCGGACAGGTCCATGACCACCACGCGCAGGTGCACGTTGACCTGGGTCGCGGCAAGGCCGATGCCCGGGGCTTCATACATTGTTTCAAACATGTCATCGACCAGCTGACGAACCTTGTCGTCCACTACGGCCACCGGTTTGGCAATAGTGCGCAGGCGCGAGTCCGGGAATTCGAGGATGTTCAAAATAGCCATAAGCGTAATTGCTGCACATGTGAGGTAAAGGCAAATCGGCCTCGGGACAACCCGCACGACCGGTGTGAAACGCTCGCAGGCCGCGAAGGCCAAGGCATTTCACGCGAACCGACATAATAAAGGAGATTGCCCCCATGAGGAAATCGCTACTCGTCTTCAAAACGAGCCGACGGGTTGAGCGGCAGTGACCCGTTGCAATTATTAGCCTGCTACAGAAGTTACCAACAGAGTTATCCACAGCTTGTTCCTGATCAAGGATGATCATATGTCAGCAATCCATCGCCCGGATATTTCCCCCGCCGAACTGGAAGCCCGCCTGCGTTTGCACCGTATGCCGGAGCTGGGGCCCAAGCGTTTCAAAACACTGATCGAGGCCTTTGGTTGCGCCTCGAAAGCCATTGGTGCCCCGGCCAGTGCCTGGCGTTCCCTGGGGTTGCCTACGGCCTGCGCCGAGGCCCGGCGCAGCGTGCCAGTGCGCGATGGCGCCAGCGTTGCATTGGCCTGGCTAGAGCGTGCGGGCCAGCATTTGCTGATGTGGGACCAGCCCGATTACCCCGCCTTGCTGGCCGAGTTGGACGATGCGCCACCCTTGTTGTTCGTGGCCGGCAACCCCGCGATCCTGGAAAAGCCGCAGTTGGCCATGGTCGGCAGCCGCCACGCTTCCCGACCCGGGATCGATACGGCGGCGGCCTTTTCCCGCAGTCTGGCGAGTGCTGGTTTTGTCATCACCAGCGGCCTGGCCCTGGGTATCGATGGGGCTGCGCATCAGGCGGCATTGGATGTCGGGGGGCAGACTGTCGGGGTGTTGGGCACCGGCCTGGAAAATTTTTATCCACAGCGCCACCGCCGGCTTGCCGAGGCGATGATCGCCCAGGGCAGCGCGGTGGTTTCCGAGTTCCCGTTGGACGCCGCTCCCCAGGCCGGCAACTTCCCGCGACGCAACCGTATTATCAGCGGCCTGTCCCTGGGGGTGCTGGTGGTGGAAGCCAGCGTCGCCAGCGGATCGCTGATCACCGCACGGCTGGCGGCCGAGCAGGGGCGCGAGGTGTATGCGATACCGGGGTCGATTCATCATCCGGGTGCCAGGGGCTGTCACCAGTTGATTCGTGAGGGGGCGGTGTTGGTGGAAACCATCGAACACATTCTTGAAGGGCTGCGCGGTTGGCAGGCGTTGTCGCGGCCCGCGCCGGTGGCGGTGCCCCACCCGCTGGTGGCGCTGTTGCACGCGGCACCCCACACCAGCGAAGGCTTGGCCATTGCCAGCGGCCAGAGTCTTTCCCAGGTGCTGGCGAGCCTCACCGAACTGGAGTTGGAGGGCCGGGTGGTTTGCGAAAGTGGTCGCTGGCTTGCGCGCAGTTAGGTTTTGTAACGAAGATCGGTAAACTGCGCAGAGCTTTAGTCCGGAGAGTGAGTAATGGTCAACAGGTGGCGTGTGCAAGAAGCCGCACGAGAAGTTCGCGCAGGCGCGGTGATTGCCTATCCGACCGAGGCCGTGTGGGGCCTGGGCTGCGACCCGTGGAACGAGGAGGCGGTGGATCGCTTGCTGGCGATCAAGGGCCGTTCGGTGGACAAAGGCTTGATCCTGGTCGCCGACAATATCCGGCAATTCGACTTTCTTTTCGAAGACTTCCCCGACACCTGGATCGACCGCATGGCCAGCACCTGGCCGGGGCCCAATACCTGGCTGGTGCCCCACCAGGATCTGCTGCCTGAATGGATTACCGGTAAGCACGACACCGTGGCACTGCGGGTCAGCGATCATCCACTGGTGCGGGATTTGTGTTCATTGGTGGGGCCGTTGATCTCCACCTCGGCCAACCCTCAGGGCCGGCCAGCGGCGCGCACGCGGATCCGGGTGGAGCAGTATTTCCGTGGGCAGGTGGATTGTGTGTTGGGCGGCAGCCTGGGCGGGCGCAAGAACCCTAGCTTGATTCGGGATCTGGCGACTGGCGAGGTTCGTCGCCCGTCCTGAGACCGTGGTGGTGCCATCGCGAGCAAGCCCGCTCCCATATTGGAATGCGATCAACCTGTGGGAGCGGGCTTGCCCGCGATAGCAACCTTCCAGACAACCCAGCGCTTACGGCATCAAAATGGTCGACCCGGTGGTGCGCCGCCCCGACAACTCAATCTGTGCCTTCGCCGCCTCCGCCAGGGAATAACGCTGGTTGATATCAATCCGTACCTTGCCACTGGCGATCATGCCAAACAGGTCATCGGCCATGGCCTGCAGGTTCTGCGGATTGTTGGCGTAGGTCGCCAGTGTTGGGCGGGTGACATACAACGAGCCTTTGGCGGAGAGAATGCCCAGGTTGACGCCCTCCACCGCACCCGACGCATTACCGAAACTCACCAACAGGCCACGGGGCGCCACGCTGTCCAGCGAGGCAAGCCAGGTGTCCTTGCCGACGCCGTCGTACACCACCGGGCATTTCTTGCCATCAGTCAGTTCCAGCACCCGTTGTGGGACATTTTCCTTGCTGTAGTCAATGGTTTCCCAGGCACCGAGGGATTTGGCCAGGGCGGCTTTTTCCGGCGAACTGACCGTACCGATCAGCTTCACGCCCAGGGCCTTGGCCCATTGGCAGGCCAGGGAGCCGACGCCACCGGCGGCGGCATGAAACAGGATGGTTTCACCGCCTTTGAGCTCATAGGTCTGGCGCAGCAGGTACTGCACGGTCAGGCCCTTGAGCATGGCGCCAGCGGCCTGCTCGAAGCTGATCGCGTCTGGCAGATGCACCAGGTTGGCCGCTGGCAGCACATGTAACTCGCTGTAGGCACCCAGCGGGCCGCTGCCGTAGGCCACCCGGTCGCCGACCTTGAACTGCGTGACTTCGCTGCCCACCGCATCCACCACGCCAGCGCCTTCCGCGCCCAGGCCCGAGGGCAAGGCTGGCGGTGCATACAGGCCACTGCGAAAATACGTGTCGATGAAGTTCAGGCCAATGGCCTTGTTGCGCACCCGAACCTGCTGTGGGCCGGGCTCTGCTGGCGTGTAGTCCACATACTCAAGTACTTCGGGGCCGCCATGGGCGCTGAACTGGATACGTTTGGCCATCTGCTCTCTCCTCAAGTCTGTTTCGCCAAAGGCTCCTATCGGACTCCTATGCATGATCTTCGTCAACTGTGGCAGCGGCTGGCGCGGTGGTATCCTGTGCGCCCATTTGCCGCCGAGGCCCAACGGCCTCGCGTAGCTTTGCCCGATTCAAGGTGATGCCATGACTACCCGCACCGAGGCTGTAAAAGCCTACCTGCTCGACCTGCAAGACCGCATTTGCAGCGCCCTGGAAACCTTCGAGGCGGATACGCGCTTTATCGAAGACGCCTGGACCCGCCCGGCCGGTGGCGGTGGCCGCACGCGGGTGATCGAGAACGGCGCGGTGATCGAGAAAGGCGGCGTCAACTTTTCCCACGTATTCGGCAGCGGCCTGCCACCGTCCGCCAGCGCCCACCGCCCAGAGCTCGCCGGTCGCGGTTTTGAAGCCCTCGGTGTGTCGCTGGTGATCCATCCGCATAACCCGCATGTGCCGACGTCCCACGCCAATGTGCGATTTTTCATCGCCGAGAAAGCAGGCGAAGAGCCGGTGTGGTGGTTCGGTGGCGGCTTCGACCTGACGCCCTACTACGGCAACGAAGAAGACTGCATCCACTGGCACCGCGTGGCCGAGCAGGCTTGCGCGCCGTTTGGCGCGGATGTCTATTCGCGTTACAAGGCCTGGTGCGACAGCTACTTCCACATCAAGCATCGCAACGAACCCCGGGGTATTGGCGGTCTGTTCTTCGATGACTTGAACGAGTGGGACTTCGACACCTGCTTCGCCTTTATGCGCGCCATTGGCGATGCCTACATCGACGCCTACCTGCCGATCGTGCAGCGTCGCCAGGCGATGGCCTATACCGAACAGCAGCGGCAATTCCAGGAATTTCGTCGCGGGCGCTACGTGGAATTCAACCTGGTCTACGACCGTGGCACGTTGTTTGGCCTGCAATCGGGCGGGCGTACCGAGTCGATCCTGATGTCGCTGCCACCGCAAGTGCGCTGGAGCTATGACTGGAAAGCCGCCGCCGGCAGCGAAGAAGCGCGCCTGACCGACTACTTCCTGCAAGACCGTGACTGGCTCGGCCTTGCTGCGCCCCAGGCGGCCAACTGATGGACCGCTATGTGGTGTTCGGCAACCCCATCGGCCACAGCAAATCGCCACTGATCCATGGCCTGTTTGCCGAGCAGACCGGCGAGGCGCTGGACTACAGCACCCTGCTGGCGCCGCTTGAGGATTTCACTGGCTGTGCCCGGGCGTTTTTCCTGCAAGGGCGCGGTGCCAACGTCACCGTGCCCTTCAAGGAAGAAGCCTACCGCCTGGCCGACACCCTGACCGAGCGCGCGCAACGCGCAGGCGCGGTGAACACCCTGAGCAAGCTGGCCGATGGCAGCCTGCTGGGCGATAACACCGACGGTGCCGGCCTGGTGCGCGACTTGACCGTCAATGCCGGCTTGAGCCTGGTGGGCAAACGCATCCTGCTGCTCGGTGCCGGTGGCGCGGTGCGCGGGGCGTTGGAGCCGCTGCTGGCGCAACAGCCCGCCTCGTTGGTCATCGCCAACCGCACCGTGGAAAAAGCCGAGCGGCTGGCCGAGTTGTTCGATGACCTGGGGCGGGTCTGCGCCAGTGGTTTCGATTGGCTGAGCGAGCCGGTCGACCTGATCATCAACGCCACTTCCGCCAGCCTGTCAGGCGATGTACCGCCGATTGCCAGCAGCCTGATCGAGCCGGGCAAGACGATTTGCTACGACATGATGTACGCCAAGGAACCGACGGCATTCTGCCGCTGGGCCACTGGACACCGTGCGGCGGTGGCGATGGATGGCCTGGGTATGTTGGTGGAGCAGGCGGCAGAAGCCTTCTACCTGTGGCGCGGCGTGCGGCCTGATTCGGCGCCGGTGCTGGCCGAGCTGCGGCGCCAGTTGGCCCTGTAATCGCGCCCCTGTAGAAGCCCGGCTTGCCGGCGATGGCGGCCTTGAGATCGCCATCGCCGGCAAGCCGGGCTCCTACACAAAAGCACTGTTCAGTCTTCAAAAAGAATCGGGCACTTGTCGGCCCCTTCCAGCTTTTTCAATTCTTCGACCACCTGCGGTCGCGCCCGGCGCAACGTCAGACTGCGCCCCAATCCGCGCAAACGGCGGGCTTCCTGGTGCAGCATCTCCACCCCGGAATAGTCGATAAAGTTGATCTGCTGTGCCTCGATCACCACCCGCTGGCCTTGCAGGCGCTGCAAGCGCACTTGCAGGTAATGGCTGGCGCCAAAGAAGATCGAGCCACCGACCCGCAGCACATCGTCTTCACCATCGCGCCACTGCTGTATCCGTGGCTGCGAGGTGCGCTTGAGGTAGAAGAACAGCGACGCCAGCACCCCGGCATAGATCGCCGTTTGCAGCTCCAGCAGCAAGGTGGCCAGGCATGTCAGGCCCATCACCACAAACTCTGCACGGCTGACCCGCCACAGTGCGCGAATGCCCCGATGATCCACCAGGCCCCAGCAGATCAGCAGGATGCTGGCGGCCATGCTCGGGATCGGGATGTGCGCAATCAACGCCGCGCCGAACAGCGCAAACAGCGCGACCCACAACGCAGAAAACACCCCGGCCAGGGGCGAACAGGCACCGGCTTCGTAACTCAGGCCCGAGCGGGTGAAGGAGCCGGCTGAGAGATAGCCGGAGAAAAATCCGCCGACGATGTTGGATAAGCCCTGGGCACGCACTTCCTGATTGGCGTCGAGCAACTGTTGCGAGCGCGCCGACAGCGAGCGGGCAATCGACAGGCTGGTCACCAGCCCCAGCATGCCCACCGCCACGGCGCTGGGCAGCAGGCGCAGGATCATGTCCAGGTCCAGTGGCAACGGGCTGAACGGCGGCAGTCGGCCAACAAACGTACTGACCCGCGCCACATGCCCGAACATCGCCGGCCACGCCCACATGACCAGGCTGCCCAGGGCCAGGGCAATCAACAAGCTCGGCCAACGCGGTGCGCAGTACTTGAGCAGCACGCCGACCAGCAAGGTGCCGAGCCCAAGGGCCAGTGACGGGCGATCCCACGCGCCGCCATGGTCGATCAGCGCCAGCAGGCTGTTGAACGCCGTGCCCTGGCTGGGCAGGTCGAGCCCCAGCAGGTTGGGCAACTGCCCCAGGGCGATGACCACCGCCGCGCCGAGGGTGAAGCCGAGCACGACGGAATGGGAGACGAAATTGACCAGTGCGCCAAAGCGAAGTATGCCCAGCAGCCATTGGAATACGCCGGCGAGCAACGTCAGCAACAGGATCAGGGTGATGTAGTCCTGCGAGCCGGGCACCGCCAGCGGGCTGATGCTGGCGTAGAGCACGATGGAAATCGCCGCTGTCGGGCCGCAGATCAAATGCCAGGACGAACCCCACAGGCAGGCGATCAGCACCGGGATGATCGCCGCATACAGGCCGTATTCGGGGGGCAGGCCGGCGATCAGGGCGTAGGCGATGGATTGCGGCAAGGCCAGCACGGCGCCGCTGAGGCCGACCAGCGCATCCCGGCCGACGCTGGTGCGGGTCTGGCGTGGCAGCCAGCGTAGGAATGGGAGCAGAGTGTGGGGCCGGGACATGGATCGCTCGAATTACTGTAGGAGCGAGCTTGCTCGCGAAGATGGGTAACGATAACGCGGGTCGTCTGAAAAAACGCGGCGTTTTCGAGTTCTTCGCCGGCAAGCCGGCTTCTACAGGGGGATAGGAAGATCTGTATGAGCTGGCTTGCCGGCGATAGGATCGCCGTGGTGTATCTGCTAAACCGAGGTGCCTGCATCGCAGGCAAGCCAGCTCCCACACAAGCCAGTGCACAACAGTGAAAGATGGCAATAGTTAGAGTTTGGCTCTGACCGCCGTCAATGCGTCCTGGCCATCGAGGGTTTCAACCCCTTCCAGCCACGTGTCCAATACCGCCGGGTTGGCCTTGATCCACGCCTTGGCCGCTTCGCTATTGCTGACCTTGTTATTCACCACCTCGGCCATGATGCTGTTCTCCATGTCCTGGGTAAACTTAAGGTTGGTCAGCAGCCTGGTCACATTCGGGCACGCTTGTGCATAACCTTTGCGCGTCAGGGTGTACACGCTGCCGGTGTCGCCGAAGTAGGCTTCGCCGCCCTTGAGGTAGCGCATCTTCAGTTGCACGTTCATCGGGTGCGGGGTCCAGCCAAGGAAGGTGACGAAACGCTCGCGCTTCGCTGCCCTGGACACTTCGGCCAGCATCGCCTGTTCGCTGGATTCGATCAGCTTCCACTGGCCAAGGTCGAAGTCGTTCTTCTTGATGATGTCCCGTAGCGACAGGTTGGCCGGCGCGCCGGAACCGATGCCATAAATCTTCTTGTCGAACTTGTCGGCAAATGTGTTCAGGTCGGCAAACTCACGTACGCCGGCCTCCCAGACATAGTCCGGCACTGCGAGGGTGAACTGCGTGCCTTCGAGGTTCCTGGCCAGTTGCACCACATCGCCATTGGCCACGAACTTGTCGTAGAAGCCCTGCTGCGCCGGCATCCAGTTGCCCAGAAACACATCCACCTGGCCATCCTTGAGCCCGCCAAAGGTGATCGGCACCGCCAGGGTATCGACCTTGGCCTTGTAACCCATGCCACTCAATAAAAAGCTGGCGATGGCATTGGTGGCGGCAATGTCGCTCCAGCCAGGGTCGGCCATCTTCACCGTTTCGCAACGGGCGTCGGCATACACGTTGGTAGCACTGAGCAGCAACAGGGCACTCACGACTGTGGATAACTTTTGCATGGCTTTCCCCTAACTGGATTTATTGGTTTTGGCAGGGTTGTGGATAACGTGCCTTGCGCTCCAGATCGTCGAGGTCGATATGGTTGCGCATGTACTGCTGGCTGGCGTCTACCAGCGGCTGGTGATCCCAGCTCTTGCGTTTGCCCACCGCCAGCGCCTCGTATACCAGGCGCCGGCGGCGCTGGCTGGCGAGCACTTGCTGGTGGATCGCGGGCATGTCCCATTTGGCCCGTGCCTCGGCCAGGAAGGCCTCGAACAGAGCGCGATGGGCCGGTGACTGGCTGAGTTCTTCCTGCTCTTGGGGGTCGTTGTGGACATCGAACAGCAGGCAGGGATCGTCCTCGCTGTAGATGAATTTGTAGGCGCCGCGGCGAATCATCATCAGTGGGCTGATGGTGCCTTCGGCCATGTATTCGCCAAACACCTCGTCATGCCCGCCCTGCCCTTGCAAGTGCGGGACCAGCGAGCGGCCATCCAGGGGCAGTTGCGGGTCCGGTTCGCCGCCGGCCAGTTCCACCAGGGTCGGCAACAGGTCGGCGGTGGACACCGCCGCGCTGACCCGCCCGGCCTTGAATTGCCCCGGTGCACTGACCAGCAGCGGCACCCGCGCGGCCATTTCAAACCAGTGCATTTTGTACCAGAGCCCGCGCTCGCCGAGCATGTCGCCGTGGTCGCCGGAGAACACGATGATCGTATCGTCGGCCAGGCCAGTGTCTTGCAGGGTTTGCAGGAGTTTGCCGACATTGCTGTCGATGTAGCTGCACGCACCGAAGTAGGCATGGCGTGCATCGCGGATCTTGTTCAGGGGCAGCGGCTTGTCCCACAGGTCGTAGACCTTGAGCAGGCGTTGGGAGTGTGGGTCCAGGTCGGCCTGGGCCGGTGTTGTCGGCATTGGGATGTCATTGTCGTCGTACAGATCCCAGAACGGCTTGGGAATGGTGTACGGGTCGTGGGGGTGGGTCATGGATACCGTGAGGCAGAACGGCTGGTCGCCGTCCTCGCGAATGTGGTCGAACAGGTATTGCTGGGCCTTGAACACCACCTCTTCGTCGAAATCCAGTTGGTTGGTGCGCACACAGGGGCCTGCCTGCAGCACCGACGACATATTGTGGTACCAACTGGGGCGCACGCCGGGCTCGTCCCAGTTCACCGCCCAGCCATAGTCGGCGGGGTAGATATCGCTGGTCAGGCGCTCTTCATAGCCGTGCAACTGGTCCGGCCCGCAAAAATGCATCTTGCCCGACAGCGCCGTGCGATAGCCGAGGCGGCGCAGGTAGTGGGCATAGGTCGGTACATCGGCGGGGAAATCCGCCGCGTTGTCGAAGGCGCCGATCTTGCTCGGCAACTGGCCGCTGACCAGGGTAAAACGCGACGGCGCACACAGCGGGCTGTTGCAGTACGCGGCATCGAATACCACGCCTTGGGCGGCGAGGCGGCTCAGGTTGGGCAGTTTGATCGGCGAAGGACCGTAGAACGGAAGCAACGGCGCGGCCATTTGATCGGCCATGATGAAAAGAATGTTCTTGCGCTTCATGGTTTCCCAGCATTCCATAGTCAATATTTATGCGATTGAGCATGCAGGCCATGGAAAACGTGGTAAAGCCCATGAAAAGCAATGTCTAGGATAAGTGCTGCTTATGTATAAAGCCCTGGGTCACCTGTCGCTGGATCTGCTGCGGGCCTTTGAAGCTGCTGCCCGTCATCGCAGTTTCACGGCGGCGGCGATGGAGCTGGGCACCACCCAGCCGGCCGTCAGCCAGCAGATCAAGCGCCTGGAAGAACAGTTGGCGGTGCGTCTGTTCGACCGCATCTACCGAGGCATCGAATTGACTGACGCGGGCGTGCTGTTGTTCGAGCATGTCCAGTCCGGGTTGCAGAGTATTGAGGCTGGCCTTGGGTTGATCACTCAACAGGACCAGCACGAAGTGTTGCAGGTGGCGACCGACTTCGCCTTCGCCGCGTACTGGCTGATGCCGCGCCTGCATCGCTTTCATGAGGCCAACCCGCAGGTGGATGTGAGCCTGGTCACCAGCGAGCGCAACCACGCCACCTTGCGCAGCGATATCGATGTGGCGGTGTTGTTTGGCGATGGACGTTTTCGCCAGGGCGACAGCCAGTGGTTGTTCAACGAGGAAGTGTTCCCGGTGTGCAGCCCGCAACTGCTCAAGGGCCGCACCACGCCGTTGTCGCTGCAAAGCCTGCAAGCGTTACCGCTGTTGCACCTGCGCCAGGAAAACAACAGCCAGTGGTTCGACTGGAACGGGGTATTTCGCGAACTGGGGATCAGCGCCGCACCGACGCCTGGGCCGCTGCGGTTCGACAATTACACCCTGTTGATCCAGGCGGCGATTGCCGGCCAGGGCGTGGCCATTGGTTGGCGCCACCTGGTGGATAACCTGCTGGAGCAGAAGTGGCTGTGCCGGCCGATTGGTGACACGGTGATCTCGCGCTTTGGGTATTACGTGGTATTGCCCCAGCGCAAACGGCGTGGGCAGTTGATCGGACGGTTTGTCGACTGGCTGGCGGCCGAGCAGGCCAGCAGCGCGCAGTCCCTGGTCGGGCTGGCCCCGCCGTCGATTGCGGTCTAGGATCGGCCGATCAACGAGTCCGGAGCCAGTCATGCAACGTATCAAGGGCTATCACGCCCATATCTACTTCGACGCCAGCACGATCGAGCAGGCGCGCAAGCTCTGTGAGGACGCGTCGGCCATCTTCCCGGTGCGCATGGGGCGCATGCATGAGCGCCCGGTAGGCCCGCACCCCGATTGGAGCTGCCAGTTGGCGTTCGACCCGCAGTACATTGGCGTGGCGCTGCCGTGGCTGGCGCTCAATCGCAACGGTTTGGTGGTGTTCCTGCACCCCGATACCGGCGATGACCTGAAGGACCACACTGAATACGCGATCTGGATGGGCGCCATGCGTCCGTTGGATCTGACGATTTTTTAAGCAGTTGCTGTCAGTTTAATCCTCACGTTCAGGTGCGAAGAATGGCACGTGGACGTGGGGATTTTCTTTATATTTTTCCACTATGTGGGATTGATATTTATATATTGAGATATTTTAAGCCTTAAGATTATAGTCGGCCATCTGCCACATTTCAGGTGAAGTGATGCCGGCGCAATTGATCGCGCTCGATTGGGGAACCAGTTCCCTTCGTGCCTATAAACTCGGCCCCGATGGCCAGGTCCTCGAACAGCGTTCGCTGGCGTCAGGGATCATGCATTTGCCCTGCGAACCGCGGCTGATTGCAGGCGTTTATTGCAGTGATGGGTTTGAGCTGGCCTTTGATGCCGCGTGCGGCGACTGGCTCGACGCCCAGCCCCATCTACCGGTGATCGCCTGCGGCATGGTCGGCAGCGCCCAGGGTTGGGGCGAGGCGCCCTATCGCAATACACCTGCCGACGTCGCCAGCCTGGGTCAGGCGCTGCATAAGGTGCGCAGCCTGCGTGGTGTCGATGTGCATATCGTGCCCGGCGTGATCGAACAGGTCGGTTTGCCCAACGTCATGCGTGGCGAGGAAACCCAGGTGCTCGGGGTGCTGGAGAGTCTGCCGGCCAGCGCGCCGTTATTGATCGGTCTGCCTGGCAGTCATTCCAAATGGGTCGAAGTGGTCGACGGCCGCATCACCCACTTCGATACCTTCATGACCGGTGAACTGTTTGCGGTGTTGAGCCAGCACAGCATTCTCGGGCGCACGCAAAAGATCGCCGGGCAGTTCCAGGCCGACGCCTTTGACCGAGGTGTGTACGTGGCGCTTTCAAAGGATGGCCAGCGCGGTGTGCTGTCGACCCTGTTCAGCGCCCGCACCCTGGGGCTGACGGCTGAGTTGGCTGCCGAGCAGCAGCCGGACTACCTGTCCGGCCTGCTGATCGGCCATGAACTGGCCGGCTTGCCCGACCGTACACGCAGCACACCGATCATCCTGGTGGGCGCCGTCGCCCTTTGCACCCGCTACCAACGTGCCCTCGCCCTGTGTGGTTTCCAGCATGCCAGCCTCGCGCAGCAAGCGACCGAGCGTGGCTTGTGGCAACTGGCGCTGGCCGCCGGGCTTACTCAACCCATGGAGGCCTGACATGCTCAAGCAAGCACTCACACAAAACGGCTTGATCGCGATCCTGCGGGGCCTGCGCCCGAATGAGGCTGGCGCTGTCGGCCAGGCGCTGTACCAGGCCGGGTTGCGGGTGATCGAAGTGCCGCTCAACTCGCCCGATCCCTACACCAGTATCCGCACTCTGCGTGAGACGTTGCCCGCCGATTGCCTGATCGGCGCCGGCACCGTGCTGACGGCCGAGCAGGTGGAACAGGTGAAGGCCGCCGGTGGCCAGGTCATCGTCATGCCCCACAGCGATGCCAAGGTGCTGCGCGCCGCAAAAGCCGCGGGCCTGTACCTGTCGCCTGGGGTCGCGACGCCCACCGAGGCCTTTGCCGCCCTGGCCGAAGGGGCCGATGTGCTGAAGCTGTTCCCGGCCGAGCAAATGGGCCCGGCGGTGGTCAAGGCCTGGCTGGCGGTGCTGCCGGCCGGCACCGTGCTACTGCCGGTGGGCGGGATTACCCCGGACAACATGCAAGTGTTCGTCGACGCCGGGGCCAAGGGTTTTGGCCTGGGCTCCGGGCTGTTCAAGCCCGGCATGACGATCGAGCAGGTGGCGAGCCGTGCCCAGGCTTATGTCGCTGCCTGGAACGCCTTGAACTGAGTGTGTTTGGCGCCCCAGGCGCTGCATCCGACAAGAGAGACAAGAAGATGAAAATCACCAAACTGACCACCTTTATCGTGCCGCCGCGCTGGTGCTTCCTGAAAGTGGAAACCGACCAGGGCGTGACTGGTTGGGGCGAGCCCGTGGTTGAAGGGCGCGCTCACACCGTGGCGGCTGCGGTCGAGGAACTGTCCGACTACTTGATCGGCAAAGACCCGCGCAATATCGAAGACATCTGGACCGTGCTGTATCGCGGTGGCTTCTACCGGGGCGGCGCGATCCATATGAGCGCCCTCGCCGGCATCGACCAGGCGCTGTGGGATATCAAGGGCAAGGCCCTCGGTGTGTCGGTCAGCGACCTGCTGGGCGGCCAGGTGCGAGACAAGATCCGCGTCTATTCGTGGATCGGTGGCGACCGTCCGGCCGACACCGCCCGTGCGGCCAAGGACGCCGTGGCCCGCGGGTTTACCGCCGTCAAGATGAACGGCACCGAGGAGCTGCAATTTCTCGACACCTTTGACAAGGTCGACCAGGCCCTGGCCAACGTCGCCGCCGTGCGCGACGCAGTCGGCCCGAATGTCGGCATCGGCGTGGACTTCCATGGCCGCGTGCACAAGCCCATGGCCAAGGTGCTGATGAAAGAGCTGGACCCGTACAAGCTGATGTTCATCGAAGAGCCGGTGCTGAGCGAAAACTACGAAGCGCTCAAAGAGCTGGCGCCTTTGACCAGCACCCCGATTGCCCTGGGCGAACGGCTGTTTTCGCGCTGGGATTTCAAGCGTGTGCTCAGTGAGGGTTACGTCGACATCATCCAGCCGGATGCGTCCCACGCCGGTGGCATCACCGAAACCCGCAAGATCGCCAACATGGCCGAAGCCTACGACGTAGCCCTGCACTGCCCTCTGGGGCCGATTGCCCTGGCGGCGTGCCTGCAACTGGACGCGGTTTGCTACAACGCGTTTATCCAGGAGCAAAGCCTGGGCATTCACTACAACGAGAGCAACGACCTGCTCGACTACGTGCGTGATCCGGGGGTTTTCGACTACGACCAGGGCTTTGTGAAGATCCCCAACGGGCCGGGGCTGGGGATCGAGATCAACGAGCAATACGTGATCGAGCGCGCGGCCATTGGTCACCGCTGGCGCAACCCGGTCTGGCGCCATGCCGATGGCAGCTTTGCCGAGTGGTGATCCCTGCCTGAAGACACGCAATCCCTGTAGGAGCTGGCTTGCCAGCGATAGCGGCACAACATTCAACATCGCTATCGCTGGCAAGCCAGCTCCTACAGGAGCGGTGTTCGCAGCCCCTGTCCTCAATAAACATAATAAGAGGCTCCTCCATGCACCCTGAAACCCTCACCGGGCAGGCGTCCCTAGTTACGCCCAGCCGCAAGCGTTACTTCATCATGGTCCTGCTGTTTATCACGGTGGTGATCAACTACCTGGACCGCAGCAACCTGTCGATTGCCGCACCGGCCCTGACCAGCGAGCTGGGTATCGATCCGGTGCAGGTGGGGCTGATCTTCTCGGCGTTCGGCTGGACCTACGCCGCCATGCAAATCCCCGGTGGCTGGCTGGTGGACCGGGTGCCGCCGCGCATTCTGTACACCGCAGCCCTGCTGTTGTGGTCGATTGCCACGGTGATGCTGGGCTTTGCCGCGAGCTTTATCGCGCTGTTTGTATTGCGCATGGCAGTGGGCGCCCTGGAAGCGCCGGCCTATCCGATCAACAGCCGGGTCGTCACCAGTTGGTTTCCCGAGCGTGAGCGCGCCACGGCCATTGGCTTCTACACCTCCGGGCAGTTCGTCGGGCTGGCGTTCCTCACCCCGGTGCTGGCCTGGTTGCAGCACCACTATGGCTGGCACATGGTGTTTATCAGCACCGGCGCGGTGGGCATCCTCTGGGCGCTGGTGTGGTACGCGGTGTACCGCGAGCCGCGCGACTTCAAGGGGGTCAACAGTGCAGAAATCGAACTGATCCGCGAAGGCGGCGGGCTGGTGGACCTGGATGCCCAAGCCGCCAAGCGCAAGGCACCCTTCAGTTGGGTCGACCTGGGCATTGTCCTGACCAAGCGCAAGCTGTGGGGCATCTACCTGGGGCAGTTCTGCCTGAACTCGACCCTGTGGTTTTTTCTGACGTGGTTCCCGACCTACCTGGTGAAATATCGCGGCATGGACTTCATCAAGTCCGGCCTGCTCGCTTCGCTGCCGTTCCTGGCGGCGTTTGTCGGGGTGCTGTGCTCCGGGCTGTTTTCCGACTGGCTGATCCGCCGTGGCGCCTCGGTGGGATTTGCGCGAAAGTTGCCGATCATCACAGGGCTGCTGATCTCCACGGCAATCATCGGTGCCAACTTCGTTGACTCGACCCCCTGGGTGATTGCGTGCCTGGCGGTGGCATTTTTTGGCAACGGCCTGGCGTCGATCACCTGGTCACTGGTCTCGACCCTGGCGCCAGCGCGGCTGTTGGGGTTGACCGGTGGGGTGTTCAACTTTATCGGCAACCTGGCGGCGATCACCACGCCCATCGTCATAGGCTTTCTGGCCACGGGCGACTCGTTTGCGCCGGCGATTACCTACATTGCAGTGCTGGCGCTGCTGGGGGCGCTGTCCTACATATTGTTGGTGGGCAAGGTCGAGCGTATCGAACTCTTGTAGGCGTGAGCTTGCTCGCGAAGCATCCGAGAGCGCCGGGTTCATCCAGGATGCACGCGTTAACGCTCACGCTTTTCGCGAGCAAGCTCGCTCCTACAGTTATTTACGGGCGTTGCGTACACCTTCTGACAGCGCCGCACACAGGCTCAACACCCCATCAATCGCTTGCTGGTCGTTGCTGGCGTTGGCGATATGGTCGATCAGCGCCGAGCCCACCACCACACCGTCCGCCAGGCGGGCGATGGCGGCGGCCTGTTCCGGGGTGCGGATGCCGAAGCCGATGCTGATCGGCAGGTCGGTATGCCGGCGCAGACGGCCAACGGCCTCTTCCACGTGTTCCAGGGTGGCGGCACCGGCACCGGTCACACCGGCCACCGACACGTAGTACACAAACCCGGAGCTGCCGTTGAGTACGGTGGGCAGGCGCGCATCATCGGTGGTGGGTGTGGTCAGACGGATAAAGTCGATGCCCGCGGCCTGGGCCGGGTCGCACAGTTCGCTGTTATGTTCCGGCGGCATATCGACCACGATCAGGCCATCGACGCCGGCCTCTTTTGCGTCACTGATAAAGCGTGGCACGCCATACATATGGATCGGGTTGAAGTAGCCCATCAGCACCAGCGGCGTATCGCTGTTGTCCTGGCGAAATTCACGGACCATCTGCAGGGTTTTCGCCAGGTTCTGCCTGGCGCCCAACGCACGGATGTTGGCCAGTTGGATCGCCGGGCCGTCGGCCATCGGGTCGGTGAAGGGCATGCCCAGCTCGATCACATCGGCGCCGGCTGCCGGCAGGCCCTTGAGGATTGCCAGGGAGGTGTCATACCCCGGGTCGCCAGCGGTGACGAAGGTCACCAGGGCGGCGCGGTTTTGTTCCTTGAGTTGCGCAAAGCGGGTTTGCAGGCGGCTCATCAGTGTTTCTCCTGCTTGGCGGTTTCCATATGGTGCATAACGGTCTGCATGTCCTTGTCGCCACGGCCCGACAGGTTGACCACCATCAGGTGATCCTTGGGCAGGGTTGGTGCACGTTTGAAGACTTCGGCCAGGGCGTGGGCGCTTTCCAGTGCAGGAATAATCCCTTCCAGGCGGCAGCATTTGTGAAAGGCGTCGAGGGCTTCGTCGTCGGTGACCGAGGTGTACTGGACGCGACCGATGTCGTGCAGCCACGCATGCTCAGGACCGATGCCGGGGTAATCGAGGCCTGCAGAGATCGAGTGGGCGTCGATGATCTGGCCGTCGTCGTCTTGCAACAGGAAGGTACGGTTGCCGTGGAGCACGCCCGGTACGCCGCCATTGAGGCTGGCGGCGTGCTTGCCGGTTTCGATGCCGTAGCCGGCGGCTTCAACACCGATGATTTGCACACGGGTGTCATCGAGGAACGGGTGGAACAGGCCCATGGCATTGGAGCCACCGCCGATGCACGCGACCAGGCTGTCTGGCAGGCGGCCTTCCTGGGCTTGCAGCTGGGTGCGGGTTTCCTTGCCGATCACGGCCTGGAAGTCGCGCACCATCGCAGGGTACGGGTGCGGGCCGGCCACG
>Ga0180008_1001220_pt1 | contig 16879 bp, 13 predicted proteins | sample MM_PW_MetaG_FD_121121 | JGI IMG/M metagenome (GOLD analysis project Ga0180008, IMG submission 121121) | Groundwater microbial communities from the Aspo Hard Rock Laboratory (HRL) deep subsurface site, Sweden - MM_PW_MetaG | ecosystem: Environmental > Aquatic > Deep subsurface > Groundwater...
AAGCGGAAACTAGAACGACACATTGAAATAGGTGGCGTTCATTAACTTGAGTCTCTAGGGTGCTGTTGACAGCCTTTTCTAGAGGTGATAGTCTTTAACAATACTCATGAACGATAAAAAGGTGAGAATATGGCTAAAAAAGTCGTGTTGAGTTGTGATCAATGTGGATCTCGAAACTATACGGTACCTTCTTCAAAAGAAGGCTCCAATGAGCGTTTAGAGCTCAAAAAGTTTTGTTCGCATTGTAAAGCGCATACGATACACAAACAAACGTTATAACTCTTTACTTCAAGTTGAAGAATATAGATATTTGGTACTCGGAGGGTAAATTAGAATGGCGAATATTAGTGGTTTTTTTGGTAATGTAGTATCAGAAATGAGAAAAGTAAGCTGGCCAAAACGTAAAGAACTAACTCGTTACACGATTATTGTTCTTTCAACAGTTGTGGTTATGGCTTTATTCTTCGCAGTTATTGATTTAGGAATTTCAGAAGCAGTTCGATGGTTCCTTGCACTGTAATTTGATAACAGATATTATTATTGGAAATAGCCCGTCTTATTCTACGAACGGGTTTTTTCATGTGTCTAAGAAAGGGAGGGACGGACGACAGTCCTACTCACGATGGAAAAGAATTGGTATGTAGTACACACGTATTCAGGATACGAAAACAAAGTAAAAGCAAATTTAGAAAAGCGTGTCGAGACAATGGGCATGTCAGACTTAATCTTCCGTGTCATCATTCCGGAAGAGCAAGAAACAGATTTTAAAGATGGGAAAAAGCGTGTCGTTATGCGTAAAACATTCCCTGGTTATGTATTAGTTGAACTAATCATGACGGATGATTCTTGGTATGTTGTTCGTAACACGCCTGGCGTTACAGGATTTATCGGTTCATCTGGTGGTGGTGCAAAACCAACGCCTTTATTGCCAGAAGAAGTTGATTTCATCTTGAAACAAATGGGTATGACAGAGCGCAAACAAGTTGCTGAATTCACTGTCAATGAAATGGTCGAAGTATTAGAAGGACCTTTCGCTCACTTCCAAGGTAAAGTTGAAGAGATTGATGAAGCTAAAGGTAAGTTGAAAGTTTCTGTTGATATGTTTGGACGCGAAACGAAAATGGAGCTTGACTTCGATCAGGTTCATAAAATTTAATTTTGAAAAGCTACTTGCGCTAGTCATGTAAAAGTGTTATTATTTCAAAGGTCAGACTATATTTTGTGATAGTCTGCACAATTTAGCTCATGTTATCGGCTATTAAGCTGACAGGACAGATATTTGAGTGGGAGGGGCAACCCTATTACCACATCACGGACTTAAGGAGGTGTGTCTCGTGGCTAAAAAAGTTATTAAAATGGTAAAATTACAAATTCCAGCTGGTAAAGCAAACCCAGCGCCGCCGGTTGGTCCAGCATTGGGTCAAGCAGGTGTTAACATCATGGGATTCTGTAAGGAGTTCAACGCACGTACGGCAGATCAAGCTGGACTAATTATCCCTGTTGAAATTTCTGTATTTGAAGACCGTTCATTTACATTCATTACAAAAACTCCACCCGCAGCAGTATTACTTAAAGTGGCGGCTGGTATCCAGTCAGGTTCTGGTGAACCAAACCGCAAAAAAGTTGCAACGGTGAAGCGTGATAAAGTTCGCGAAATCGCTGAACAAAAAATGCCAGACCTTAACGCAGCATCAGTCGAAGCGGCTATGTTGATGGTTGAAGGAACTGCGCGTAGCATGGGTATTACGATCGAAGACTAATCCCTTGCACTTGATGATGCATTGTTTTTGGAGGGTTGCGGACGTTCATTTTGGACACGCAACCTTTATTCGTGGGAGGTTTAACCCGTTATAACCACAATCAAGGAGGACATTTTACAATGGCTAAAAAAGGTAAAAAGCTGCAAGATGCAGCAAAATTAGTAGACCGTAACAAATTCTATTCTGCTCAAGAGGCAGTAGAACTTGCTAAAAAAACAAGTACTGTTAACTTTGACGCAACTGTTGAAGTAGCATTCAAACTTGGTATCGATACTCGTAAAAATGACCAACAAATCCGTGGAGCAGTAGTACTTCCAAACGGAACTGGTAAAACTCAACGTGTATTAGTTTTCGCTAAAGGCGAAAAATTAAAAGAAGCTGAAGCTGCTGGTGCTGACTTCGTAGGTGATGCAGAATTCATCACTAAAATCCAACAAGGATGGTTTGACTTCGATGTAATCGTAGCTACTCCTGACATGATGGGTGAAGTTGGTAAATTAGGACGTGTACTTGGACCAAAAGGTTTAATGCCGAATCCGAAAACAGGTACAGTAACTTTCGACGTAACGAAAGCAATCGAAGAAATCAAGGCTGGTAAAGTTGAATACCGTGCTGACAAAGCAGGGATCATTCACGCACCAATCGGTAAAGTTTCTTTCGATGACAATAAATTAGTTGAAAACTTCTTAGCAGTATTTGATGTAGTACAAAAAGCGAAGCCTTCTGCTTCTAAAGGTACTTACATGAAATCTGTTAACGTTACAACAACGATGGGTCCTTCTGTAAAAGTTGACGCATCAGCTGTAAAATTATCTAACTAAGGTTGACAACGATTTAATCGTCTGTTAAGATGATTTTTGTTGTGAATCATTCATTTGTACCGTAGACAGTAGGGGCGACTTGTCGCATAATGATCCTACCGAGGACATGCATTCGAATTCTTTAATTTTAAGATGACGTTTCAGCCCCTGTGTCTATGTATATAGAGCAGGGGCTTTTCTTTTGCCGGTATAAGTGACTCATTCTAATAGGAGGTGTCAAGATGAGCAAAGCTATGGAATCTAAACAAGTTCGCGTTGAAGAGATTACAGAAAAATTCAAAGGTGCTGCGACTGCTGTTGTAGTTGACTACCGTGGATTGAACGTATCTCAATTAACTGAACTTCGTAAGCAACTTCGTGAAGCAGGCGTTGAGTTCAAAGTTTACAAAAACACAATGACTCGCCGTGCAACTGAAGTAGCTGGACTTGAAGGATTGAACGAATTCCTTACAGGACCAAACGCAATTGCATTTTCTTCTGAAGATGTAGTAGCGCCAGCGAAAATCATCAACGATTTCGCTAAAAAGAACGAACAGCTTGAAATCAAAGCTGGTGTGATTGAAGGTACGATCGCATCTGCTGACGATATTAAAGCACTTGCAGAGCTTCCTTCTCGCGAAGGTTTGTTGTCTATGCTACTCAGCGTACTTCAAGCTCCAATGCGCAACTTCGCTCTTGTTACAAAAGCAGTTGCAGAACAAAAAGAAGAGCAAGGCGCGTAATTCATTACTCGGCTTAGCTGTTTAACCATCTGGGTGTTACCCAAAAACAAAAAATATTCCTATTAGGAGGAACATACAATGAACAACGAGCAAATCTTAGAAGCAATCAAAGGTATGACTGTTCTTGAATTAAACGACTTAGTAAAAGCAATCGAAGAAGAATTTGGCGTTACAGCTGCTGCACCAATGGCTATGGCTGCTGGTGGCGGTGCTGCTGCTGAAGAAGAGAAAACTGAATTTGACGTTATCTTAACTTCTGCTGGAGACCAAAAAATTAAAGTAATCAAAGTGGTTCGTGAAATCACTGGATTAGGCTTAAAAGAAGCTAAAGAAGTTGTAGACAACGCTCCTAAAGCTCTTAAAGAAGGCGTTTCTAAAGAAGAAGCTGAAGAAATCAAAGCTAAACTTGATGAAGTTGGCGCTTCTTCAGAAGTAAAATAATTTCGATTATCAGTACTGGAAAGCTCGTCATTTACCGACGGGCTTTTTCTTCATTTCTCAAATAGGTTGGAGGATTACCGTATGGCTGAACATTATTATTCCAAAAAACCTCAAACAGCAAGCAATCCCAAGTCTTGGAGTTTTAAACTGCGAGGACATCTGTTTCACTTTGTCACGGATACAGGAGTTTTCAGTAAAAGCGAAGTAGATTTTGGATCCCGTGTCTTAATCGATGCGTTTAAAGTTCCTGCAATTGAAGGCGATATATTGGATGTTGGATGTGGTTATGGACCGATTGGTTTATCGATCGCGAAGACGGAAGAAGATCGCGTGATTCATATGGTCGACATTAATGAACGAGCGGTACAGCTTTCGCAACAAAATGCGGATGGTAACGGGGTACAAAATGTACGAATCTATGAAAGTGATGGATTAACTGGGGTTTCTGGAATGGATTTTGCTGCAATTTTAACAAACCCTCCGATTCGGGCAGGCAAAGAAACGATTTTTCGTTTTTATGAAGATGCTTACAAGAAAATGAAGGTTGATGGGGAATTGTGGGTTGTGATTCAAAAGAAACAAGGGGCTCCTTCTACTTTCGATAAGTTAGAAGAAATTTTTGGTCAAGTTGAAGTGGTAGATAAGGTCAAAGGCTACTGGATTATTAAGGCTAATAAAGTCAAATGATTATTGACTTGACAAAATCGCTATGATATTATAATAAAATGCAAAAATATTATTTTGCGGTCGTATGCCCTTTTGTATAAAGATAATTTATCAGTGGGTATACTTACCAAGAATAAGTTTGGTTAACCGAAAATGAGCTCTTTTAAGAACTCGTTTTCTTTTTGTCTTTTCGACATCATACACTAAATATGTTGTTCAGAAAAGACCTAATATTGCTTTATTGAGGGGTGAATGAGTTGACAGGTCAACTAGTTCAATACGGACAACACCGTCAGCGTAGAAGTTTTGCGCGTATTAGCGAGGTGCTGGAACTTCCGAATTTAATAGAAATTCAAACAGCATCTTACGAATGGTTCCTCGAAGAAGGATTGCGTGAAATGTTCAGAGACATTTCTCCGATTACGGATTTCACGGGTAATCTTTCACTCGAGTTTATCGATTATACTTTGGCTGATCCTAAGTATCCAGTCGATGAATCAAAAGAACGTGATGTAACTTACGCAGCTCCATTACGCGTAAAAGTACGTCTCCACAACAAAGAAACAGATGAAGTGAAAGAACAAGACGTGTTCATGGGTGATTTCCCACTTATGACCGAAACTGGTACTTTCGTCATCAACGGTGCTGAGCGCGTTATTGTATCGCAATTAGTCCGTTCACCAAGTGTTTACTTCCATGACAAAACTGACAAAAACGGTAAAAAAGGATTCGGTGCTACCGTAATTCCTAACCGTGGTGCATGGTTAGAGTATGAAACAGATGCGAAAGACGTTGTTTATGTTCGTATCGATCGTACTCGTAAATTACCGGTAACGGTTCTTTTACGTGCATTAGGCTTTGGTTCTGATCAAGAAATTATCGATCTTATTGGCGATAACGAATACCTAAGCAATACGTTGGAAAAAGATAACACAGAAAGCACAGAAAAAGCATTGCTTGAAATTTATGAGCGTCTTCGTCCAGGCGAGCCGCCAACAGTTGAAAGCGCGAAAAGTCTGTTGTACTCTCGTTTCTTCGACCCAAAACGCTATGACTTAGCAAATGTTGGTCGCTATAAAATGAATAAAAAACTACACATCAAAAACCGTTTGTTCAACCAAACAGTTGCTGAAACGCTTGTAGACCCTGAAACTGGGGAAATTTTAGTTGAAAAAGGTACTGTAATTGATCGTCGTACGTTAGATCGTCTAATCCCTCATTTAGAAAATGGAATCGGATTCCAAACAATTTCTCAAGTTGGTGGCGTATTAGAAGGAGATATCACACTTCAATCAATCAAAATCTTTGCACCTAACGATGAAGCGCAACGTGAAATTAATGTCATCAGCAATGCTTATATTGAAGATGCGATTAAAAATATCACGCCAGCGGATATTATTTCTTCTATTAGTTACTTCTTTAACCTACTTCACAACGTTGGAAACACGGATGACATCGATCATCTTGGTAACCGTCGTTTGCGTTCAGTAGGTGAGTTGTTACAAAACCAGTTCCGTATCGGTCTTTCTCGTATGGAGCGTGTGGTACGTGAACGTATGTCTATCAACGACACTCAATCTATTGTGCCACAACAATTGATCAATATTCGTCCGGTAATTGCTTCTATTAAAGAATTCTTTGGTAGCTCTCAATTATCTCAGTTCATGGATCAAACGAATCCACTTGCTGAATTGACTCACAAACGCCGTCTATCGGCATTAGGACCCGGTGGTTTAACGCGTGAACGTGCAGGATTCGAAGTGCGTGACGTTCATTACTCTCACTATGGTCGTATGTGTCCGATTGAAACGCCTGAGGGTCCGAATATTGGACTAATTAACTCGCTTTCAAGTTTCGCGAAAGTAAATAAATTCGGCTTTATTGAAACACCTTACCGTCGAGTTGACCCTGAAACAAACCTTGTAACTAGTCGTATTGATTATTTAACTGCTGATGAAGAAGACAACTACGTAGTAGCTCAAGCAAATTCTCGTCTAACTGACAAGGGTGAGTTTGTAAGCGAAGAAGTAGTAGGTCGTTTCCGTGGAGATAACACGGTATTCAAACGCAGCAGTATCGATTACATGGACGTTTCACCTAAACAAGTTGTATCTGCCGCTACGGCATGTATTCCTTTCTTGGAAAACGATGACTCCAACCGTGCCCTAATGGGTGCGAACATGCAACGTCAAGCTGTTCCATTATTAAATCCAGAAGCTCCTTTTGTAGGAACTGGTATGGAACATACAAATGCTCGTGATTCTGGAGCTGCTGTTATTGCGAAGTTTGATGGAATCGTTGAACACGTTGAAGCGAAAGAAATTCGTGTTCGTCGTATCGAAGAAATCGATGGCAAAGAAGTTAAAGGCGATTTAACTAAATATAAATTACAAAAATTCGTCCGTTCTAACCAAGGAACGAGTTATAACCAACGTCCAATCGTTAAGATTGGTGACCGCGTAAAACCGCGTGACATTTTAGCTGATGGTCCATCTATGGAAAAAGGCGAAATGGCATTAGGACGTAACGTTGTCGTGGCATTCATGACATGGGAAGGTTATAACTACGAGGATGCGATCATCATGAGTGAGCGCCTTGTAAAAGACGATGTATATACATCTGTGCATATTGAAGAATATGAGTCAGAGTCTCGTGATACGAAGCTTGGACCAGAAGAAATCACACGTGATATTCCAAACGTTGGGGAAGATGCACTTCGCAATTTAGACGAGCGTGGCATTATCCGTATCGGTGCGGAAGTTCGCGATGGCGATATTCTTGTAGGTAAAGTAACACCTAAAGGGGTTACTGAACTGACTGCAGAAGAGCGTTTACTACACGCAATCTTTGGAGAAAAAGCTCGTGAAGTTCGTGATACATCTCTACGTGTACCTCATGGTGCAGGCGGAATTATCTTGGACGTGAAGGTCTTTAATCGTGAAGATGGCGATGAGTTACCACCAGGTGTAAACCAATTGGTGCGTGCTTACATCGTTCAAAAACGTAAAATCTCTGTTGGAGATAAAATGGCTGGTCGTCATGGTAACAAAGGTGTAATTTCGCGTATTCTTCCTGAAGAAGATATGCCGTTTATGCCTGATGGTACGCCAGTCGATATCATGCTTAACCCATTAGGGGTTCCATCTCGTATGAACATCGGTCAAGTACTTGAGCTTCACTTAGGTATGGCTTCTCGTGCACTTGGCATTCATATGGCATCACCAGTTTTTGATGGTGCAAATGAAGATGACGTTTGGAACACGATGGAAGAAGCTGGTATGAACCGAGATGGTAAAACTACGTTATACGATGGTCGCTCTGGTGAACCTTTCGATAACCGTGTTTCTGTCGGAGTTATGTACATGATCAAGTTAGCGCATATGGTCGACGATAAGTTACATGCGCGTTCAACTGGACCTTACTCATTAGTAACGCAACAACCGCTTGGTGGTAAAGCACAATTCGGTGGACAACGTTTCGGTGAGATGGAGGTTTGGGCTCTAGAGGCTTATGGTGCTGCTTATACACTGCAAGAAATCTTGACAGTGAAATCCGATGACGTGGTTGGCCGTGTGAAAACATATGAAGCCATTGTTAAAGGTGAAAGCGTTCCAGAACCAGGAGTTCCAGAATCATTCAAAGTATTAATTAAAGAGCTTCAAAGTTTAGGTATGGACGTTAAAATGATGACCATTACCGATGAGGAAGTTGAATTGCGTGATTTAGATGAAGAAGACGATCTTCAACCTACTGACGCACTAAACATCTTACCGATGAACACAGAAGAAGCACCTGTAGGATCTGTGGAATAAAAGAATTTGTTTGTAAAAACGAATAAAGATATAAGAAATAAAGGATTCAAGGGCAGGCCTTAACCACCTGTCCGCGTTTCCGTTTTACTGATATATCCGCCTGAGCTAAGTGGATAAAGTCTTTAATAGACCCAGACTAAGGGAGGTAGGCTCCTTGATAGATGTAAATAGTTTTGAGTATATGAAAATTGGTTTAGCATCTCCTGACAAGATTCGTTCATGGTCTTACGGAGAAGTGAAGAAGCCTGAAACGATTAACTACCGCACACTAAAACCTGAAAAAGATGGTTTGTTCTGTGAACGTATTTTCGGTCCTACAAAAGACTGGGAATGTCATTGTGGTAAGTACAAGCGTGTTCGTTATAAAGGTGTTGTTTGTGATCGTTGTGGTGTAGAAGTTACACGTGCAAAAGTACGTCGTGAACGTATGGGTCACATTGAATTAGCAGCTCCTGTATCTCATATTTGGTATTTCAAAGGAATTCCAAGTCGTATGGGATTAATCTTAGATATGTCTCCTCGTTCGTTAGAAGAAGTCATTTACTTTGCTTCTTACGTAGTTGTTGACCCAGCGGATACACCGCTTGAGCGTAAACAATTATTGTCTGAGAAAGAGTATCGTGCGTACCGTGAAAAATTCGGTACTAAATTCTATGCAGCAATGGGTGCTGAAGCAATTAAACGCCTTCTTCAAGATATCGATCTTGAAAAAGAAACGGAAATGCTGAAGGAAGAGCTTAAAACTGCAGCTGGCCAACGCCGTACACGTGCAATTAAGCGCTTAGAAGTAGTTGAATCATTCCGTAATTCAGGTAACAAACCTGATTGGATGATCTTAGAAGTACTTCCAGTCATTCCACCAGAACTACGTCCAATGGTTCAATTAGATGGTGGTCGTTTTGCAACTTCAGATTTGAATGATTTGTATCGTCGTGTTATCAACCGTAATAACCGTTTAAAACGTTTACTTGACCTTGGTGCTCCAAGCATTATCGTTCAAAACGAAAAACGTATGTTACAAGAAGCTGTCGATGCATTAATAGATAATGGTCGTCGTGGCCGTCCAGTTACTGGACCAGGTAACCGCCCATTGAAATCACTTTCACATATGCTGAAAGGGAAACAAGGTCGTTTCCGTCAAAACTTACTAGGTAAACGTGTTGACTACTCTGGTCGTTCGGTTATCGTAGTAGGACCTAACTTGAAAATGTATCAATGTGGACTGCCAAAAGAAATGGCGATTGAATTATTCAAACCATTTGTAATGAAAGAACTAGTTGAACGTGGCTTAGCTCACAACATTAAGAGTGCCAAACGCAAAATTGAACGCCTGAACTCTGATGTTTGGGATGTTTTAGAAGATGTTATCAAGGAGCATCCGGTTTTATTAAACCGCGCACCTACTCTTCACCGTTTGGGTATCCAAGCATTTGAACCAACATTAGTTGAAGGTCGCGCAATCCGTTTACATCCACTTGTTTGTACAGCTTACAACGCTGACTTCGATGGTGACCAAATGGCTGTTCACGTACCTTTATCTGCTGAAGCACAAGCTGAAGCACGTTTATTAATGCTTGCTGCACAAAACATTTTGAACCCGAAAGACGGTAAACCAGTTGTTACACCATCTCAAGATATGGTTTTAGGTAACTATTACTTAACACTTGAGCGTAAAGGTGCAACAGGCGAAGGTGCAACGTTCTACGGTCCAAATGAAGTGCAAATTGCTTATACAAATGGTCATGTTCACTTGCATTCGCGTATTGCGATTATCGCAGGTTCATTAAATAACCAAACCTTCACTGAAGAACAAAACAAGATGTTGTTATTGACGACAGTGGGTAAAGTGATTTTCAATGAAATCTTGCCAGAGACATTCCCGTATATTAATGAACCAACTGATGCTAACTTACAAGAAGAAACACCGGCTAAATACTTTGTACCGACTACAACTGATGTGCGTAAGCACTTCGCTGAAGCGGAACTTGTTTCACCATTCAAGAAAAAAATTCTTGGGAATATCATTGCAGAAGTATTTAAACGTTTCCACATCACGGAAACATCAAGAATGCTAGATCGCATGAAAAACTTAGGATTTAAATACTCAACTAAAGCTGGTATTACAATCGGTATTTCTGATATCGTGGTACTTCCAGACAAAGGTTTAGTTCTTGAAGAAGCTCAAGACAAAGTAGACAAAGTTATGAAGCAATTCCGTCGTGGTTTGATTACAGAAGAAGAGCGATATGATCGTGTTATTTCTTACTGGAGCCAAGCGAAGGATGTTATTCAGGAAAAACTGATGAAATCCTTAGACAATTTAAACCCAATCTTCATGATGAGTGACTCTGGAGCGCGTGGTAACGCATCCAACTTTACTCAGCTTGCTGGTATGCGTGGTTTGATGGCCAATCCGGCTGGTCGTATTATCGAACTTCCGATTAAATCATCATTCCGTGAAGGTTTAACAGTACTTGAATACTTCATCTCAACTCATGGTGCTCGTAAAGGTCTTGCCGATACAGCCCTGAAAACAGCTGACTCAGGTTACTTAACCCGTCGTCTAGTTGACGTTGCTCAAGATGTAATTGTTCGTGAGGATGATTGCGGAACGGATCGCGGCTTACTAATCGGCGCATTAATGGACGGAACTGAAATCATCGAAGGTTTCGATGAGCGTATTGTCGGCCGTCATACACGAAAAACTATTTTCCATCCAACGACTAACAAAGTCATTCTTGAAAAAGATGGATTGATTACAGAAGACGTAGCTCGCGTTATTTTAGATGCTGGAATTGAAGAGTTAACTATTCGTTCTGCATTTACATGTAATACGAAACACGGCGTATGTAAAAAATGTTATGGTACAAACTTAGCTACTGGAGAAAACGTTGAAGTTGGGGAAGCGGTTGGTATTATCGCTGCACAATCAATCGGTGAGCCAGGTACACAGTTAACGATGCGTACATTCCATACAGGTGGGGTAGCTGGAGATGACATTACACAAGGTCTTCCACGTATCCAAGAGATTTTCGAGTCTCGTAATCCTAAAGGTCAAGCGGTTATCTCTGAAATTACAGGTGTTATTACTGCAATTGATGAAATTCGTGAAGGTCAAAAAGAAATTACGATTCAAGGTGATGTAGAAACTCGTAAATATTTATCTCCTTATAATGGTCGTCTGAAAGTTCAACTGAATGACACGATTAAACGTGGAGAAGTATTAACTGAAGGTTCAATTGATCCTAAAGAATTATTGAAAGTTAAGGACGTTTCAACTGTTCAAGAATATCTGTTAAAAGAAGTTCAAAAAGTTTACCGTATGCAAGGGGTAGAAATCGGAGACAAACATATCGAAGTAATGGTTCGCCAAATGCTTCGTAAAGTGCGCGTCATCGAAGCTGGAGAAACAGAATTGTTACCAGGTTCGTTACTTGATATTCACCAATTTGCAGAAGCGAATAAAGAGGCTGTATTAAACGGGAAAATTCCTGCTACATGTCGCCCAGTTATTCTTGGTATTACAAAAGCTTCTCTTGAAACAGAATCATTCTTATCTGCTGCGTCATTCCAAGAAACAACGCGTGTGTTAACAGACGCTGCGATTAAAGGAAAACGTGATGAATTACTTGGTCTGAAAGAAAATGTTATTATCGGTAAACTCGTTCCGGCGGGTACTGGTATGCAACGTTACCGTCAAATCAAGATTGTTGATCAGAAAAAAGAAGAAACAGAAGTAGCAGTTAGCGTTGAATAATAAATTCGATGGGGTATGCCTATGCATACCCATCGTTTTTTACACAATGGTGTTGACAGAAAAATTTTAAGATGATAATATGTTTAAGGTTGATAGTTGAAGGTCTGTCTCTTTGGAGGATATGTAAATATGTCTTATGAAAAAGTTAATCAGGCTAAGAAAACAATCATCGGTACTAAACAAACAGTTAAAGCAATCCATGGTGGCCATGTAATAGAGATACTCGTGGCTCGCGATGCAGAAGATCGAATCACTCAAACAGCTATCAATGCTGCGAAAGAAAAAGGTGTGAAGATTAACTTCGTCGAGTCTAAGATAGAACTTGGTAAAGCCTGCGGTCTTCAAGTAAGTGCTGCGGTAGTTGCTATATCTGTGTAACAGTTTTTGTGTGTAGAACACAAAGACTTTGTTTTTTACCCAAAAATGAACCACCTGGATGTGTGGTATTACAATGATAACAAGAAGGGAGGAATAATCGATGCCTACAATTAACCAATTGGTACGTAAGCCTCGTAAACCTAAAACAGTTAAATCTGGTTCTCCAGCTTTAAACAGAGGGTACAACAGTTCTAAAAAAACGTTAACAGACGTTAAATCACCGCAAAAACGTGGGGTTTGTACACGTGTTGGAACAATGACACCGAAAAAACCTAACTCGGCACTTCGTAAATATGCGCGTGTACGTTTGACTAACTTAATTGAAGTTAATGCTTACATTCCGGGAGAAGGTCACAACCTACAAGAACACAGTGTTGTACTACTTCGCGGCGGTAAAGTAAAAGATTTACCGGGTGTACGTTACCATATCGTGCGTGGTGCTCTTGATACTGCTGGTGTTACTGGTCGTATGCAAAGCCGCTCATTATACGGTACTAAACGCCCTAAAGTTAAAAAAAGCTAATTAAAACAAACTAAAATAAACTGCATCGAAAGGAGGAAAACACATGCCTCGTAAAGGTCCTGTTTCCAAACGTGACGTGTTACCAGATCCAATTTATAATTCGAAACTAGTAACTCGTTTAATCAACAAAATGATGGTAGATGGTAAAAGAGGTACTTCTCAAAAAATTCTTTATGGAGCGTTTGAACTTGTTCAAGAACGTTCTGGTAAAGATCCATTAGAAGTATTTGATGCTGCATTAGCAAACATCATGCCAGTACTTGAAGTTAAAGCTCGCCGTGTAGGTGGATCTAACTATCAAGTACCTATCGAAGTTCGTCCAGAACGTCGTTCAACTCTAGGTCTTCGTTACTTAGTGAACTATTCTCGTCTTCGCGGAGAGAAAACGATGGAAGAACGTTTAGCTAACGAAATTCTTGACGCTTCAAACAACACAGGTTCATCTGTGAAGAAACGTGAAGATATGCACAAAATGGCGGAAGCTAATAAAGCATTCGCTCACTACCGCTGGTAGGATTTTTCATCCACTAATAACTCTTATAAGAGATGGAAGGAGAAATACAAAATGGCTAGAGAGTTCTCCTTAGAGAAAACACGTAATATTGGAATCATGGCTCATATTGATGCTGGTAAAACAACAACTACTGAGCGTATTCTTTATTACACTGGTAAAATCCACAAAATTGGTGAAACGCACGAAGGTGCTTCTCAAATGGACTGGATGGAACAGGAGCAAGAGCGTGGAATCACGATCACTTCAGCTGCAACAACAGCTGCTTGGAATGGTCACCGCGTAAACATCATCGATACTCCTGGACACGTAGACTTCACTGTTGAAGTTGAACGTTCACTTCGTGTACTTGATGGTGCTGTAACTGTTCTAGATGCACAATCGGGTGTAGAACCACAAACTGAAACAGTATGGCGTCAAGCAACAACTTATGGCGTACCACGTATTGTTTTCATTAACAAAATGGATAAAATGGGTGCAGACTTCTTATATTCTGTAGGAACTCTACACGATCGCCTTCAAGCGAACGCACATCCAATCCAACTTCCAATTGGTACTGAAGAAGATTTTAGTGCAATTATCGACCTTATTGAAATGAAAGCTACTTTCTACGGTAACGAAGATGGTACAGCAGTTACAGAAGGCGAAATTCCTGAATCTCATAAAGCTCAAGCAGAAGAATACCGTGAGAAATTAATCGAAGCGGTAGCAAGCGTTGATGAAGATCTTATGAATAAATACCTTGAAGGTGAAGAAATCTCAAATGCAGAGTTGAAGAAGGCTATCCGTGACGCAACGATTGCAGTTGAATTCTACCCAGTTATCTGTGGTTCAGCATTCAAACACAAAGGTGTTCGTAAAATGCTTGACGCAGTAGTTGATTACCTTCCTGCTCCAACAGACGTGCCTTCAATTAAAGGTATTTTACCTGATTCTGAAGAAGAAGTTATTCGTGAATCTAACGACTCACAACCCTTCTCAGCATTAGCTTTCAAAGTAATGACTGACCCTTATGTTGGTAAATTAACATTCTTCCGTGTTTACTCTGGTGTACTTGAATCAGGTTCATACGTACAAAACTCTACAAAAGGTAAACGTGAGCGTGTAGGTCGTATCCTACAAATGCATGCGAATAGCCGTGAAGAGATTGCTAAAGTTTATGCGGGTGATATCGCTGCTGCTGTTGGTCTTAAAGATACAACAACAGGTGATACTCTATGTGACGAGAAGAACTTAGTTATTCTTGAATCAATGGACTTCCCTGAACCAGTTATCTCATTATCTGTAGAACCGAAGTCAAAAGCTGACCAAGATAAAATGGGTCAAGCTTTACAAAAACTTCAAGAAGAAGATCCAACTTTCCGTGCTCACACTGACACAGAAACTGGACAAACAATCATCTCTGGTATGGGTGAACTTCACCTTGATATCTTAGTTGACCGTATGCGCCGTGAATTTAAAGTAGAAGCTAACGTTGGTGCTCCAATGGTATCTTACCGTGAGACTTTCCGAGATTCTGCTAAAGTTGAAGGTAAATTCGTACGTCAATCAGGTGGTCGTGGTCAATTCGGACACGTTTGGATTGAATTCTCTCCAAACGAAGAAGGAAAAGGCTTTGAATTTGAAAACGGCGTTGTCGGTGGTGTTGTACCACGTGAATACATCCCAGCAGTTGAAGCAGGTCTTCGTGACTCGTTAAACAATGGTGTACTAGCTGGATACCCACTTATCGACATTAAGGCTCGTCTATTTGACGGTTCTTACCATGATGTCGATTCAAATGAAATGGCGTTCAAAATTGCTGCTTCAATGGCTCTTAAAAACGCAATTTCGAAATGTAAACCAGTTCTACTTGAACCAATGATGAAAGTGGAAGTAGTTATTCCTGAAGAATACTTAGGAGATATTATGGGTAACATCACTTCTCGCCGTGGACGCGTAGAAGGTATGGATGCTCGTGGTAATTCACAAGTTGTTCGTTCAATGGTTCCACTTGCAGAAATGTTCGGTTACGCAACAACTCTTCGTTCAGCAACTCAAGGTCGTGGTGTATTCTCTATGACTTTCGATCACTACGAAGAAGTACCGAAATCAATTTCAGAAGAAATTATCAAAAAAAATAAAGGTCAATAATTGAATTTTGATTCTTTATAAAGTATAACTATTTTGTAAGCTATGAATGATGTTGGATCTAGACCTTCATCATTCATACCAAAAACTATTAATATAATTTTGAGGAGGATTTCTCTAATGGCAAAAGCTAAATTTGATCGTTCTAAAACACACGCAAACGTAGGAACAATCGGTCACGTTGACCATGGTAAAACTACTTTAACTGCTGCAATCGCAACAGTTCTTGCAAAACGCTCTGGTGGTACTGCAATGAGCTATGCACAAATCGATAACGCTCCTGAAGAAAAAGAGCGCGGAATCACAATCAACACTTCTCACGTTGAGTATGAAACTGCAACTCGTCACTATGCACACGTTGACTGCCCAGGACATGCCGATTATGTTAAAAACATGATCACTGGTGCTGCACAAATGGACGGCGGAATCTTAGTAGTATCTGCTGCTGACGGCCCAATGCCACAAACTCGTGAGCACATCCTTCTTTCACGTCAAGTTGGTGTACCTTACTTAGTAGTATTCATGAACAAATGTGATATGGTTGACGACGAAGAGCTACTTGAATTAGTAGAAATGGAAATTCGTGACCTATTAACTGAATATGACTTCCCTGGTGATGACATTCCAGTTATCAAAGGTTCAGCTCTTAAAGCTTTAGAAGGCGAAGAAGCTTGGGAAGAAAAAGTTGTTGAATTAATGGACGCTGTTGATTCTTACATCCCAACTCCAGAACGTCAAACTGACAAACCATTCATGATGCCTGTTGAGGATGTATTCTCAATCACAGGTCGTGGTACAGTTGCTACTGGTCGTGTTGAGCGTGGACAAGTTAAAGTTGGAGACGTAGTAGATATCATCGGTATCGTTGAAGAGCCGAAATCAACTACTGTAACTGGCGTTGAAATGTTCCGTAAACTTCTTGACTATGCAGAAGCTGGTGACAACATCGGTGCTCTTTTACGTGGTGTTTCACGTGAAGATATCCAACGTGGTCAAGTACTTGCTAAACCAGGTTCAATCACTCCGCATACTGAATTCAAAGCGGAAGTTTATGTTCTTTCTAAAGAAGAGGGTGGACGTCATACTCCATTCTTCACAAACTACCGTCCTCAGTTCTACTTCCGTACAACTGACGTAACTGGTGTTTGTAACTTACCTGAAGGCGTTGAAATGGTTATGCCTGGGGACAACATCGAAATGACTGTTGCTCTTATCGCTCCAATCGCGCTTGAAGAAGGTACTAAGTTCTCTATCCGTGAGGGTGGACGTACTGTTGGTGCTGGCGTAGTTGCTACTATCACTAAATAATTAAAACTTTTAAAAACCTTGCCGGGACGCTGGCAAGGTTTTTTGTTTGT
>Ga0180008_1001221_pt1 | contig 16878 bp, 19 predicted proteins | sample MM_PW_MetaG_FD_121121 | JGI IMG/M metagenome (GOLD analysis project Ga0180008, IMG submission 121121) | Groundwater microbial communities from the Aspo Hard Rock Laboratory (HRL) deep subsurface site, Sweden - MM_PW_MetaG | ecosystem: Environmental > Aquatic > Deep subsurface > Groundwater...
AATAACTCTACTTCATAAGTATCTTCTTGTAATTTATTATTTCGATGATTACCTAAATGTGTGTATCCAAACTCAAACATTTTCAAAAAATCGGCATCTAATCCATGTCTATTAGACCGGAAGATTTGATTATCGACTTCTTTTTCTCCAATTAATAAAAATTCTGTATTTGGAACATTTTTGAAAATTTTTTCTTTTCTGGTATGACTAATCAAATTATCATTAGTTCCTTGGAACATAATAATATTAGCTTCATTAATAAAATCATTATAAAGATACTCAAGATTTAGTGAACTGATATCGTTAAGTCCCTTTTTTGCAAAGTAGTCAAACTCAATTTGAAGTGTCATTGAGCCATACGATTGAAATAAATATCGATTCGAATTCAAGTAGACTGGTTCAATCCAAGCAGAATTATCTATAATATGTGAAAATTGGTGTGGTAACAGCCTATTACATAAATGCAATAAGAAAGCACCATGAGAATGACCATATCCAATAACTTTCCTGTCATTAAATATTAAAGAGTTTTCTTTGAGTATCATTTTTACTGCCTCAACTGCTGTGACAATATCAATAGCTTGCATATAACCCATGTCATTAAAGTAATTTTCATCTTCACTTAAATTTGCTCTGACAGGAAGTGTTATTGAATATGAACTTAATATCTCAATTAATCTTGAAGAATCGTTTTGCACCAATTCTTTTTCAGATGCATTGAGAATATTGAATACATCATCTATATTATTTTTCAATGTAAATGTGTTAGCACTTTGCATATACTCACTGCCAAAATATTCGCATTGTATGGTTACTAAATTATATTGATCTGCAAATACTTCTCTCATCCTTCTTATAAATATTAGATTCGATGTTTCCTCCGAATCCAGGAACAAAAATACATATTCCAGTGTCTCGATTCACTCCAGAAGTAGGAATGGAAAAATCAATTCTTAATTCCCTTTGAGAAAAACCATTATAAATATTGTGATGTGCAGGTAAATTAATAGTATTATGTATCGCCATGATTCACTCCTAAAAAAAATTGAAATAATAGATAACTTTTAAATATCACTAAAAGAAAAGGGAAGTCCTATTTCCATTTCATGTTTTGCTGTTTTTCCTATTAAGTTTTCATAATATTTAGGAGCTAAACCATAACCCGGTCTAATTACTTTTATATTATCTTTGGTCAAAGTTTCACCAGCTTTAATATCTTTTACTACATAAATGGATCTTCTGAACTTTTCAGAAGCTTTTTCTTTTTCAGTGGGTCCATATGAAATTCTCCCCATTGAATGCCATGCCCTTTCTGATTCAGTAACCAAAGTTGACATTTCCTCTGGCTCCATAGAGAAAGCAGAGTCAACACCACCATCACTTCTAGATAAAGTAAAGTGTTTTTCAATCACTGTAGCTCCAAGCGCTACGGCCGCAACTGATACACCTGTTCCCATTGTATGGTCTGAAATTCCAACTTGAACGTCAAATAGTTCCCTCATATGAGGTATGGTTAAAAGGTTTGTATTTTCTGGAGTTGCAGGATATGTACTCGTACACTTTAATAGAATCAGATTTTTACAGCCTGCATCTTTTGCAGTTTGAACAGCTTCATCTAATTCCGATACAGTTGCCATACCTGTAGAAATAATCATAGGTTTCCCAGTTGAAGCAACTTTTTTAATCAATGGAATATCATTATTTTCAAATGATGCTATTTTATATAAAGGGACATTTAGTGTTTCCAAAAAGTCTACTGCAGTTTCGTCAAACGGGGTACTAAAAGCAATCATACCAAGTTCTTGAGCACGTTCAAATATTGGTTTATGCCACTCCCAAGGTGTATAAGCTTTAGCATAAAGTTGATACAAATTTTGTCCATCCCATAAACTATTTGCATCCTTAATTACAAACTCCGGATTCTCAATGTTTAATGTCATTGTATCGGCAGTATATGTTTGAATTTTTAATGCATGTGCTCCTGATTTTGCGGCAGCATCGACAATTTGTAAAGCGCGGTCTAGTGATTGATTGTGATTACCTGACATTTCTGCAATTATAAAAGGCTTTTCATTGTTTCCAATCTTAATATTATTAATACTGATTGAGTTCATTATAAATTCAGTTCCCCTTTAAATGAATTTTATTCACATCAATTGACCACCATTTACTCTTATTACTTCACCAGTGATATATGAAGACATTACTGGTGAAAGTAAAAAATTTACGCTCCATGCAATTTCTCTAGGATGAGCAAATCTTTTTAGTGGAATAGAATTTGTTATCTTTTCTTTAATATTTATTGGAAGATCATTAGTCATAGTAGTTTCTGTGAATCCAGGTGCCACAATATTAGTTCTAACATTATATTTAGCACCTTCTTTTGCTAAGCTTTTACCAAAACCTATTAATCCTGCTTTACTTGCAGAATAATTAACTTGACCAACATTACCACTTTCCCCAACAATTGAACTAATCAAAACGATTGAACCTTCATTTCTTTCGTAAAGTTTATTTATTATTGGTCTAATTGTATTGTAAACACCCGTTAAATTAACATCCAATACACTTTTCCAATCTAATAAATCACTTTTATGAAAAAGACTATCATTTGTTATTCCAGCATTACATACAACTCCATAAATGGATCCAAGTCGTTGTTCTATAAGTTTGTAAGCTTTCTCCATTTCATCGAATGAAGTAACATCTGCACGTATTTGCCAACTTTTTAAACTTCCAATTTTACTTTTATTTATATATACAACCTTAGCTCCTAACTCTTCTAACATTTCAACTATTGCTCTTCCTATACCCCGATTTCCTCCTGTAACTACAACAACTTTATTTTTTAATTCAAACAAACCTTTTCACCTCCATCAATATTTTTCTATTTCTAATTTTTCGTATTTAAAACTCTCTTTAGTCTCTTTCCATTCATTTCCTAAAATAGCCATTCTAACCACATTGAAAAATTCCCCATTTTTTTTAATGTGGTCTTTAAGTAATCCTTCAATCTTGGAACCGAATTTTTCATGTATTTTGATTACATTTTCATTGAATTCGAAAACTTCACACCAAAGTTTGTTAATTTTTAATTCATTAAAAACATAATCATAGATATTGCATTCTAGAATACGAGCTAACCCTTTTCCTCTTGCCTCCATACTTCCTAAATAATATGCCCAACAAGCTTTTTGATTTATATAATCGATTTCAGTAATACTTAATAGTCCTACATCTATTTTTTCATCAAGTTGAATAATCCAATATTTTTCAGATTTTTTATTACTCATGATATTATCAAACCATTTTTTTTGCATTTCCTTTGTAATTATTGGTTCTGTATACATGTATTTAGTTACATCGGGTAACATTCTCCATTCTCTAATTAAATCTAAATCAGAACTTCTTATCGCTCTTAACTTTACTAACAAAGTTACCACCTCAATTATTATTTTAATAACCTAATTATTTCAGAGATATAAGGTTTATTAAATATTTTTTCAAAATCAATTATATGAATATCTTCTAAAAACAAAGAAGAATTATTTTTTTTAAGGATAAGATTTTCTAACGTATAATATAATTGCAAAATATTTACCTCTTTAGAAGTTCCTAAAAGTTTAATTAGATTAAAAGAAGATAAATAAGCCGCTGTAGCTTCTTGATTATCCGCAGTAATAATTACCATAGTTGGTAATCTTAATAAAATTCTTTCCCATGTAGTCGCTCCACCTGCACCAATAGAGATATCAGCTTGCGCCATAAGTTCAGCCATATTATTAACTTGACAATAGAACTTCACTCTAGGAATGGACATACATAAACTTTTAATTTTATTTTTATTTGGATTAGATTCGCCTACTACTACTTGTGTATTAAAATGGTATTTTCTTGCTAACGGTTCTAATGCAAGCAATGCTTTTTCAGTTTCATTAGTCGGATCACTTCCGCCAAAAAAAACTAAAATATTTTCCAATTTATATGTATGACTTCTCTTAATATTTCTCGCAGCTAAAATAAATTCATCTCTAAATAATATATAATCAGGTCCTAAGAGTTTTAAACAATGAGGAGGTACTAAATTGTTGTATCTTTCTCTATAATTTGAATATAGATTTTGATCTAACAATATATCACAATCATGCATTCTATTAGCCAAATCATCTATAACCATTATTTTCTTTACACATGGTTTTAAATATTTTTCCATTTTAAAGTCTATTTCATAGTGATCAATAATTAGTAAATCGATTGTGAATTCTAGAGACTTAATAATATTTTTTGTATTCACAAACAAATTATTTACATCAACTTCTAGTACTTTAATATTCATTCCTCTACTTTTAATATATGAGATAGAGTTACCAGGTAAATTGCTACATATGAAAGTTATTTCCGCTCCGCATTTCTTTAAATTTTCTGCCAAAGTGATACAGCGCATAACATGACCAGTTCCTATCTCAACTGAAGCATCCACTCTAATTACGATCTTCATTTTTTCACAACCTATAATTTCTTTTGTTCTATATTTACATTAATATTATTCCAATGCATATTCTCATTCAAAAGCTTAATAACATCCTTTAATAAAAAATCATTTTTTAAGGGATACAAACTATCTAGAATATTCGCGATTAATTCAAAATCTTCAATTGTATCCACAGTCCATCTATATTGACTTAAATCAATATCGTTAGTAATCCCTGCAACTTTAAATAAGTTAGGATTTGTATAAATAAAAGAAGTAACATGTTCCCTATCACTGCTTAGAACAGCATTTTCAAATGCATATTCTAACGCTTTAAAAGAAAAAACCTCAACGTCTAATCCTCTTGGAAAGGTTCTTTCAATAGTATTTGAACAATAGTCAATTGAGTTTCTATTTTGAATATAGTGTTGAATTACATCATCCATAATGTTTGGATCTATTAGTGGACAATCTGAAGTAAGTCTAACAATTGTATCTGCTTTATTTTCTATGGCCACCTCATAATATCGTTTTAATACATCATCTTCCGATCCTTGATAGTAAGAAATCCCAAGTTTTTTACATAATCTTATAATTGGCTCTTCAGCTTCTTTTTTTGTTGTTGCAATTACAATATCATCTATCATTTCAGACCTTTGAATACGTTCAATCTGATATTCTAAAAGCGTCTTTCCATTGACCTCTTTCAAAATTTTACCTGGTAACCTTGTCGAACCCATTCGTGCTTGAATGATGGCTAAAGTTTTCATTATGTACTAAACACTTCCTCTACTGCTTGTATAACATCCAAAACGTCTTGTTCATTCATTCCTGGAAACAGTGGCAACGACAAAATGTTTTCGTATAAATTTTCTGCAATTGGCATTGAATTTTTCTGGTAACCTAAATCTTTGTAATATGGTAAAGTATGTACTGGAATATAATGAACATTTACTCCAATATTTTTTGCATGCAATGCATCATATACTTCTTTACGATTTTTTTTCACTTGAATAATATACAAATGCCAGCTAGATTCACCTTCTTCTGACTGAAAAGGAATTATTATATCTGGGTTATTATGAAATGCACAGTTGTATTTTTTGATTATTTCTTTTCTTCGGTCAACAAATGAATCTATTTTTTTCATTTGGCTAGTACCTAAAGCAGCTTGCAAGTCTGTCATTCGATAATTATAGCCCAAAAACTGCATTTCATAATACCATGGTCCATGATTTTCATTTAAGATTGAAGGATCTCTGGTAATTCCATGTGAGCGGAACTGAATAAGCTTTTTATAATATAATTCATTATTTGTAGTAATTATCCCACCTTCTCCAGTCGTTATATGCTTAACTGGATGAAAGCTAAACATCGTCATATCCGAAAGCCCACCTATTTTTTGCCCTTTATATGTAGCACCGATCGCATGAGCAGCATCTTCGATAACTATTAAATTGTGTTTCTTTGCAATACGGTGAATTTCATCGAGATTCGCTGGTTGACCAGTAAAGTGAACTGGAATAATTGCTTTAGTATTTTTTGTGATTTGCTTCTCTATTTCTAGCGGGTTGATATTGTATGTACTCTCTTCAATATCTGCAAATACTACCTTTCCACCTTGATAAAGAACACAGTTAGCAGATGCTGCAAATGTCATAGGAGTTGTTATTACCTCATCTCCAGGAATTATTCCTGCGACAAAACAAGCACCATGTAGTGCAGCGGTGCCATTAGTAAAGGCGACGGCAAACTTTGCATTAACGTAATTAGCAATATTCTTTTCAAATTCTTCAACCGCTGGGCCAGTGGTTAAATACTCACTTTTTAAAACCTTTACTACAGCTTGGATATCTTGATCATCTATGCTTTGTGTTCCATATGGTAAATATGTATCTCTCATCAAATAATTTCATACTCCTTATAGAAAAAATGTAGTCAATGACTACATCTCGTCCACTAATTCTTTTAATTGTTTAACTGTTAACCAATCTCTATTTAAATCGCTGGTATATTTAAAACCATCATGCAATGGTTGTCCCTGATTATTTTCATTAGTCCACCATGGAAATTCTGGCTGAATTACATAATAGTCTTTAAACTCTACTGTTCTTCGCGCATCGTCTTCAGTTATCATTGCTTCATGTAATTTCTCTCCTGCACGTATTCCCACAACTTTGATTTGACAGTCTGGAGCTATCGCTTTAGCTAAATCAATGACCTTCATACTTGGTATTTTAGGTACAAATATTTCTCCACCATTCATATTCATTAGCCCATCGAGAACAAATTGAACTCCCTGTTCTAAAGTTATCCAAAAACGTGTCATTCTTTCGTCCGTTATAGGTATAATTCCAGTTTCTTTAACTTTTTGGAAAAATGGTACAACACTTCCTCGACTTCCTACTACATTTCCATATCGGACAACAGAAAATCTCGTTTTTTTGTCCCCCACATAGGAATTTGCTGCAACAAAGAGTTTATCCGAAGCAAGTTTTGTTGCGCCGTATAGATTAATTGGACTACATGCTTTATCAGTACTTAATGCTATTACTTTTTCTACTCCACGGTCGATTGCTGCTTCTATGATATTCTGTGCTCCATTTATGTTTGTTTTAACAGCTTCAAATGGATTATATTCGCATGCTTCTACATGTTTCATTGCAGCTGCATGAATAACAATATCTACCCGATCAAAGGCACGATAAAGTCTATCTTTATCTCTTACATCCCCAATAAAGAAACGAAGTCTGTCATCCTTGAATTCTTGAGCCATTTCGTATTGTTTTAATTCGTCACGGCTAAAAACTATTACTTTTTTTACATCAGATTGCAATATTTTTCTTATGAATTTTTTCCCAAAAGAACCAGTACCCCCAGTGACCAAAACACTTTTATCACTTAATATGTTAATTCCCATCAAAATCATCCTTACTATTTGTTAGTGTATTTTCAATAATATAATCAAAGTAGGTTTCTGGTAAATTCTCTAAACGCTTTTCAAGTATACTTGGTTCAAGGAAAGGCACATTCTTAATTTTTGCTCCATGTCTTGCAGTGTTATAGATTTTCAAATTTGAAACATTAGATTTTTTTTCAATCCATCGATGATAAGTACTAAGATTCGATGTAGTATTTATGAACCCACCGTTATTTGAGAGAACCTTTCGAAAATTCACATTCGAAGCAACATTAATTCCTGAGGTTGAGTGTGTCGTATGTGTTCTCTCACCACGGAACCCTAAATCTTGTCCAAATAAATATAAATTTTTAAATCCTAAAAACTCTATAAGCGATATACCTGTCGTTGCAACTGACCCACCGGTTTCAAGCATAGCACCATTAGTATTCGCTAGAATATCTGTTACAAGTTTATACCCTTCTTGAAATAAAATAATTTTAATTCCATCATGTAATAATGACATTTCGTGATTTGCAGTAGATAAATAAAATAACAGACCGCTAAAACCCATCTTATCTATTTGACGTACCACATTTGGAAGCGGATCTGTAATTATTATAGCATCAGGTATTATTTCATTTTCAATTAATACTTTCAGAGATGAACCAACACATAAGATAAAAAATTTATTCTTGGTTAATCTTAACATTTCAATAGTTTCATTTAAGGAGGGACCAGATGCAACTAAGCAAGACGACTTATCTGTAAATTTATTTTTTAATGCATCCAAATAAAAATTATCATTTCTAATGTTTTGGATAAAATTATTTTCAAGAAGACCGGAAGAAGAATTAAAACTCATTTGTCTTATTTTAATATCTTCTAAGAAATGAAAAAGTGGATGTTTTGTATTAATCGCTTTTAACCAGACATTTGGAATGATAATTTGATAATCAATTTCAAAAAAATCTTTTGATTTACTATCAAAAATTACAACATTTTCTGATTCTAATATATTTGGATTTAAAGAAAAATTTTTAAATATTTCTAATTCCATATTGTCTAAAATTAATAGAAAGATTTTTTTGTTAGGACTTACTTTTAATATTGCTTCTAAATGATAGCCTAAGCCTAGACCTATTAATAAATACCCTTTTTCATCCAAATTAATTTCGTTCAGAATGAATCTTTCTGCATCCTTAGATGGGTTATACGTGCTATAGATATTTATACCGTTTATTTCAAGTGTTTGTTCACCATTTTTCGCTACCTCTACTTTGAACTCCATTTTAACAATGTAGTGTTAATGTTTGATTGTCTTCGAAAAATGGTTTAATTTCATATTCAAACATATCAGCAACTACGATATAATCTTCTATTTCAATTCCTCTATTGATTTCAGATAGAAATTCATTAATCTTGGTGGTATTTAAAGACGTTTTTATATTGTTTCTTTCAAATAATTTAACAGCATCCATTAACCAAATAACCCCTTCACTAAAATGAAGTGTATTTTTCATTGCATCCACAATCTTATCTTCTCGGAGCATATCAGCAATTTTCTGACAACCAGACGGCAAGTTTTTTATATAGTTATTATAGCTTTCAAGTGTTTCATCAATTAATTCATACATCTGTATCAACCTCTTTACTTTTAAGTATTTTTCCAATAATTTCTAATGTATATTTTTTTGATAGATTAGAAGCTTCTAATAATCTAGAATATAATTCTTTATTTTGATTAAAAATCCTTAAAAATCTTTCTTTTTTATCTTCATTTTCTGTGGGTTCAAATTTTCTTAATATATCAACTGTTATCGGACTTAGTATTGTTGACATTGAAACTTGGCTAAATAACAATTCATTTTTTTTATCAATTTCAGCAAGTCTTATTAAGGATTTGTTAGAAAATTCACTATTAGATTTTTCTAGAATTTTTAATGCTTTCTCTAATAAGGAAATAATCACATTATAATTATCTACTTCAATTATTAATTTATTATACAAATCATTACGTTTTTCGAGATTATTTTTTAGGTTTAAATTTCGTTCCACTCTTCTAAATGCATACTTATCACAAAAGTTCTTAAATGGGATTTGTTCGAAATTCTCAATGGATACCCCACCCTCAGTACAATTGTAAATTGGACTTTCATGATTAACTATACTCGTTAATCTTTCAAATGAATCTTTCATCGAATAAAATGCATAATCCGTTAAAACTTCATCATCATAATAACCTCTTGTTGTGAACATTTTTCTCTCTTTTTTATAATCATCAGTAATTATTTTATAATTATTATTGTTTTCTGCATGAGTTTTATTATCGGTGTAAGCCAAATCTTGACCTACTAAAGCAATTGGACCTGAGGTAATATAACTTGCAATCGAAAAGGCATAATTAGCAACTGATCCGCCCCCATAAACTATTGGTATATTGCGATTTAATGTGAAATCTATATGTTTTTTAGAATTCTCAAATTCATTTGAAATAAAGAAAAAACTACTATTTTTAAATGATTTTCTAATTTCAAAATGGTTTGTGAAACTATAAATTAAGTTAGATTTTTTTAAATTCAAGTTTTTAAAATGATTAAAATTGTTATCTAAACCATCAATGGAAATGACAATATCAGGTTCTATTCCATTTGAAACCAATGTATTGATAGTCGAACCAGCACATACTAATAAAATCTTTTCTCTATTTTCTTTAATCAATGGTATTTGTTTTAAAAGAGATGGTCCACCCGATGCGATAACTACTGGACAAGAAAATTGTTTTTTAATTACATCAAGTGAATAGTCTTTAGCAGCAGAATATAAATTATTCAAATAATTCTTCTGCCATGTTTCACCAAAATATCGTAAAGTATTTTCATGTATTAAGTTAACGTGCAAACTATTATTAACTTGTTCTAAAAGATTTTTATATTCTTTCGGAAATAGTTTGTCATAATTCGGAGAACAAAGAACAACTATTTTTCGGTTGAATCTGTTTAATTGAATACCCAGTATGGAACTTATATTATCTCTTGTAATATTTTCAACTACATAATTATCTGTAATAATATTCATTTCATTTAACTGTGACATAAGTGGTTCTACGATAATTATCTTACTTTGATCATCAATTTTATTTTTTAAAGCATTAACTATGTATCCCATACCATATCCAAATACGATATGTAAATATTTACTTTTATAATGATTAGTTGCAATTTGTTCCGCTTCTTTCACCGGATTGTATTTACTGTGTAATAAATAATTATTTATCATTAAAGTCGGTTCATTTGTTTTTGTTCCAATTATCTTTATATCGTAATCTTTCATGAATTTCACCTCTATGGTTATATCGGTTCCTACAACTAAAAGTAAAACAAAAAAACCGAATTCCTATATGGAATTCGGTTTTTTCATAAAATTTATTGAAGCAATTGAAGAACACCTTGAGGTTGTTGATTAGCTTGTGCAAGCATTGATTGTGCTGCTTGAGTTAAGATGTTATTCTTCGTGAAGTTCATCATCTCTTTAGCCATGTCAACGTCACGAATACGTGATTCAGCAGCTGTTAAGTTCTCTGATGAAGTTCCAAGGTTATTAATGGTATGCTCTAAACGATTTTGATTAGCACCTAATTTAGAACGTTCCGCAGAAACAGTATCAATTGCTGATTGAATTGATGTAATTGCATCATCAGCACCTGTTTGAGTTGTCAAATCAACTCCTGATACATCTAATCCAGCAGCCGTTGAATCCATAGTAGCAATTGTAAGAGTCACATTTTGACCACTATTGGCTCCTATATGGAAAGTTAATCCTGTAGATGAAAGTGATCCATCTAATAAAGATTTAGTATTGAACTCTGTGTTTTCTGCAATACGATCAATTTCAGATATTAATTGAGTAACTTCTTTTTGAATCTCATCGCGATCACTAGATGTATTTGTGTCGTTTGAGGATTGAACAGCTAATTCACGCATACGTTGCAGGATTGAATGAGTTTCGTTAAGCGCACCCTCTGCAGTTTGGATTAACGAAATACCATCTTGTGCATTTTTTGAAGCCATGTCTAGTCCACGAATTTGTCCACGCATTTTTTCAGAAATTGCTAAACCAGCTGCATCGTCTCCAGCACGATTAATTTTAAATCCTGAAGATAATTTTTCAATATTTTTAGATGATTGTGATTGGTTAGCGGTTAAGTTTCTGTGCGTGTTTAATGCCGCAATATTATGTTGAATTCTCATATTAAGTTTCCTCCTTGAGTTTTGTTTATAGAGACATCCTTGTCACTATGCTTTAATTTTTATTGTAATAATTGTAATACGCCCTGTGGTTGTTGATTTGCTTGTGCAAGCATTGATTGTGCTGCTTGAGTTAAGATATTATTTTTCGTGAAGTTCATCATTTCTTTAGCCATGTCAACGTCACGAATACGAGATTCTGCAGCTGTTAGGTTTTCTGAAGATGTTCCAAGGTTATTAATTGTATGCTCCAAACGATTTTGGTTAGCACCAAGTTTAGAACGTTCTGCGGAAACATCATCAATTGCATCTTGAATTGTAGTAATAGCAGTATCTGCACTTCCTTGGGAAGAAATTGAAATAGCATTAATTGAAAGAGCTGTAGCTCTCATATTACCAACTGATAAAGTCATGCTTTGAGTCGCATTAGCACCAATGTGGAATTTAAGAGCCGACGCAGAACCATTAAGTAATTTTTTCGTATTAAATTCTGTGTTATTAGCAATACGGTCAATTTCAGTTACCAATTCAGTCATTTCTTTTTGAAGTTCTCCACGATCAGTGGTAGTATTCGTGTCATTTGAAGATTGAACAGCAAGTTCACGCATACGTTGAAGAATTGCATGAGTTTCGTTTAGTGCACCTTCAGCAGTTTGGATTAAAGAAATACCGTCTTGAGCATTTTTCGAAGCCATATCTAGTCCACGAATTTGCCCTCGCATTTTTTCAGAGATTGCTAGACCTGCAGCGTCATCCCCTGCACGGTTGATTTTGAATCCTGAAGATAATTTCTCGATGTTTTTCGATGATTGCGATTGGTTAGCCGTTAAGTTTCTGTGCGTGTTTAATGCTGCAATATTATGTTGAATTCTCATTTTAAAGTTCCTCCTTGAATTTGGTTTATAGAGACATCCTTGTCACTATGCTTTAATTTTTATTGTAATAATTGTAGTACGCCTTGTGGTTGTTGATTTGCTTGTGCAAGCATTGATTGTGCTGCTTGAGTTAAGATATTATTTTTTGTGAAGTTCATCATTTCTTTAGCCATATCAACGTCACGAATTCGTGATTCAGCAGCTGTTAAGTTTTCTGATGAAGTTCCAAGGTTGTTGATTGTATGCTCAAGACGATTTTGGTTAGCTCCAAGTTTTGAACGCTCAGCAGAAACCTTGTCAATAGCAGTTTGAATAGTAGTTATTGCTATGTCTGCTCCAGTTTGAGTTTTAAGATTAGCACTATCTAAACCAGTAGCCAGGTCAGCTGCTTTCATGCTACCAATTTCTAACTTCACATTTTGTCCTGAGTTTGATCCAATATGGAAAGTTAAGGCATTTGCTGTACCTGAAAGAGTACCGTCTAATAAAGACTTAGTATTAAATTCAGTGTTATCTGCAATTCGATCAATTTCAGAAATTAATTCATCAACTTCTTTTTGGATTTCTCCACGATCAGTTGATGTATTTGTATCATTCGAAGATTGAACCGCTAGTTCACGCATACGTTGAAGAATAGCGTGAGTTTCATTAAGGGCACCTTCAGCCGTTTGAATCAATGAAATACCATCTTGAGCATTTTTTGAAGCCATATCTAAGCCACGAATTTGTCCACGCATTTTTTCAGAGATTGCAAGACCAGCCGCATCATCTCCTGCACGGTTAATTTTAAATCCTGAAGATAATTTTTCAATGTTTTTAGAAGATTGTGATTGGTTCGCTGTTAAATTTCTGTGTGTGTTTAAAGCTGCAATATTGTGTTGAATTCTCATTATGAGATTCCTCCTTGAATTTGGTCTTTGGTTCCACATCCTTGTGGAACTAGTATGGCAAGTTTAAGGTCGGCCGCCCCATTCTTGCCCTACACTACATATATCGTATCAGATTTAAAATGTTTAATAGTTTTAAAGATTCTTTTTTGAAAGTTGTTCAAAAAATGTTTTTGGAATATTTAATGCCTCTTTATTTTCGCTTTGAATAATTTCGTAGACTTCTGATCGGTAAACCTTAACATTCTTAGGGGCAACAATACCAATTTTTACTTGATCACCTTCAACACTCAGAATTTTAAGTTCGATTTGATCACCAATCATAATTGATTCGTCTTTTTTACGTGATAGGACTAGCATTACTTTGCACTTCCTTCCACTGTTTGGAGAGGATAATGAAGTGGGTAGGTTTTCGAGTCTTGAAGAACTACTTGTCTTCCACATTTTTCTTTGACATTTATAAGAACTGGGGCTAATAGATTTAAAGTCGAATCTTTGAAATTATCTTTTACTGAGACAATTGAATAGATGGCTAAATCATCGTGTTGATTAGCTTTTAAATCTACTTTTTCTTCATCTGTAATATCGAATGCGTAGTCGGATTTAAATGCAAAAGGAAAAGCCAACACAAATCCAATTTCCTTTTCTTTTATTGATTGTAAAAGTGCAAATGGTGAATCTATTTCTACTGGCAAAATGACATATTCTTTTATATCTTCAAAACCAGGTAAACCTGTATCAAAATGAATAATATCTTTCTCTTCAATTTCTACTATTCCTAAAAATTTTGTCTCGATTTTCATAACTCGACTCCTTTAGACGGTAATGTCAATTTCAATTGAAGGGTATTGAATCATATATGATGATACTTTACCCGGTGTATATTCGTGAATAGGTTTATTTATTGTTGCACTTATCTGAGGTGAATGAGTTTGAACACTTATATCAAGATTAGAAGGTGTATATGCAATTTTAACAGAATCAATTGATGGCACAAACTCAATGCCCAATGATTTCATCGGTCGTCCTGTTTTGGTACTAGCAATTGATTGAATCGGTTGTCCTTTATTTTCAATTCGCATTAATTGTTCACCTTCACGGGCTCTTCTTGCAATGCCCGCTAACACACCTTGCTTTCCTTTTTGTGCATTTTTCCGTCCCGACTCCAATGGTCCAATTAAACCTATATCTCGCCGAGCCTGAGATGAATCGATATTTAATGAAGAATCACTAGTTTGCATAGTCACTGTGGCATTTTGTTGACGTATTTGCAAGTCAGCTTTTGGTTGTTGAATTCTTTGAACCGGTTTTGAAATGTTTAAACCTAGCTGTGCTTTTGTTGTATGTATTTGAATTTGCGGAATTCTCATTGTAACCACCCTTCAAAGAAAGCGTTTGAACAATTTGTTCAAACGCTTTTCTTATTATCGTAAGAAATCCATTAATGATGGTTGAATTATTCTGGCTCCTACAGAAAGAGAAGCGCGGTGAATTGATTCTTGTGTAATCATTTCAGATATGGATTTTTCGTAGTCAATATCTTCGTTATTAGAAAGTTGTTTTGTGACGATAACTTCTTGTGTTCCAAGTCGATTTTCCATCATATCAACTCGATTTTGTCGTGCACCTATATCTGCACGTGACCCTAATACGACATTTTGATTTTTGTTAATTTCGCCAAGAAAGTTACCTATCACAGTTCCAGAACTACCATCTACTAGAGAGGTTTCTATTTTACCTAACATGGTGTCAATTTCATCAAATATACCAATTCCATTTGTATTTACCTTTATTTCAACACCATCATAGACCTCAATGTTTACTGCTTCATTTACTCCTGTTGCAGCTTCAAAGTTAATACCATCATGAAGAGGAGAGAGTGTTTTTGTTCCTGAAAATATATATTTATCCCCAACTTTAGTATTTCCCAAATCTCTAATTTGTGCTTTTATTTGAGTAATTTCTTTTTGAATTTTATCTCTATCGTCAGCGGTCTTTGTGTCATTCGCTGCATCAATAACTAATTCTTGGACACGATGTAAAGCCAAACCCACTTTATCAAGAGCATCATCTGAGCTGTCCAACCAGTTATGAACTTCTCCAAGATTACGTTGATACTGCTCTACTTTCCCTAAATCTGTACGATATCCAATCCCTTTTATTGCAACCACTGGATCTTGGGAAGGACGTGTAATCTTTTTACCTGAAGTTATCTGTTCTTGAAGTGTTCCCATTTTGTTATAACTGCTGCTTAAATTTCTTAACATATTATTTGAAAGCATCGATTGTGTGACGCGCATGTGAAGGTCCTCCTATTATAATCCGACTCGGCCCATGCCGTTGATAATTTTGTCCAAGGTTTCATCTACCACTGTTATCATACGAGCTGAAGCATTGTATGCTTGTTGGAATGTAATCATATTCGTCATCTCTTCATCTAAGGATACAGAGCTAACAGAAGAGCGGCTGTTTTCAACTGCCATTTTAATTGTGGTTGAATTATATGTTAATCGATTTGCTTGTTCTCCATCAACACCAAGTTGTCCAATCATTGATTGGTAAAAGGTTTGTATTGTTGCATTATCAAGACCAGTTGGTCCAGGCCCAGGTATTTTTTCTGTTTTCATATTAGCTAAGAGTAAAGCGTTCGCTCCATTTCCCTCTTCCTCAGAAGCTGTTGAAGCTGCTAATTTACTTGGATCATTTATGATACTAGTGTTAACTGTAATAGTTCCAGCATTTAATACTGTGGCAGGTGGATCAATTACAAAAAAGTCTTCTCCATTGGTTGTCGAATCAAGTTGAAAGCCTTTTTTATGAATTTCATTAAATTTCTCTGCAAAGGCTGTGGCCATCCTGTCTAGTTTTGCAATCATTTCAGGATAAAAACCTTTTGCGCTAGCAACGGTACCATGTCCATATGAATTAATTAAAGAAAGTAATTTACCTTTGTTTACTTCTAATTCACCATAGGTTATCGTCCCACCCATAATAGTAGAACCATTTCCAATAACAGTGAAACTAGTAAATGGTTCAAAATTATCATTATCATTTATACCGGCTAAAGTTAGGTCGGCAGCATCTTTACCTTTTACAACATCCATTTTCCCGTTAGCAGTTTTTATTGAAACAGTAACAGTTCCTTCAGCAACCTTTAAAGCATTTCCACCCGTTTTCTCATAGGCTACTTCAATTGGAAAATAGGATGAAAGTTCATCTAGTAAATTATCACGAGCATCATATAAATCATTCGGCATATAGCCGTTTGGTTCAACCGATTGTATTTGTTCATTTAAAGATGCAATTTGATCTAAGATTGAATTGATATTATCCGTAGAAACAACGAGTTCATTCTTCAAATTCCCTTGAATATCACTTAACTGTTTATGAATATAGTTGAAAGAATCTGCTACCGCTATTCCTCGTTGAACCACTACTTTACGTGTTCCTGAGTTTTCAGGATTTGTACTTAAATCTTGTAGAGACTTCCAAAATTGAT
>Ga0180008_1001222_pt1 | contig 16862 bp, 13 predicted proteins | sample MM_PW_MetaG_FD_121121 | JGI IMG/M metagenome (GOLD analysis project Ga0180008, IMG submission 121121) | Groundwater microbial communities from the Aspo Hard Rock Laboratory (HRL) deep subsurface site, Sweden - MM_PW_MetaG | ecosystem: Environmental > Aquatic > Deep subsurface > Groundwater...
GGCTCGGGCTCCGTCCTGTGGATCGTGGCGACCGCCCCGGCCATAGCGCTGCTGCTCGGGGCGGCGCCGAGGTCGGGGCCCCTCGTCGCCCTCGCGGCGCTCTGCGCGTCGTACGGGCGCGGCTTCGAGTCGGGGTACATACTGCTCGTCCCCGCCGCGCTCCCCCTCGCCATGGTCGCGGCCTTCGTCGACAGCGTCTGCATGTCCTGCGTCATCGCGGCCGTAGCCGATAGCGAGGGATTCTCCCAGGCGAAGGACGCTAGGCATTTCATATAGCGGGCCCCTTCGCGGAGGCTTCAGGCAAGGGGCCCCGGGGCAAGGGGGGCGCGGGGCGCGGCTAGGCCCCCGGGCGCGGCTAGGCCCCGGGCGAGGCTAGGCCCCCGGACGAGGGCCGGCTTCAATTGACTTTTCGTTTGAGCGGCTCTAGAATCGCCTAATGAGTCTAAGTAGCGTCATCACCGAGAAGACCGTAGCGATAGGGCTACGGTCGAAAGATAAGCAAGGGATCATAGACGAGTTGCTCGACGTGCTCGTCAGCTCCGGTTCCATCACCGACAAGCCCGCCGCCTCTCAGGCCGTGCTCGAGCGCGAGCGCAAGATGTCCACCGGCATGAAGAACGGCATCGCCATCCCTCACGGCAAGACCTCGAGCGTCGAGTCGCTCGTCGCGTGCATCGGCGTCTCGAGGGAGCCCGTGCCCTTCGATTCCCTCGACGGGGAACCCACGAGGATCTTCATCCTGACCCTGTCGCCCCCGGAGAAGACCGGGCCTCACCTTCAGTTCCTAGCCGAGGTAAGCCAGCTCTTCAAGAGCGACGAGACTCGGGCGGCCGTAATAGCCGCCGCGACCCCGGCCGACCTCCTGTCCATCATAGCGCCCTGAGATCCCGCCAAGGAGACGAGCCGCCCTGCCGGGCGATAAAAAAACGCCCTTCCCGCGAAGGAAGGGCGTTCGCTCAGAAGAGCGGCCGGTACCGTTACTCGAGAACCGCCAGGATGTCGGAGAACTTGACGATCAGGTGATCGGCCCCGTCGATCTTGATCTGGGTGCCGGAGTACTTGTCGTACATCACCTTGTCGTTCTTCTTGACCTTGATGACGTCGGTGTCGGTGCCGATTGCCTGCACGACGCCCGTCTGGGTCTTCTCCTGGGCGGTCTGCGGTATGATGATACCGCCGGCGGTCTTGGTATCGCTTTCCTGGACCTTGATAAGAACGCGATCGCCTAACGGACTTACTTTCATTTCGTATCCCTCCTGGAACGTGTATAAGTGTTGTAATCGATAACGAACGAAATGTACTAAAAAGTGGCGAGCGCGGTCAAGGAAGATACGCTCGAGTTTTGCCGGAAACCGGTCGTTTCCGGCGATTCCGGCCCCCGAACGCCGGGCCTCGCGGCCGAAACCATAATATGGGCCGCCAAAGGTGGCCGATTCGCGGTCGGTTTTCGTACATTATACAGCGGAGGATACGATGCCCCGTAAGATAGACTCATGGAATCCAAAAAAAACCAAGAAAACCGGAAAAGGGAACCCATTACCTCCGATGAACGGCTGGAAGTACTCTCTCGGGTACGTAGTCATCGCGCTCGTATCTATAAGCGTCTTCAATTGGTTCATCGCCACGTCCGACAGCTCGGTCGTACCGTATAGCGAGTTCAAGGCCCTCGTCTCCTCCGGCGCCATCGCGCGAATCGACCTGGACTCCAGCTACTACACGGGATACGCCTCCGCTCCGTCCAGGCAAGACGGGCGTCCTAGCGCCGACGGCCAGACCCGCGTCTATAAGACCGTCCCCGTGAACGACCCAGAGTTCACGAAGCTCCTGGACCAGAAGGGCGTCACGTACTCCGCCGTCTCCCGCGAGGGCAACGCTGTCATGGGCTTCGTCATCAACTGGGTGCTGCCGTTCGGCCTCATGTTCTTCCTTTGGCGGATTCTCCAGAAGCGGATGTCCAATATGGGCTCGAACGTGCTGTCGGTCGGCCAGAACAAGGCCATCATCGTGGCCGAGGGCGACGTGAAGACGCGCTTCGTCGACGTAGCGGGCGTCGACGAGGCCAAGGAAGAGCTCGTCGAGGTCGTGGACTTCCTCAAGAACCCGAAGAAGTACACTGATATAGGCGGGAAGATACCCAAGGGCGTGCTGCTCGTCGGGCCGCCCGGTACCGGCAAGACCCTGCTAGCGCGCGCTGTGGCCGGCGAGGCCGGCGTGCCCTTCTTCAGGATGAGCGGCGCCGAGTTCGTGGAGATGTTCGTGGGCGTAGGCGCGGCCCGCGTGAGGGACCTCTTCAAGCAGTCCCGCGAGAAGGCGCCCTGCATCGTCTTCATCGACGAGCTGGACGCGATAGGCAAGAGCCGCGTCAACGGAGTGATGGGCGGCAACGACGAGAGGGAGCAGACCCTGAACCAGCTCCTCGTGGAGATGGACGGGTTCGACGCGACGAGCGGGCTAATAATCCTGGCCGCCACGAACAGGCCGGACGTCCTCGATCCCGCCCTCCTGCGGCCCGGCCGCTTCGACAGGCAGGTCGGCGTCGACAGGCCGGACATCGTAGGCAGGGAAGCCATACTCAACATACACGCCAAGACGGTCAAGCTAGACGCGTCCGCGGAGCTCAAGAAGGTAGCCAGGGCCACGCCGGGCTTCGTCGGGGCGGACCTGGCCAACGTAGTCAACGAGGCCGCGCTGCTGGCGGTACGGGCGGGGCGCAAGAAGGTCCACCAGGAAGATTTCGAGAAGGCCGTCGAGAAGATAATGACGGGACTCGAGAAGAAGAGCCGCGTCATGAACCCGGACGAGCGCCGGGTCATAGCCTACCACGAGGCGGGCCACGCCATAGTCGCGGCGTTTACCCCGGAGGCCGACCCGGTGCAGAAGATTTCGATAGTGCCGCGCGGCTTCGGGGCCCTGGGCTTCACGCTGCAGGTTCCTATAGAGGACAGATACATCGTCACCCAGGACAAGCTCGTGGGCGAGATAGACGTGCTGATGGGCGGCCGAGCCGCCGAGGAGCTCACCTTCGGCAAGGTGTCGACCGGCGCCTCCAACGATATTACCCGCGCCACCGACATAGCGCGCAGGATGATAACCGACTACGGCATGTCAGAGCGCTACCGCAACGTGGCTCTCACCAGGCGCGGCGCCGGCATGATAGGCCCCGCCGCGGAACCCGTCATGGCCCGCGAGTACGGCGAGGAGACCCAGCGCTATATCGACGAGACGATAGCCGCGATGCTGGCGGAGCGATACGGCATCGCGAAGGCGGTCCTCGTCGAGCGCAAGGGGCTACTGGACGCGCTCGCCTCCGAGCTGCTCGAGAAGGAGTCGGTCGACGAGGCCAACTTCAAGGCCATTATAGCGGCTGCGTAGCCTAGCTTCGTACTACGCGACGCGGGCCGATCGGCGGGCGGCCCGCACCTAGACATGCGACACACTTTGCAATACACTTCATGGCAACTCGCGCCTAATCGCGAAAAGGAGTCGCCATGTTGCCTACCGCCCTCTTGATCCTCTACGGGATCGTGCTGCTGATCATCGCCGCCGCGAGCCTCAAGTACGCCGATACCCTCGATAATTTCCTCGTCGCCGGCCGGTCCCAGAGGAAGGCGCTCGTCGTGGCCTCGATGCTCGCCTCGACGATAGGAGGAGGCCTGACTATAGGCACCGTCACGAAGGCCTACGGCATGGGCTTCCCGGCCTTCTGGTTCGTCGCGGCGGGAGCGATAGCGCATTTCCTGCAGGGCGCCCTCCTTTCGCGCAAGGTCCGGGAGACCGAGGCCGTTACCCTGCCCGACCTCGCCGCGAGGCTCGTAGGCCCGTCGCTGCGCACGCTCACCTCGATGATCATCCTGATCACCTGGATAGGCATCGCGACGGCTCAGTTCGTGGCGGCCGCGAAGATAGTCTCCGGCATCACGGGGCTCGGGCATCAGGCCGCCGTCTTGGCGGCCGCCGCCTTCATGGTCGCCTATACGCTCATTGGCGGGCAGAAGTCGGTACTGAGGACCGACCTCTTCCAGTTCGGCTTCCTCGCCATCGCCTTGCTCGCCGCCCTCGCGTGGCTCTTCATAGGCTCGCCCCCGGCCGCGGGCGCTATACGCGTGGAGATCTTCAACGCCAAATTCGGATTCCTGGACCTGCTCTACTACGTCATAGTGCTCGGCGGATCGTATTTCATCTGCCCCATGATGTTCTCGCGCATCCTATCGGCCGATACGCCCGCCAACGCGCGCAAGAGCTCCTTCATGTCGGGCTTCGGCATGCTGGCGTTCGCCCTCGTCGTGACCTTCATAGGCCTCTGGGCCAAGGCCTCGGTCGCCGACCTCGGGGGGCTCGATCCGCTCAACTTCATCGCGAGGAACAGCGTGCCCGGCGCGCTGGGCACGCTCCTGATCTTCGGGCTCCTCGCGGCCATCCTATCGACCGGGGACACGGTGCTCCTGACCGCGGCCGGCGTGCTGGAGCACGATCTCCTCAAAAAGAGCTCGTTAACGGGCGTCAGGGTATGGACCGTAGTAATCGGGGCCGTCGCCGCCGCCATAGCCCTCTTCCAGACCGATATCATCGGAATCCTCATCAAGACGTACAACGGCTATACCGCGGGCATAGTACCGGCGCTTTTCGTCGCCATTACCCTATCGGGCAGGCGACGTATGAACCCGGCGCTGACCTTCGCCGCGGTCGCCGCGGGCTACGCCCTGGGCACCGCGGGAAGCTTCGTCCCGAGCTCGAGCGCCGCGGCTAAGCTCCTGCCCATGGCCGGCCTCGCGACATCGGCTATCCTCGCTCTCCTCGCCGCGTACGCGCCTAGGAAGGCGTCCCTGGGCTAATCGGCCCCGGCTCGCTACGCGCTCGGAACGGCTCTTCTCGAGGCGCTCGCCAGAGCCGCTCCTCCGTGCTATACATATCGCATGAATAAGGAAGGCAGGGGGCGAGCCGTCCTCGAGCTCGGATGACCGGGTCGGCTCTCCACGCCGCGGCATGGCTCCTCGTCTACAGCCTCGCTATCGCGGCCTCGGTCCTATGCGCCCTGCTCGCCCGGGGACCCGAGGACGGCGCGCTGAGGCGACTCGTCGCGAGGGAGGCCTACGCCGTCGTCGCCATCAGCGTCGCGTACGTCGTCGACGCGCTCGGGCTGTACGGCGTCATGCCCGACTCCGCCGCCGCCGCCTTCGCGGCGACGATGAACGGGATACTGCTCCACGCCCTGGCGCTCATCGCCTTCGCGCTCTACCCCTTCGCTTCCAGCCTCGTCCGCGCCGACGTGCGCTCTCCCGCCCGAGGCGCTTCCGGGCGCTCCGGAGCGGGCGCCGTCGCTGACGCCGCCGCGGCCTTCCTCGGCCTCGCGTTCGGCGCCGTATCCCTAGCCGGGATCGAGGGATTGCCCGAGGCTCGCTTCAGGGCCTGGGCCGTCGTCCCGCTCGGGATCGCCGTGCTGGCCCTGACCGCGTCGGTCGCGCTCTCGGCTTGGCGCCTCGTCTCGGCGAGCCATGGGGATAAGGCATCGGCCGGCGTCCGCCGAGCCCTGGCCGTCGCGGGCGCGCTCGCCTACTCCGCCTTCGTAGCGTTCGAGCTCGCTCCCCAGTTCGCTCCGGAGGCATCGGCCGAGGGCCGGCCGACCTATTACGCCCTCGCCGCGTTCTTCTTCATGCTCAACGGCGGGATCATAGCCTCGCTGGCGCGGAGGGCGTCCGGCCTCCGCGGCCGCCCGGGCTCGCCGCCCCTTACGGGCTCGCCGCCGCTAACAGGCTCGCCGTCGCTTACTGGCTCGCCGCCCCTTACGGGCTCGCCGCAGGCTCTCGGCGTCGCAGGCCTATCGGCGCGCGAGTCCGAGGTCGCCCTGCTGCTCTCCGAGGGCGCGTCGTATAAGGAGATAGGCAAGCGGCTCTTTATCTCCGTCTCGACGGTCCAGACCCACGTGACGCGCATCTACTCCAAGCTCGGCGTCGCGAACAAGGTAGAGCTCGCGAACGCCCTCGGCCGCGCCCGGGGGCCTATCGTATAGGTATACGATTCGAGGCCGACGGCCCGTAAATCATACGATCATCCGACAGCCGCGACGTACGGCCCCCGGTATCCTTCATCGCGTCCGTAGAGGAGGGACGCGATGGATACTACTCGATTCAATGACGCTAGGAAGCCGCCTCCGCGGGGAACCGCGACGAGGGCGGCCCTAGCGGCGATCGCCGCCGCGGAGGCGGCGGCATGGCTCGTCTCGGCGTTCGGCCCGGGGCGGGCTAAGGCGGCCGCCTGGTGGCTATTGCTGCCGCTCTCGGCCGTCGGCATCGCCGCGCTAGTCGCCGCGACGACGAAGGCCATCGTACGCCTATGCAAGCGCCGCGCTATAGGCGGGGAGCTCGCCGCCCTGATCATTGTAGCCGCCATCGCTAGCTGGCCGGCGCTCTGGCCGCTCGGGATCGCGCGCGTCCCCTACCCCGCGGACAGGCTCAGGATCGGGCCATCGGCCTCGGTGAGGCTGCCTCTCGACGGGCCCATCCGCGTCGGCTGGGGCGGCGATACCGTCGAGGAGAACTACCACGTCATGGTGCCCATGGAGCGATGGGCGTACGATCTCGTCGCGGATCCCGCCAACGTCGGCTCGAGACGCCTGGAGGATTACGGCATCTTCGGGGCCAGGGTCGTCGCGCCCGCGGGCGGCACCGTCGCCGGATGCCGCGGCGACGCGCCGGACCTGGTTCCCGGCGACGTCCCCGGCTTTAGGCGCCTGGAAGACGGCCTGGGTAATTACGTGTCCATAAGGCTCGACGAGACGGAAACCTACCTCGTGATCGCCCATCTTAAGCGCGGCTCGGTCGGCGTCTCGCCGGGGCGGCGAATAGCGGAAGGCGATTTCCTGGCGCTCGCGGGGAACTCCGGCAGCTCCTCGGAACCCCACGTCCATATCCACCACCAGCGCCAGGATCCCGGCGCCAGCCTCTTCCTGGCCGAGGGCCTGCCGCTATATTTCAGGGACACCGACGGCCCGCCCATGCCTACGGGCGGCGTCGCGGAGAAAGACGGCGGGGCCGTCGCTATCGGCATGACGATACGGCATATCGGCGACGGGAAAGCCGGGCGCGACGCGCCTATAGTAGATACGAGGAGCAGGCCGTGAATATGAGAATCCTATGCGCCGCGGCCGCGCTTACGGCCTCGGCATGCGCGTCGCCCGTCCTCGCGGGACAGGGAAGGATCGAGGCGGAAGCCGACGGGATCGCGAGACTAAGGGTAAGCGTCAAGGGCGGCGCCTCGCTGCTATCGTTCTACATCGGGATCGTCGAGCTCGAGATAGTAGGCGACGGCGGGCGAGGCTTCGCGCTCGAGGCGCTCAGCGGCCCCCGAGGCGGGACGGCGCTATCGATGGAGCGAGTCGGCTCGACGATCGAGGCCGTCGTCGATCTAGGGGACTATAGGTTCTTCAGGATGGGCATAGGCGGAGTCGAGGCGAGGCTCTACGTCCCCGAAGGCTTCTCAGGCTCGATAGAGGCGTCCGTCAAGGAGGGTAAGATCGTGGCGCGGGACCTCAGGCTCGACTCGCTCGCCGCTTCGGTCGACGCGGGGCGACTGGAGCTGGAAGGCGTCGAGGCGCGCCGCATGACGCTCTCGACCAGGGAGGCGTCGACGACGATCCTGCGCTCTAGCGCCGAGCGAGGCGAGCTACGCTCCACCCTCGGCCCCGTTAGAGCCGAGGGGCTCCGCGGCCAGTGGACCGTGGAGACCGCCGAGGGTTCCGTAGGACTGTCGATGGCCGCGGGGCTCGGGCCTCTCTACGTATCGACGACGCTCGGCAAGGTTACTCTCGAGCTTCCTTCCGGGGAGCCGTTCCTGTTCGAGGCCGATACGCGGCTCTGGACCCCGCGCGTCGATTTCCCCATCCAGTCGAGCGTCGTCAAGGGATTCCCCGTCGACGTCAAGCGGCATACCGGCGAGGTCGGCTCGGGGGGGCCGCTCATGCGTATCTCGACCCGCGAAGGCGGGATCGTCGTAAGGCGGGCCTCGCCTTAACGGCAGGCGGGCTTCGGCCCGCCTGCCGCCTCTCCGCGCCTCTCCGCGCCTCTCCGCGCCTCTCCCGCGCCTCTCCCGCGCCTCTCCCGGCCGTCTCGAGTCTGGCACGACGCCCCTGATGACATATTGACAGCATTTGTCTAATAGGACATGATCACTTCATGACATTATGCTTGCATCATGTCAAGGAGAGTGATATGTCAATAGTAATAAGCGGAACGGGAGCCTTTATCCCCGAGAATCGCGTGTCGAACGAGGAGCTCGCTGCCAGGGTGGATACGACCGACGAGTGGATACGCTCGCACACCGGCATAGGGGCCAGGAGGTTCGCCGCCGACGGATTGGTATCGAGCGACCTAGGAGCCGCCGCCGCGAGGGTCGCCCTCGAGCGCGCCGGCAAGAAGCCGGAGGACGTAGACCTGATAGTAGTCGCTACCGCGACTCCCGATTACTTCGCCTTCCCCTCCACGGCCTGCATCGTCCAGGATAAGCTCGGCGCCGCCAACGCGGCCGCCCTCGACATCAACGCCGGCTGCACCGGCTTCATCTACGCGCTCGACGTGGCTGGCTCCATGCTCGCGGCGCCCGGGCGCAGGACGGCCCTCGTCATAGGGGCCGAGACGCTCTCGAGGATAGCCGACTGGGGAGACAGGGCTACCTGCGTGCTCTTCGGCGACGGGGCCGCGGCCTTCGTCCTGGAGCGCGACGATAACGCCCCGGGCGTGGCCGGGGGCGGGAGCGGGCTCCTGTTCTCGTGGCTACGGGCAAAGGGCTCCGGGGCCAAGAGCCTCTACCTGAGCCAGCCTGAACGGACCAAGACCTTCGAGCGCGTAGGGGACTGCGGGAAGCCCCCGGCCATAATCATGGACGGCAAGAGCGTGTACATGTTCGCCGTCAAGGCCATAACCGACACGATAGAGGCCCTGCTCGCCGAATCCGGCTACGCGCTGGGAGACTTCAAGTGGATCGTGCCGCACCAGGCCAACCTCCGCATCGTACAGGCCGCCGCCAAGCGCTTCGGCATCGCCGACGAGCAGATTTTCATGAATATCGAGGAGTACGCCAATACCTCCGCGGCCTCTATCCCCATCGCGATGAACGAGATGGCGGAGAAGGGACTGTTAAAAAAGGGCGACCTCGTGATGGCCATGGGCTTCGGCGCCGGGCTTACCTACGGCGGCGCGATAATCCGCTGGTAACGACACGTAAAGCAAGGAGACAGGGATGACTAAAGCCGTAATAACGGGAATGGGCGTCGTAAGCCCGATAGGCAACGATATCGATACCTTCTGGGCGGCCATCAAGGCCGGGAAGAGCGGCCTCGGTCCGATTACCCGCTTCGACGCCAGCGGATTCGACTCGAGGATAGCGGCGGAGGTCAAGGATTTCGACCCGAGCGCGTATATGGACAAGAAGGACGCGCGCAAGATGGCGCTATTCACCCAGTTCGCCGTGGCCGCCTCGGTCCAGGCCTGGAGGCAGGCCGGCCTGGAGGGCTCCTCCGTCGACCTGGAGCGGACCGCCGTCGTGCTAGGGAACGGAATAGGCGGTATAGAGATATTCGAGCAGAGCCACGCCAAGCTCCTGGAGTCCGGCCCGTCCCGGATGCTCCCTCTCACCGTCCCCATGATGATAGGCAACGAGGCGGCGGGTAACGTCGCCATCCGGTTCGGCATCAAGGGCCCGGTGATGACTACGGTAACCGCCTGCGCCTCGGGCACCGACGCTCTCGGCCAGGCCCTCGACATGGTTCGGTCGGGCCGCGCCGACGTGGTCGTCGCGGGCGGTACCGAGGGCGCGATAAGCGCCTTCGCGGTGGGCGCGTTCTGCATGCTCAAGGCCCTATCCACTAAATACAACGATACGCCCCAGAAGGCCTCCCGGCCCTTCGACGCCGACCGCGACGGCTTCGTCATAGGCGAGGGCGCGGGCGTCGTCATCGTGGAGAGCGAGGCGCACGCCAGGGCCCGCGGGGCGAGGATCCTCGTGGAGCTGGCCGGCTACGGCGCCTCCTGCGACGCGTACCATATCACCGCGCCCGAGCCCTCCGGCGACGGCGGGGCCATGGCGATACGGCTCGCGCTCAAGGACGCGCGTATAGCGCCCGAGGGGGTCGCGTACTACAACGCCCACGGCACGAGCACCCAGATGAACGACCCCATCGAGACGCAGATGGTCAAGAAGGCCTTCGGCGAGCATTCGAAGAGGATGAAGGTATCCTCGACTAAGAGCATGACCGGGCATATGATAGCCGCGGCCGGCGCCGTCGAGGCGATAGTCTGCGCCCTGGCGATACGCGACGGCTTCTTCCCGCCGACCATCAACCTGGACAGGGCGGACGAGGCCTGCGACCTCGACTGCGTGCCCAAGGTCGGCGTATCGGGTACCATAGACGCGGCCGCGAGCGCGTCGCTGGGCTTCGGCGGCCATAACGCCTGCGTCGTCCTAAGGAAGTACGCATGAGACTGAGCGGTAGCGAGATAGAGTCGGTATTGCCGCATAGGGCGCCGTTCCTATTCGTGGACGAGGTGGAGAGCTCGGGCGGGCGCATAGCGGCCAAGCGGCTGTTCCGCCCGGAGGAGCCGTTCTTCGCCGGGCATTTCCCCGGCTACCCCGTCGTGCCCGGCGTCCTCCTCGTGGAGACGCTCGCGCAGGCCGGCGGAGTCGGTTCGATGCTCGCCGCCCGGGAAGCCGCCCGGGAGACGGGAAGCCCGCCCGAGCCCGGGCTAACCTTCTTCCTGGCTACCGTGAGCAACGTCAAGTTCCGCAGGCAGGTACGCCCGGGCGAGCTGTTCGAGATGGAGATAGAGACGCTCAGGGCCAGCCCGCGGCTAATTAAGCAGGCGGGGAAGGGTTACGTGGCGGGCGAGCTGGCGGTGGAGGCCGAGTGGCTCTGCATCGCAGCCGAGGCTCCGGCTATGGCGGAAGCCCCGGCTTCGGCCCCGGCTTCGGCCCCGGCCAAGGCTGATTCCTCTAAGGAGAGACGATGACCCCGATGATCCGAGGCAATATATGCCTCAACGCCCATCCCGCCGGCTGCGAGGCCATGGTCGACTCGTGGATAGCCCGCGCGATAGCCTCGAGGCCCGCCGCGCTGGCGGCCGCGAAGGACTCCGGCAAGCCTATCCCTAAGACGGTCCTCGTCATCGGCTGTTCCACCGGCTACGGCCTGGCCTCGAGGATTACCGCGGCCTTCTCGTTCGGGGCGGGCACCGTCGGCGTGTCGCTCGAGCGGGAGCCCAGCGACAAAAAATCCGGCACCCCCGGCTGGTACGATAACCGGGCCTTCGACGCGGCGTCCGCGAAGGCGGGCCTGTTCTCCGCGACCCTCGACGCGGACGCCTTCGCGGACGGGACGCGCGCCAGGGTCGTAGACCTGGCCAAGGAGCGGGGGCTCAGGTTCGACCAGGTGATCTATTCCCTCGCGAGCCCGGTCCGCGTAGATCCCGCGACCGGCGTCATGCACCGATCGGTCCTCAAGCCCATAGGGGAGAGCTTCACCGGCCGCACCTTCGACGTGGTATCAGGGGAGATGGGCGAGGTGACCATACAGCCCGCCACTGACGAGGAAGTAGCCGCCACGGTGAAGGTCATGGGCGGTGAGGATTGGGAGCTTTGGGTCAAGGCTCTCTCCGAGGCCGGGCTCCTCGCGCCGGGCTGCGTAACCCTGGCCTATTCGTATATAGGCCCCGAGCACACGTCGAAGATATACAGGGCGGGGGCGATCGGCCGGGCCAAGGAGCACCTAGAACGTACCGCGGGCGCTCTATCGGCCTACCTCGCGCCGATCGGAGGGTCCGCCATGGTCGCGGTCAACAAGGCCGTCGTCACGCGGGCCAGCGCCGTCATACCCGTAGTAGCCCTCTACGTCGCGGCCCTGTTCAAGGCGATGAAGGAGCTGGGCCTCCACGAGGACTGCCTCGACCAGATAGCGAGGCTCTATAGGGACAGGCTCCTCGCCCGGGGCCCGGTGCCGGTCGACGCCGAGGGGCGGATACGCATGGACGACTGGGAGATGCGCGACGACGTCCAGGAGAGGACCGCCCGCTATTTCACCGAGGCGACGGAGGCCAGCCTGGCCCGGGCCGTCGACCTGGCCGGGTTCAAGCACGACTTCCTCGAGGCCCACGGCTTCGACATGCCCGGCGTCGACTATGCCGCCGACGTAGCGTTCAGGTAAGTCGATACACGAGGATCTTGAGCGCAGAGCCGCGGAGAAGACGAGGCATGAAAAGGTATGAAGAAGCGGGCCCGAGGATTTTCGCTCGACTGCGCTTTACTTATTCCCTTCTCGTCTTCCCCGCGTCCATGCGCGAGAATTCCTAGGAAATGACTCCGGCGCAGTCTGACCGCCCAGCACCGGAGCTACTGCGGACCTGCCGGCCGCCGCGTTACTCGTAGGATCGAAGGAGGGAAAAGGAAAGGCATCGAACTCATTCCCAACGGATACACGCCGAGCCAACGGCGTGAGCGCGCCTCCGCGATGGCGCGCCGTAGGCGCCGAACCGCGGCGCCCGTCCCTCGAGTAACGCGGCGGTCTTTTCATTTCGACGAAGTTTGCTATATCCTCTGCCCGTGAACATGCTATTCCTCGACGAGGCCGAGATAGGCGTCCCCCTGCCCCCCTCCGACGAGCGCGTGCGCCACGTGCGCAAGGTCCTTAAGAAAGGCCCCGGCGACTCTATCGCGGCGGGAACCCCCGACGGCAGGCTCGGCGCCGCGACTATAGAGGCCCGCGACGGCGGCGCCATGTCGTTCGCGTTCTCCCCGGAGCGCGAGGCGCCGGCGCTGAGGCCCGTAGTCCTGCTCCTGGGCTTCCCTCGCCCGATACAGGCGAACCGTATCCTCAAGGACCTCTCCTCGCTCGGCATAAGCCGGATACTGCTATCGGGCACCGAGCTCGGTGAGAAATCGTACTTCCAGAGCGACTTCTTCAAGAACCGCGAATTCCGCTCCGCGCTCATCGAGGGCGCGATGCAGGCGGGCAATCCCCGGCTACCCGAGGTCGGCACGGCTTGGACCCTGGCCCGCGCCTTGGACTCGCTAGAGCCGCCGGGCATAGAAGCGCCGCCGGAGATGGCGGGCTCGCCGGGGCGGCGATGGGCCCTGGATCCGTACCGCGCCCAGGCTACGTTCGGCCGGGCCTTGCCGCTGGAGGCCGGCGACGCGGCCCCGCTAACGCTGGCCATAGGCAGCGAGCGGGGCTGGACGACGGCGGAGCTCGATCTCCTGGCGAGCCGGGGCTTCTCGTTCGCGAGCCTGGGCGACCGTATACTCAAGACCGAGACGGCCGCCGTCGCGGCCGTCTCGATAGCGCTCTCCCGATTAGGGTATCTATGATCCCGCGGCCCGCCCGGTAGTCACTCCTCCGCCTATTCCGGCCGACCGCTATAACCTCCGACGGGAAACGGCCCTGAAGGCTAATCCGCCCGCGCGCGATGATTTCCAGCCCCGCGGCCCTTCCATTTCTATATAAAAAGCATAGACTTGATACTCTACCGTTTCTCGCGCGGCTTAGGCGTATGCGGAGGCAAGATAAAAATGGCTAGCTCGCAGAAGACAGTGCTGCTCGTCGAGGACGAATTGCTCATCGCGATGGCCGAGAAGGCGATGCTCGAGAGGCACGGGTTCAAGGTCGTGACGGCGAGCTCCGGGGAGAAGGCCGTCCGGGCCGTCGACGAGGCCGCCGAAATAGACCTCGCGCTCATGGATATCAACCTCGGCTCGGGCATGGACGGTACGGAGGCCGCGGCGCGGATCCTCGAGAAGCACGACATCCCGCTCGTCTTCCTATCGTCGCATACCGAGCGAGAGATAGTCGAGAAGACCGAGAGCATCACGTCCTACGGCTATATCGTCAAGAACTCCGGCGAGACCGTCCTGCTAGCGGGAATCAAGATGGCTTTCAAGCTGTTCGAGGCCGACCGCAGCATCCGGGCGCATAGGTTGAGGATAGAGTCGGCGTACGAGGAGCTCCAGGCCATCAGCGAGGAGCAGCAGCAGACGATAGCGGAACTGAACGCCACTAACGACGAGCTAGAGCTTTCCAGGCTGATGCTCGCCATGAGCGAGCAGAAATACCGCTACCTCGTAGAGAACAGCCAGGACCTCATCTTCACGCTCACGACATCGGGCCTGATCACCTTCGTCTCTCCGTCATGGGGAACGTTCTTCGGGTACCCCATGGAGCAGGCGATCGGGAAGCCGTTTGAGCAATTCATCCACCCCGACGACTTCCCGGCCTGCGAGGCAGCCCTGGGCAAGGTGCTGAGAACGGGCGAGCGCAAGGGTACGGTTGAGTATAGGGCGCGCAAGGCGGACGGAGAATGGCGCTGGCACTCCTCTAGCGCGGCCCCGGTACGGGACGACTCGGGCGCTATCATCGGCTTCGAGGGAATTTCGCGGGACATAACGGAACTCAGGAACGCGGAGACCTTGGCTCTGGCCGAGCGTGATAAGGCGCAGATGTACCTGGACGTCGCGAGCGTCATCTTCGTGGCCCTGGATCGGCGCGGCCTCGTTACGCTCGCGAACAAGAAGGCCTGCGAGACGATAGGTCGGGGGCGCGACGAGCTCCTCGGCGCGGACTGGTTCGGCGAGATCGTGCCGGCCGCGTATAGGAACGGCGTCAGGGGCCTATTCGACCGACTGATCCGCGGCGAATCGGCCGAGCGGAAATCCTACGAGCATCCCGTCGTCTCGGCGGCCGGGGAGGAGCGCATGATAGCATGGACGATCTCCCCCGCGCGCGACGAGACGGGGAGGATGATAGGCACGCTCAGTTCCGGCGAGGATATCACCGAGCGCCTACGCTTCGAGGAGCGGCTCGGCGAGCGGGACTCGCTCATCGAGGCGAGGTCGGGGCGAGATGCATAGTCGGGGCCCCGCGGTAACGCCTCCCCTCGCGCCCACCCCCGGGAAGGAACCGGACCAGCGATCCGCCAGCCTGATGAGGCTCCTGGAATTCTCCCAGGACTACATGCGGGCCTCGCCGGACGAGATAGACTTCCAGGATATCACCGACAGGCTCCTCAAGGTCTCCGGCGGGAAGTTCGCGGCATTCAACCTCTTCGAGGAAGGAAGCCGCGACTTCACGACGGTAGCCGTGTCGGGCGTCGGCGTCCTCGCGCGGAAAGCGGCGAGGCTGCTAGGCTTCGAGCTGGCGGGGAAGAAATGGTCTTACGACCCCGAGCGGGAGGCCAAGCTATCGGATAGCGATATAACGGTGTTCAAGTCGATACACGAGCTCAACGGCGGCGTCATCCCGAGCCCCGTCATGCGGGCGCTCGTAGACATGGCCGGGATAGGCCGGACCGTCGTGGCCCAGCTGGTGCTCGGAGAGGTCAAGCTGGGCGACTTTACTATAATCATGCCGCTGGGCGCCGAGTTCGAGACGCGCGAGCTCGTCCAGATCTTCACGCGGCAGGTAGGGCTGCTCCTGCAGCGCACCAAGGCCGAGGCGGAGCTCCTGGAGACTAACCGGCGCCTCGAGTCGTCGATAGCGAGGGCCAACGAGCTGGCCGTCCAGGCCGACGCCGCGAACCGCGCCAAGAGCGACTTCCTCGCCGCGATGAGCCACGAGATCCGGACCCCCATGAACGGCATCATAGGCATGGCGAGCCTACTCCTCGATACGCGCCTCGACGCCGACCAGCGCCAGTACGCCAAGATCGTCAAGACGAGCGGCGAGGCCCTGCTGGCCCTCATCAACGACATACTCGACTTCTCCAAGATCGAGGCGGGGAAGCTTGAACTCGAGATCCTGGACTTCAACCTGCGCGTCACGCTAGACGACTCTATCGATATCCTCTCCGTCAAGGCGCGGGAGAAGGGCTTGCGGCTCTCCAGCGCCATAGCCCCGGACGTCTCGGTCCACGCCAGGGGCGACCCCGGGAGGCTCAGGCAGGTCCTCATAAACCTCGTCGGCAACGCCATCAAGTTCACGGAGGAGGGCTCCGTGGCCATCCGCGTCGACTTGGAATCGGAGGACGAGACCACGATGGCGCTCCGCTTCTCCGTGACCGACACCGGCATAGGGATCGCGGCCGAGAAGCGGCAGACGCTCTTCTCGCCGTTCTCGCAGGGCGACGGCTCGACGAGGAGGAAGTACGGCGGCACGGGGCTCGGGCTCGCGATATCCAAGCAGCTCGCCGAGATGATGGGCGGGGCCGTCGGCTTCGAGAGCGTGGAGGGGAGAGGCTCGACGTTCTGGTTCACGGCCTCCTTCGGCAAGCGGCCGCCGGGCTCGCTCTCGACCGCGCCCCCTTACGCGAGCCTCCAGGGCCTGCGCGTCCTCGTAGCCGACTGCCGGGACGCCGACCGCCTGCTCGCGCTCTCGTTCCTGTCCGGGTGGGGGTGCCGGGCCGACGTCGCCGAGGACGCGCCCTCGGCGCTCGCCGCCCTGGAAGCCGCGGCCCGCGGCGGCGACCCGTACGACATAGCCCTGCTCGACATGGGCGCGGAGGGCCTGGACGGGGCCGAGCTGGGCAGGCGCATCAAGGGCTCGGACGGCATACGCGATACGCGCCTCGTCATGATGACGTCCCGGGGCGAACGGGGCGACGCGTCCCGGCTATCGGCCATAGGCTTCTCGGGGTACCTGACGAAACCGCTGCGCCAATCCCAGCTCCACGATTGCGTCGCCCTCGTCGCCGGCTCGAGCGGGGGCGACGGAGGAGGGGCATCGCCGGGCCTGGTTACGCGGCATACGGTATCCGAGGCCCGGAAGAGCCGGGTGAGCATCCTCATAGCGGAGGACAACGAGACTAACCAGGTCGTGATGGCGAAGATCCTTGAAAAGCTAGGCTACTACCCTGACATGGCGAAAGACGGGGTCGAGGCCGTCGACGCGCTGA
>Ga0180008_1001225_pt1 | contig 16823 bp, 18 predicted proteins | sample MM_PW_MetaG_FD_121121 | JGI IMG/M metagenome (GOLD analysis project Ga0180008, IMG submission 121121) | Groundwater microbial communities from the Aspo Hard Rock Laboratory (HRL) deep subsurface site, Sweden - MM_PW_MetaG | ecosystem: Environmental > Aquatic > Deep subsurface > Groundwater...
CACTAAACCAGCCACGTGAGCCATATCCACCATCAGGTAGGCGCCCACTTTGTCGGCGATTTCACGGAATTTCTGCCAGTCGATAATGCCTGAATAGGCTGAGAAACCAGCGATGATCAGTTTTGGTTTGTGCTCCAGCGCAAAAGCTTCAGCCTGAGCGTAATCAATTACACCAGTTTCAGGGTGCAGGCCGTATTGCACAGCTTTGTACAACTTGCCTGAAGAGCTTACCGTAGCACCGTGAGTTAAGTGACCACCGTGCGCCAGACTCATACCTAAAATAGTATCGCCTGCATTTAATAAAGCTAAAAATACTGCAGAGTTAGCCTGCGAGCCTGAGTGCGGTTGCACGTTTGCGTAATCGGCACCAAACAATTCTTTCGCACGGGCGATAGCTAAATCTTCAGCCACGTCCACGTACTCACAACCACCGTAATAACGCTTATGCGGGTAACCTTCAGCATATTTGTTAGTTAACTGAGAACCCTGAGCCTGCAACACACGTGGGCTGGCATAGTTTTCAGAAGCGATCAGCTCAATGTGATCTTCCTGACGTTGGGTTTCGTTGGTAATGGATTGCCATAATTCCGGATCAAAATCGGCAATGTTCATTTCGCGCTTTAACATGCTTGCTCCCAGGTGGCCAAAAGGGCCAGGCTATTTACAAAAAAACTGCGCGCATTCTACATGGAATCCGCCAAAGATGCAGCTATTAAGTAGCCATCTAAACTTCTAAAACCCACTTTCAGATGGGTGGTCGGTGGAGTAATAGTATTAACTGTAAATAAAACCAGTGTTTGGCTTTACAAAAAGCCAAAACTGGTCAATTATACAACTGTATAAACCAACAGTGCTTTGTAAATGAAAAAAATCATTCATATCGACATGGACTGTTTTTTCGCTGCGGTAGAAATGCGGGACAGGCCAGATTGGCGCAACATTCCTTTGGCTATAGGCGGCAGCCGCACCGAACGGGGTGTGATCAGCACCTGTAACTACCCTGCCCGTGTGTATGGCGTGCGTTCAGCCATGCCTACAGGTCAGGCTTTAAAGCTCTGCCCTCACCTGCTGTTATTACCAGGCAATATGGAAAAATACAAAGAAGCCAGCTTACAAATTCAGGCTATTTTTCATCGATATACCGACAAAGTAGAGCCTTTATCCTTGGATGAAGCCTATTTAGATGTCAGCGACAGTACTTTGTTCTCTGGCAGCGCGACCCGTATTGCCGAAGAAATTCGTCGGGTAATTTTTGCCGAAACAGGTTTAACAGCATCTGCCGGTGTAGCACCGAATAAATTTCTCGCCAAAATTGCCAGTGATGAAAATAAACCTGATGGCTTGTTTGTTTTGCCGCCTGAAAAAGTCAGCGACTTCGTGAAATTTCTGCCTTTGCAAAAAATCCCTGGTGTTGGTAAAAAAACTGCTGAGCGACTGGCAACCTTAGGTTTCTATAAATGCGTCGATATTCAAAATGCACCTTTGCACACATTGGTGAAGCACTTCGGCAGTTTCGCTGAAACCTTGATAGAGCGCAGTTTTGGCCGTGATGGTCGTGATGTACAAAACGATTATCCACGTAAATCTGTCGCTGTTGAACACACCTACACTGAAGATTTACCCGATCTGGATGCAGGGCAACAAAGTTTATCTGAGCTATTACCAAAACTCCGGCGCCGTATTGAACGCTGTGAAGCTAGTGCTCATATTCAGAAAATAGGCATTAAACTGAAATTTGCCGATTTTCAGCAAACCACAATAGAGAAACAACAACCCGAATTGGATATGGCCAGCTTAAAGCAGTTATTAGAGCAAGCATGGCACAGAGGCCATGGTAAAAAAGTGCGGCTGGTGGGCATTCATGTCGGATTAAAAGCGCAGGAAGCTCAGGCTCAGTTGTCATTGGAACTTTGATATCAAAGCAAAGAAAACGAACTTAATTAACTAATAAAAACAGTCAGTTACGAAATAAGTTCACTGAATTTCAGGCATAAAAAAAGCCAACTTAAAGTTGGCTCTTTTTCAGAAAACTATTAACCGGTAACAGTTACGTTCTCAGCCTGAGGACCTTTTTGGCCTTCAGTAACTTCGAAAGTTACGCGTTGACCTTCAACTAAAGTTCTGCGGCCTGTGCCATTGATAGCGCGGAAATGTACGAATACGTCTTTGCCGCCTTCACGCTCGATGAAACCAAAACCTTTATCTTCGTTGAACCACTTAACGGTACCGGAAATTAATTGTGACATAACATTCTCTTACTTTAACTAAATTTGCCAATTGTTTGGCGACTTAAATATTACCGGCCGTGTTCGAGCTAGTACATATTACGACCCCATTATCAGTGAACCTGACAAAGTGGTCAATAGCTATTACTGATCCGACAGAAAAATAGTTTTTCTGGTTTTGGCCGTTCCAGTTACTCTAAATAATTCTTCAGCCAAAACAATTGCTTGCAATAAAAACTGTCGAACAAATCTACAAAGTAACGACTTGAGTGTAGCACTATTTTCCGAATAAAAAACATACTACTGTAAATTATTTGATCTTTTTCTTCACTGGCGTCATGCCATCATCGCCCGCCTGATAAAAATTAGGTTTTGGCGCGACCTTTACTTTAGTCGTTGTATCTGTTGATTTTGCTTTGGCTTTTCTGACTACAGGTTTCGTTTTCTTCACGGCTTTTACCGGTGCATGCAGATCCACACCTTTAAATTTCGCAGGTAAAGATTCCACTTTTTCCATAGGTAAAGGACGACGTAAGAAGCTTTCTATCGCACAAAAAGCGACCCAATCTTTTGGACCAACTAAAGAAATCGCAATACCTTTAGCTCCTGCTCTGCCGGTACGACCTATACGGTGCACATATTCTTCCGCATGTTTAGGTAAATCAAAGTTCACCACATGGCTGACCTGCAATAAATCCAAACCGCGGGATGCGACATCAGTCGTCACCAACACCTGATGTTTATTGGCAGAAAAGCCCTGCATCACGGAGTTACGTTGACCTTGAGTTAACTTGCCACTTAAACCTACAGCCGGATAACCTAGAGAGTCACACAGTTTTGCCAGACGATCGGTATCTTCGCGGGTCGCGGTGAAAATAATCAGCTGACTGATTTGTTCCTGCTTTAACAAATAAGCCAATAAAGCCTCTTTGTGGGACAAATGATCGGCGAAATAACAACGTTGTTCTATGTCTTCGTGCTGCTGATAAGAGGCACCCACAGAGACTCTGTGTGGCGATTTTAATAAGGACATCGCCAGTTCATTCACTTCAGCGTGATCTAAAGTGGCTGAGAACATCAGAGTTTGACGCAGGCGGTGATCAGCAGCTCTATTGATTTCATTCAGTTGTGGCATAAAGCCTAAATCCAGCATCCGGTCTGCTTCATCTAAAATCAGCATTTCCAGACCCTGAATAAAAAATGTTTTGTGCTGCAGGTGATCAATAAAACGACCCGGCGTTGCCACTATAATAGTCGGCTGACGCTTCAGGATTTTTTCCTGCTCGTTAAAGTTTTCACCGCCCACTATTAAAGCGCTGGTTAACGGGGTATTGGCAACAAACAAACGGAGTTTGGCATAGACCTGATGCGCCAGTTCACGGGTCGGTACCAGAATCAAAGCCCGGGCATCTTGTTTGGATAAAGGTCTGCTACGTAATAAGCGCTGCATCATCGGCAGCAAATAAGCCAGAGTTTTTCCTGAACCGGTTTGCGAAGAAACCATTAAGTCTTTGCCCGTCATAGCGGCAGGCACAGCCTCCTGCTGAATTGGCGTTGGTTTCGCAAAGCCAAGATGCTGGATAGAACGGGCTAAACGAGGGTCTAACGCAAGATCGTGAAATAACAAGATAAGGTCCCGGACAAATTCAATAAAAGTGCCTTATCATAACGCATTTTTAGCGTGGGCAGTTAGTCTGCCCTTCTGCTCTTTGCAGTTCAGCTTTAACATGAAACAATAGCGCTATCTGATCGACAGGACATTTTTATGAGTAAATCACTGCAGGAACAATTACTCAAAGCCGGACTAGGCAATGAGAAAAAGCTAAAAGCCATCAAAAAAGAAAAGCATAAAGAGCGGGTGCAAGCTGGAAAAAATGGCTCAGTCGTCAATGAAGCATCAGTGCTCGCTGAACAAAGCCGTCAGCAACAACTGCAACGCGACCAGGAATTAAATCGCCAGCGTAAAGCTGAACAAGATAAAAAAGCACTGGCGGCACAGGTTAAACAGCTGGTAGAACTCAATACCATCACGCACAAAGGGGAAACCGCCTTTAACTTCACGGATGGTAGTGTTGTAAAACGTTTATACGTCAGCAACCGTATCCACGCAGAACTGACCAAAGGCCAGGCGGCCATCGCCAAACTTGCTGAACAGTATTATGTGATCCCGGTGAAAGTAGCGGAAAAAATCCAGCAACGCTTAGCTGAAACCATCATAGTGCTGCATAACACGGGGCAAAGTGCCGAAGTGCAGGCAGAAGATGATCCGTATGCAGCCTATCAAATTCCGGATGATTTGATGTGGTAACTTTAGTTCAGGTCAAACCCGGCCTTGAGCTGGATTTGGATGAGCTGGAGTTCAGCTTTATCCGTGCTCAAGGCAGTGGTGGCCAGCATGTCAATAAAGTATCTACTGCGGTGCAACTGCGTTTTGATATAGAGCGCAGCAGTTTGCCGGATGAATTTAAACAGAAGCTGCTGCAGTATCCTGATGACAGGATCAGCAAAAGTGGTGTTATTGTCATTAAAGCTCAGGCCCACCGCAGCCAGGATATGAATAAAGAAGATGCAGTCGCAAAATTGATGCAACTGCTGCAATCAGCCAGTTTTGAAGCGAAAAAAAGACGCGCCACTAAGCCCACTTTTGGTGCCCGAATGGACAGGCTGAAGCAAAAAACTCAGCACAAAGAACGCAAAAAACTGCGCGGAAAAGTTGGCTCTTTTGATTAATTAAATATTTTACACCAGAGGTTTTTTGCAGTGATCCGTATTTTTGGTCTTTTTACTTTATTGCTGCTTAGCAGTTCTGTGTTCGCCGATGGTGTCTGGAAAGTCAGCAAAGGCACACAGCATTTTTATCTGGCGGGCTCGATTCATATGCTGAGCGCTGAAGATTATCCTTTACCCGTTGAGTACCTGCAGGCGTTAAAACAAAGTGAGGTTCTGCTGCTGGAAACAGATTTAGAGCAGTTATCAAGCCCTGAAGGTATACAACAGATGATCGCACTGAACTCTTACCCATCCGGCGAAAACTTACTGCAACAACTGTCTGCACCTTTAGCCAAACAACTGGCAGATTACTGCAGAGAACATAATATTCCCCTTGAACAAATCACCCGCTTCAGACCCGCTTTCGCCGCTGTGATGCTGACCACGACTCAACTTCAGGCGCAAGGCGCGACAGCTCCAGGTGTGGATGCCTACTTGCAGGACGAAGCTAAAAAATCAGGGAAAAAAGTAGCAGGTCTGGAAACTATGCAGCAGCATCTGGCTGTACTGACTGAACTGAATAATAGTGGTGCAGAAACCTTGATCGAAAGCACCATGGAAGACCTCACCGACAGCAGTGAAGACTTTGATGCCATGCGAAAAGCCTGGCGCAGTGGTGATCTGAAACAACTTGAAGCTTTATACCTAACCGATTTAAAAAACTATCCGGCGATTTACCAGACCCTTATTGTGAAAAGAAACAATGCCTGGGTTAAACAGCTGGTTGCGGCCCACTATAAAAAACCTGCCTTTGTTCTGGTAGGTGCTTTGCATTTGGCAGGTGATCAGGGCTTAGTCCAACAGTTCAAACAACAGGGTTATCAGGTGACGTTACTACAAGGCAATTTATGAAGCATGCCCCTTATCAGTTAAGTCCTGTTACACCTGAGCAATCAGCTTATCTGCACAACTGGTTTGACTCACAGCAAGACTTGGATCAATGGGGCGGCGATGGTTTTCACTTTCCCATCCGCGCCCTACAGTTTTTGCAGCAACTGTATTTACCAGGAACTCAAAGTTATTGGCTTTACCAATACAGACAACGTGTTGCCTTTGGTCAACTTTGTGATCGTTTTGACTGCAATCATCTGGCTCGTTTACTGGTGCATCCGGAATCCCGAGGTCAGGGCCATAGTAAAACCTTGATCAAAGGACTGATAGCTCAAGGCCTGCAGCAACATCCTCACCGGGACTTTTCGCTTTTTGTGTATCGTAAAAATCTTATTGCGGCGCAGTGTTATCAGCAGTTGGGTTTTGTTGAGGCTCAGCAGCCTGGTGAATCGGATCCGCTGCTGTACTTTATGAAGCTGAATAATAAACAAGCCAGACAACTATTAAAGGATCATCAGGATGCCAATCTGGGTTGATGCAGACTCCTGCGCTAAAGTATTAAAAGAGATGTTGTTCAAGGCGGCAGAACGAAAACAAGTGCCTTTGTATCTGGTTGCCAATCACGGATTGCAGATCCCACGCAGCCCCTATATCAGAGCTGTGCAGGTTGAACATGGTTTTGATGTGGCCGATCGCTATATTGAGGAGCGTATAGCATCTGGCGATTTACTGATCAGTAACGATATTCCGCTGGCGGCAGCTGTAGTTGCTAAAGGCGCTCTTTGCATCACCAGCAAAGGCAGATTACTAACACCGGATAATATCAGTGACAGGCTGACCATGCGTAATCTACAAGAGGAACTACGCAATAGTGGCGTCCAGTTGTCCGGCCCTGCGCCTTTAGGCCCGCAGGATAAGCAGCAATTTGCCAATCAATTGGACCAGTGGTTGCAAAAACAGCCTAAGGCAGATTAGTCGTGATACAGCCCCTGGCGGGCACTGATCCCCTTCACTGCTGTTTGAAAAGCCGGAGCTCTTTGCCACTTAGGCCGGATTGGGGTTAAAGGCAATACTCTTTTACGGGCAACCAGCAAATACGAAGCACCAAAATACCCCAGATAAGTTTCACACCATTTCTGCCAGCGGCTATCCGGCTTGTGCTTTCCAAGCAGACTGGACCAGAAAAAACGCTGCTCGTACATGACTTCAAAACCCAATAAATGCAACCAGTCTTTGACACGGGACGGTGTAAAAAACCGACCCGCCCATGGTAATTGCTGCTTCACACCGGGCCAGAGTTTCATCAACCCTGCACTACTTATCGGGTTGTAACCACTTAACAACAGGTAGCCATCCGGCATCAGCACCCGATGAGCTTCCCGCACTATATGATGCGGGTCCGGATAAAACTCCAGACAATGCGCCAGTAATACCGCATCGATTGAATGCTCCAGAAAAGGTAATGCGTCCGGATCTGCCACTACAGATGCCTGATCCTGTTGTTCATTTAAGTTGATTTGATGTTTGATATTGCATGCTGAGGTATCTAATGCACTGCTTAAACTGCCCACTTTGAGCAAATGATAACCAAAGATTTTTGGCCACCACTGACTCAATTGCTGTTCTATAGCTTTGGCCATCAGTTCACCTTGCGGCAATTGCAGCCACTGTCGCGGTATTGTTGTACTGTGGTAACTTAAAGCAGGTTTCATCCGGTACACTTCACCTTATCAGAACATCAGTCATGGAAAACATTTATGCCAGACATTACAGCAATCGCGGCCTTTAAGGATAACTACATTTGGTGCCTGCGCCAAGCAAAGTTGGCCTTGATTGTTGACCCGGGTGACGCTACGGCGGTGCAGCAGTACCTGCAACAGCAGCAGTTGCAGTTGGCCGTGATCCTGATCACCCATCATCACCCTGATCATACAGGTGGCATTAAAGAGTTAAAACAACGCTGGCCTGATGCTGTGGTCTATGCCCCAGCTTTAGAACAAGACAAAATCCCTTATGCTGATGTCTGGTTACAGGATAACGAGCAGATCGAACTGGTTCAGTTCAATTTAACTTTTCAGGTAATGCAACTTCCTGGGCATACGCTGGGTCATATAGCCTACTATTCAGCACCCGTTCTGTTTTGTGGTGATACATTATTTAACGCAGGTTGTGGTCGTTTGTTTGAAGGCACTGCAGCGCAGATGTGGCAGAGTTTGTCACGCATTCTGACCTTGCCGGATCAAACTTTAGTCTACGCCACCCATGAATATACCTTAGCCAATCTGGAGTTTGCCCGCTGGGCAGACCCGGACAATACAGAATTGGCCGATTACCAACACTGGTGTCAACAGCAAAGAGAGCTGCAGCAACCCACCCTGCCAACTCCTCTTGCCGTGCAGCGACAAATTAACCCCTTTCTGAGGGCTGAAAATGTCAATTTGCAACACCGCTGGCAACAACACAATGCCGTGGATCTATTCACCGCATTACGATCCGCCAAAGATCGATTTTGATTTGCAACCTTGCTTTTGAAGGCTGAGCAGGTAACATAAGGCGGATTTTTGATTTTGGAAAAAGCGAATGCTGAAAAAATTATCTGTCGCGGTAGCGGCTGCACTACTGGCCAGTTGTGCCGTTCAAACCTCACAGCATAAAACAGCAGACTCTGCTGATGACTACCAGACATCGGCTTCTGATAGCCCGATAACAGATAAAGCGGCCACAGCACAGCAAGTCGCTAATGCCTTACTGAAACATAACTCTCAGTTGCAACCCGACGCAAAGTTAGCCCAATACGATAATTTATGGCAACGCATCGCCGACCAAATGACTTTAGCTGTGCCAGTTCACGATGATATTGAAACCCAAAAACGTTTTTTTATTCGTAACCAAAAGTTGCTAAAAACAGCTTCAAACAACGCCGAACCCTTTTTGTATCACATAGTGACTGAACTTGAGCGTCGAAAAATGCCGCTTGAGCTTGCACTGCTGCCGATAGTCGAAAGCACCTACAATCCCAAAGCAGGCTCATTTTCTAGTGTGCTTGGCATTTGGCAATTCAGTGCCGGCACTGGGCGCAATTTTGGCTTAAAACAAAATGCCTGGTACGACGGTCGTCGTGATGTGATTGAATCCAGTCGCGCCGCTATGGATTACTTGCAGTACCTATACAGCAACGTTGATCAGGACTGGCTCAGCGCAGTGGCAGCTTTTAATGCCGGTGAAGGTCGGGTTTTTAAAGCAATAGAACGCAACAGAGCTAAAGGCAAGGCGGTCGACTTCTGGTCTTTGAATTTGCCTAAGCAGACTACGGCTTATATTCCAAAGCTGTTGGCTTTAGCAGAACTGTTAAAAAATCCGGAAAAATACGCTATTCCTATGCCTGTTATGGCCAATCAGCCACTCACCAAAGTGATTCAAATCAATAGGGGTTTGGATTTAACCAAAGCAGCAGATGTCTTAAATGTAAGTGTTGCCGAACTCAGACGACTAAACCCAGGCTTTAAAACAACGATAGTGCCCAGCTCAAGTTACCAGCTCGTTGTGCCTTTTGACAGTGCAGAAGATACAGGTCAACAATTAGCGGCATTACCTAAAGTGAAGGTCGCACCTGTGGCTTCCACGGGCCGTTACAAAGTTAAATCAGGTGATAGCTTAAGCAAGATTGCCGCCGCACATAAAACCTCTGTAAAAGCTTTACAGCGAGCCAATAACTTAAGATCCAGTCAGTTAAAAATTGGTCAGCTGTTGAATATACCCGGGTTAACACAGCCTGACGAACCAACTGTTCTGGCTCGTTCAACCCAAAAATCCACTGCAGCAGCATCAGATGCTCAAAGTTATACGGTCAGAAGTGGCGACAACTTGTGGGAAATAGGACAAAAGCTTAAAGTCAGCAGTGAACAGCTGATGAAATGGAACAAACTGAGCCCAAAAAGTCAGCTTAAACCAGGCCAAACCCTGACTTATTATGCGGCGACTACACAAAAACCAAAATCCAATGGTAAAACTATGACTTATAAAGTCAGGGCCGGTGATTCTTTAGCCAGTATTGCCCAGCGTTTTAGTGTAAAAGTTGCTGATATTGTGAAATGGAATAATATTAAAGCAAATAAGTACTTACAGCCTGGACAAGAACTGACTTTATATCTGGCGGGCTAGCAGATTGAAGCAGCAAATGATGTTTGAGGTGTTGTGTGGTTAAAACTTATCTGACGTTGCTTCTTTTGGTATGGGCTCCTACAGCCTGGGCTTATTTTACTGTGCCAGGACAAGGTCAATTAGTCTTGCTGGATGGCACAAAACAAAGCCTGCAATTTGGTTTCTCCTTTACTCAAAAAAATGGCACTGAAATATTTCAGGCGGGGATCCAGGAAGTCGAAGTTGCTGAATTGCCTGACAAATATACCTTAGCTTTGGTATTGCATCAGGACGAACAGATTTGGGTAACAGATTGGATCAACCAACCCTTGCAGGGCTTTGAATGGTCACTTGGCAACCACAGTTTTAAGCTCAGCAAAAACACTAACCCTAAATACAAAGACAAAGCTCGCGGCGGCTACGTATTGATATTTGATAATACGCCCTATTTTTTCCACAAAAATATGGCGCAAATCAAATTTCACTTTAACAAAGATGGCGTCAGTGAAGTCCGTATTGAAGGCATGTTTACGCCGGGACGTTAAACATTCACGCCTGTAAACTACTCTTCTTTTTGTAATTGTAGTCTGGGGACAATGCCCCAGACTAAACAAAGCGTCGGTGCCAGCCAATGAAACCACCAATGCCATTCCATAGTGCGGCTCTGCGTCAGTAAGTAGAAACTCACCAGTACCTGAGTGAGTAACCCCAAAGTTCCCATATAAAAAAGTACGGCATTTACAGGCTTTTTCGGCAGTTTCAACATACTTTAGATCCCACTACTCTAACTTGCGTCAGAGTAGCAAAAAGGCAAAGTGGATGCGACTTAAACCGCATCAGTCTGCTGTTCAGGCGTAGCGTTTTGAAAAGCATCCAGTTCGTTGCAGCACTGATAAATAGCGCTGATTAATGGATAATCCGTCATATCCAGTTGAAAACGTAAGGCATTATAAACTTGTGGTACTAAACACAGATCTGCCACTGTGATTGCATCGCCAAAACAATAACGCCCAGCGGTGAGCTGCAGTCGTTTTTCCAGTGCTGTGAAACCTGTCGCCAACCAGTGCTTTATCCATTGCATTTTTTGCGCTTCAGACAATGCCAGAGGTCCAGTCAGATACTGCAGCACCCGCAAGTTGTTTAAAGGATGAATGTCGCAGGCGATATCCAACGCAAAAGCCATCACTGCGGCTTTCTGTGCCGGTTCTTTAGGATATAAAGGTGCTTGCGGGTAACTGTCTTCCAGATACTGAATAATGGCCAAAGATTGATTCAGACTCAGCTCACCGTCTTCCAGAGTAGGCACCAGTTCTGCTGGGTTAAGCAACTGATAAGCTGCACTGTGCTGCTCTCCGCCATTATTAACCAGATGCACAGGACAATGTTCTGCCTGTACACCTTTTAGATTTAATGCAATACGCACTCTGTAAGCTGCGCTTGAGCGCCAATAACCATGTAGTTTCATTGCTTCATTTTCCTGTAAAGCAGATACAAAAAAGCCAGTCGGCCCTTTTAAGGTCAAACGACTGGCCTTTTTAATCTAACTAAATTAAGCGCCGTATTTCACGACTTTTTGGTTTATGGCACCAAAGATAGATTGGCCAGCTTTATCCAGCATCTCAATACGAATGCTGTCACCAAACTTCATAAAGGAGGTTTTAGGTGCACCATCACGGATAGTTTCAATCATACGGATTTCGGCGATACAGCTATAGCCCAAACCGCCTTCATCAATGGATGTACCATAGTCAGTGCCTTGTTTATTCGACACAGTGCCTGACCCTATCACAGCGCCAGCACCTAAGTTACGGGTTGTCGCCGCATGAGCTACCAGTTGCCCAAAATCAAAGGTCATATCGACACCGGCATTAGGTTTACCAAACAACTTACCGTTTAAATGCGACACTAAAGGCAAATGCAGCTTCGCATCCTGCCAGTCACTGCCTAATTCATCCGGTGTCACAGCTACAGGGCTAAAAGCAGACGCAGGTTTGGATTGAAAGAAACCAAAGCCCTTCGCCAGTTCATTTGGAATTAAACCCCGTAACGACACGTCGTTCACCAACATCACCAGACGGATTTTATGACGGGCTTCTTCAGCGCTGATCGCCATTGGCACGTCATCAGTGATCACTGCCACTTCGCCTTCAAAATCGATGCCGTAGTCTTCGCTAACTACTTCAATCTGATCGCGTGGACCAATAAAATCATCAGAACCACCCTGATACATTAAAGGATCAGTCCAGAAGCTTGGCGGCATTTCTGAGTTACGGGCACGGCGTACCAGCTCAACATGATTGACATAAGCACTGCCATCCGCCCATTGATAAGCGCGGGGCAAAGGCGATTCACACTGCGCCTGCTCAAAAGCTTGTTCACCTTGCACAGAGCCACTGTTCAGCGCCTGATAGACTTCAGACAGCTGTGGAGCAGCAACAGACCAGTGATCCAGCGCCTGTTGCATAGTGGCCGCAATAGCTGGCACTGCCATACAACGGGATAAATCACGGCTGACGACCACTAACTGCCCATCACGCTGACCATTTTTCAAACTTGCTAACTTCATTTTTAATCCTTACAGAGCGGCCGGTTTGATTTTCCAGCTATTCACATAGTCCGGGTTTTCTGTGGCTAACGCCGCGTCGCCGACAAAAAGCGCATCGCGGGTATCCAGCATCACAGCCACTTCATCGGTAAATTTCTTTTTGTACTCACGACCTGCCGTAAAGGCTTTAGGATGCGGACCGTGGGTAAAACCTGCAGGGTGAAAGGTCACCATGCCACGTTCAATATTGTCGCGGCTAAAGAAATCGCCTGCATGGTAAAACAGCACTTCGTCATAATCGTCATTGTTATGGTAAAACGGCACTTTGAGCGCGCCCGGATCACTTTCAATAGGACGAGGTACAAAAGTACAAACCACAAAACGCTGTGCAACAAAGGTAGTATGAGCTGACGGCGGTAAGTGATATCTGTGGCTCATTAAAGGCCGGATATCACGCCAGTTAATCCGCATCACCGCCAAATCACCATGCCAGCCAATCGCATCCAGTGGATTGTATGGGTAGGTGATTTGAGACACCTGATCGTGACGTTTCACCTGCACCCTGCTCTGCTGTTCGCTGTACTGAGCTTTGAAAGCCTCATCTATTTTTGGTGTGTCGATCATCGCCGCATCAAAAATAGCGTGATTACCGACTAAACCTTTTTCCGGTAACTGGAAAGAATCGTTGGTCGCTTCAATCATCAACAAAAACAGCGGCTCTGTGACCTCTAAACGCCACATAGTGGAACGTGGGATCACCACATAATCACCATCGCGTAAGGTTAAATGACCATAGTCACAATAAAGCTCGGCCGCACCTTCGTGCACAAACAACAACTCGTCACCGTCAGCATTACGCACCAGATAATCCATTGACTCTGTTAAACGCCAGGTGCGCATTTTTAAGTGCGCATTGTGCAATAAAGTCGGGACTTGCCATGGCGACACGTTTTGATTACCGGCTATGTCGTTAAAGTTATACAAACGTGGTTTTAACGGCCCTTCCCAGTCACTCCAGCCTGTTGGGGCATGAGTGTGATGGAAATGGGTCGCTGGGCCAAAAAAGCCACTGCGGCCCACTTCACGCTCATAAATGGCTCTGTCTGGAAAATCAGCATGAGCCTGACGGGAAACTTCGCCTTCTTTTAGCGGAAAAGACGCCCATTTACGCATAATTAAATAACTCCGCGACGGATTTGATCTTCTTCGATGGATTCAAACAAAGCTTTGAAGTTGCCTTCACCAAAACCTTCATTGCCTTTACGCTGAATGATTTCAAAGAATACAGGGCCAATCACAGTTTGGGTAAAGATCTGCAATAAAATACCGTCTTTCAGTGGTGCACCATCGATCAGAATACGTAACGCTTTCAACTGGTCCAGATCTTCAGTGTGACCTTCAACCCGGGCATTAACACGCTCGTAGTAAGTATCAGGTGTTGGCATAAAGTCCATGCCACGCTGACGCAGAGTGCGGACTGTTTCGTAGATATCGTCTGTGGTCAGAGCAATATGCTGAATACCTTCGCCTTTGTATTCACGGATAAATTCTTCAATCTGAGATTTATCATCCGAAGATTCGTTGATTGGAATACGGATTTTGCCACAAGGAGCTGTCATCGCTTTAGAGACTAAGCCTGTCAGCTTGCCTTCGATATCAAAATAACGGATTTCACGGAAGTTACCGATACGCTCATAAAAACCAGCCCACAGTGCCATATTGCCACGACGGACGTTGTGCGTCAGGTGATCGATGACTTCTAAACCGACCTGGTTTTTCGCCATTTCAGCCTGCCAGTTATCATGGAATTTGAAATCAACGTCGTAGACAGAATTTTGACCATAACGGTCGACAAAATACAGCAGGCTGCTACCAATACCATACACAGCAGGGATATTCAGCTCCATAGGGCCCACCTGATTCTGATAGGCTTTAGCGCCATTAGCGACGGCATGTTTTAAGGCTTCGGCGGCATCTTTGACACGAAAGGCCATAGCACAGACGCTTGGGCCATGTTCGGCCGCAAATTGTTCGGCCTGAGAATTTGGCTGACCGTTCACAATAAAATTCACATCACCTTGTTTGTATAACCAGGCGTCTTTAGAGCGGTGTTTGGCCACTTCGGTAAAACCTAAAGATTTAAACAGCTGCTTCAGATCTGCAATGCCCTGCTCCGTGGCGGCAGTGTATTCAACAAATTCAAAACCATCGGTGCCCAAAGGGTTAATAGGGTCAAACATAAGAGTGTCTCCAGACAAAAATAAGGTAAGTTTGTGCTTATCTTGCGCTTGCCGGAAAAAAATGGAAGAGAGGGTCAACGGATGGCTGAATTGCGATAAAAGCTCGATTTTGTACAGATTAACTGACAAAAACGCTACTTTGCTTAAATAAGAACCAAAAAGGCCCTAAAACCAGCTTTAGTGCCTTCCATTTGTAGAGCAAATCACACAAAGCGTATCTAAATTTTTACGCTCTTGCGGTTAATGCCATATTCACGCAGTTTATTGGCCACTGCTGTGTGACTTAAACCGAGTTTTTTCGCCAATTGGCGCGAACTTGGATAAGCCGGATAGAGTTTTCGCAGTAAATCCGCTTCAAAATTTCGCACCGCTTCGTCCAAAGTGCCGTCAAAGTCTTTTTCCAGATAACCAAAGTCACTGGTATAACTTGGCAACTGCATATGCTCTTTATCCAGTTCATAACCTTCGAGTAATGTAACAGCGCGGTACAAGGCATTTTCTAACTGGCGCACATTGCCAGGCCACGGATAGTGCTGTAAAAAATTCGCGCAGGAGTCGGTCATTTTGGGTGCTTTACGACCTAAACGGGCAGCAAAACGGGCGATAAAAAACTCGGCCAAAGGCACAACATCCTGCTTACGCTCACGCAGTGGCGGCAGGTTGAGTGTCAGCACATTTAAACGGTAGAACAAGTCTTCACGGAATTTGCCTTCCTGCACCATGGCGGGTAAGTCTTTTTGCGTGGTACAAATCACCCGCACGTCGACTTTGACTTCGTTTTCATCGCCGACACGACGGAAACTGCCATCCTGCAAAAAGCGAATCAGCTTAGTTTGCAGCTCTCGCGACATCTCGCCTACTTCATCAAGAAACACAGTGCCTTTGTTGGCCTGCTCAAAAATGCCTTTTTTCGCTTCGCTGGCACCAGGGAAAGCATTAGGGCCATGACCAAAAAGCTCAGACTCAGCCACTAAATCCGGCATAGCAGCGACGTTGACCGCTAAAAAGGGTTTGCCTGTTCTGCTGCTCGCTGCATGACAAGCACGGGCCAGTACTTCTTTGCCCGTGCCGGTTTCGCCCATAATCAAAATAGGAGCGTCCAGCTGAGCCATTTTCTTGGCTTCACGCACCACTTTGCGCATTAAATTGCTGTGGGCATGTAAGTTGTTAAAACTTTCCTGATCACCTTTTTTAAATACCACCATCTGCTCGCCTAAACGACTTTCAGATTTCAGGTTCAGCACAGCGCCAGCCAGAATATCTTTGCCAGAATCATCAGGCACAACCACAGGCAATAAATCGGCAATAAAACGTTTGTTCTGAATTTCTACCCGGCGGGTTTGCGCCAGTACATCATCACTTTCCAGCCAGCGGCTTAAATTAAAACCTTTGACCATAGCGGTCAGTGACTGACCTTCAATAGCGCTGCGCTCCATAGACAAGGCTTCAAGCGCTGCTTCGTTAATAATGGTGACATTGGCACGGGTGTCTACGGCAATAATGCCGTCAGGCAAAGTGCGTAATAAAGTGCTTAGTTCGTTGTGTTCCCGCTCAGATGGCATAAAAGCTGTGGTTTTGACATCGTCAACGCCAGGAATACGGCGGATTTTTGCCATCAGCTCCTGAAATTTTTCAAACTCGACTGTTGGGAAGGATACAAAAATCCGGCCCAGGGTCGGGTCCACTTCGATACCACGTAAATCCAGCTGATAACTGACCAGGATATTTAACACTTCCTGAGTAATACCCAGTCGGTCCTGGCAATGAATTTCTAACCTCATGATACAAAACCACCTCAAGCTTCTGCTTAGCTTTAATCATACGGTAAAGAGGCTCGGGCAGACCAGTATTATTTGTAAAGAAATATGCACATTCCCTTCGTACTCTGTGCGGAGCAAGGGCAGTCATGACTGGCGGGATCAAACTGTTAGGGCTGAGTGTTGCTGGCAAGACGGGATGGGACAAGCCCATCCCCTACAAAATATTCCGGGATTATAAAGCTAACAAGGCATCTGTTTTAGCAGCACAGATAAAATCGTTTTTATGCAGGCCTTAATGAGAATGCGACCACCA
>Ga0180008_1001226_pt1 | contig 16821 bp, 29 predicted proteins | sample MM_PW_MetaG_FD_121121 | JGI IMG/M metagenome (GOLD analysis project Ga0180008, IMG submission 121121) | Groundwater microbial communities from the Aspo Hard Rock Laboratory (HRL) deep subsurface site, Sweden - MM_PW_MetaG | ecosystem: Environmental > Aquatic > Deep subsurface > Groundwater...
CTATAAAATTGTGACATACCTGAGTATATACCATGATCATTTTTCTTATGATAGACGGTAAATGTGTCACCTATATTATCTATATTACTTGATAGAACTCTAATAACAAAGCTATAACCATCTTTGTCACTATTATCATTAAGTATTTCTACCATGCAAATAAGATAGTCCTCTTTGTATTGGTAAATACCCCCCTCCTTCACAAAGTCCCAACCATTATCTATTCCTCTTGCCATATCTCCTTCCTAATATAATTACTGGTTTCTATTTGTCAAGTTAAAATCTTTTAGATCTGCTAAATTATGTCCTACCTCTATATCCGCTTTGAGAGTTACTCTGTTTATACCCTCATAAGGTATCATGATGTTATTCATTACATGAAATACAATCCTACCTGCATCGTATATTTCATCCTCAGCACACTCCAATACAATTGAATCATATACCTGTAAAACGCAGTATGAATCCATTGCACTCTCTACAAGAACCCTATCTATCTCTATTAGAGATAATTGTAATATATTCCATGCTAATGACTGGACTAGGAAATTCACACCTTCTCTAAGCACATTATGATCATCTTTCTTATGATGTACCCAACGTCTTATAAAACCAAAATAGTTCTGTAGATACCCATCTTTTATTAATCTCTCCTTTGTATTCTCTATATTAGTTTTTAGATCAGGGAAATTATTGTAGTATTCATCAATGAATCTTCCAGCCTCCTCTACAGATATACCCAGGGAGTATGCCAACCCCTCTGCTTGCTGTTGATATATTACACCAAACTGTACAGCCTTTCCTTTGACTCTCAGTTCAGTCATGGCAATGTTGCCACTCTTATAACCATCGTATACTTCATTATACTCTTTCTTAAAAGCTTTTGCTGTGATAGAACTATGTATATCTTTCTCCAAATCATTACATATCTCTATGAGTCTCGGTTCATCATAAACAACACTGGCTATTCTTACCTCCAATTGAGCAAAGTCAGCACACACAAATCTATATCCAGGTCTAGCTACTAATATTTTCTTTACATCTTTTTCTCTTGGTGTGTTCAGTAAGTTTGGATTTTTAGAATTAGGTCTTCCTGTTGTAGTTGCATGTAGTGAATATGTTGTATGTGCTATATCTCCTTGTAACTTATCAACTACACCTGATAGAAAGTTATTACGTAAAGTTTGATATGATCTATACTTCTCCATTATCTTACAATATGTATTATTATACCTATTTGCATATACTTTCATTTCATCCTTGGATACCTTAGGATTATTTTTCTTAGTACGCTTTAGCACAGGCAACTTATACTTATCAAGTAGCAATTTTTTAACGTGTACTGTAGAAGCGGGGTTAAAGGCTACATGCAACTCATTCTCCACCTCTTTTACCTTCTTTAGTTTCAGTGCGCTCGTTAGTGCCTTACTTCCTAATTCTTCATATTTCTTATCTACCTCCCAAAGTTTATCAAGGTCATATCTTATCCCCCGTATGCTCATTTTGGTAAGAATACGGTTGCACGGTAGCATAATGTTTTCATAGAGAGGTAACATACTCTCTCTGTCTAATTGTATATATTGATTCTTTCTAATAGACTTCAGTACACCAACATCATCTGCCGCATATTGAAGTAACACTTTCTCGTCTTTTACTAGGTGAGCACCACCGCACTTATTCACTTCATCACTATACCCAAAAGATTCAGGCACATATTTTCCTGTTAGAAAATCAAGGTCATTATCACTCATACCGGATACTACAAATTCTGCCAGGCACGTATCCCAAGACCAAACCTCGGGGAAGATACCAAGTTTGGAATGTATAAACTTAGCATCAAAAGCAAAGTCCTGACCTATAATGTTCTTGGTAGTTAAAAGTTCTTTCAGGTCTGGTTTTGCTTCTTCCAATATTTCAGCACTCAATATTAATATTGGCTCCTTACCAGAACCTAACTGAACTGTTTTTATATCGTCTGTATATGGATCTAGTCCTGTGGATTCTATATCCAGATACAGATCATCTGAATTATAAAGTATATTCCTGACCTGTCTCCATTCCTCCATAGTTTTTACTAATTTGTATCTATAGTGCTTTGTTTCACTAGGTTTGGCATTTATCATACTAGGAATCAAGTTGAAATCTTCAATGAGTGTCTCCCGTTTACTAGGATCATATCCTACCGACATAGGATGAAATACAGGATACACTTTACACTTTAGCTTTTCACTCCAAACTGGTCTTCCCCTATATAACTCTATACCTGTCTTTCCTGTAGACTGATAGAGGGCAGTTCCACCTAATGCTACTACCAATTTAGGCTTATACTTTCTTACATCTCTCCAGAGAAAAGGAAAGCAAGCATCCAATTCCTTTAGTGTTGGTTTTGTATTCCCTTCCTTCCAACATCTTGCAGAATTAACTATCCAAAAATCTTTTCTAGTAAATTTTATATTCTCAAGAAGAGTATCTAGGATACCACCTGCCTTTCCTATAAAGTGAGCTGGGGAAGTGAGACTGGCATATGCCTCCTCTCTCCCTGCCATTTCCCCAAGGAAAAGTATATCAGAACCAGTTTCTCCGGAATATCCTACACAGCATACTCCTATGGAATTTTTATAGCAACCACATCTTGTACATTTCATATTATTCTTCAGGCTCCAATAGTATTTCTATCCTAGCTCTCTGCTCTGAGAATATAGTATGATAATTTACTATCCAGCCACAACCTTCTTCATTACATATAAAACTACCATACTTATATATAGGGTCAAGCTTCTCCCAATCCTCTCCTGATTGGTATATCATCTCATGTAGATCGGATGTCTTCTTACACTGTAGCTCTTTGTGTGAATATAAGCTCTGCGCCATCATCTGCACCGAGTTTCTTCTCCAATCTTTTTGTCTCCATATGAAGTAGTTACATACCTCCTCTTTAGGAATATTAAATGCCCTACAATCTAAAACAGCTAATCTTTCACACTTCATAGTAAAATATGCTGATGCCATACCTGATGCTACTGATACCATTTTCTGAATATTATAATCAAACCATGCCTCTGTAGTAAGCTTATCATAATCTGTGAGTAATATAGAAATCTCGTCAGACTGCACATAGGCACACTTAGCTCCTTGAATATTTTCACATAAATAAAAAGCAGTGCTCTCCATATCATAGCAGAATTGTGTATCAAACGGCCTTTCCATATTTTTACAAAAAGTGTGGAATGCTTTACCATCCAGCCTGAGTATTACAGGCATACGTCTAGTAAGCTTTATTCTATACCTACCTTCATAATTATCCTTCATTCTATTTCCTAGATCTTTCATATTATTAGCCCCATAAAAATCATTGTAGTTTTCTCATTCCTCAGAAATATCTTATTCAGTTCTCCCATCCCTGAAACATATAGATCGTAGCTTAGTGGTATTCTGTTAAAGAAATTGGCATTGATGTAGATACTGAAGTTGGGTGAATCCGGAGCAGATATAGTATACACAGATTCTCCTTGCATAGCTGATTCTGCTTCTACCCTTAGCATCTCATCTTCACAAGAAATAGTCACTCCTTTTACCTCCTCCCCATAGGATATGGATGTTACCTTACTTACAGCATCCAGGATAGGAGCTATATTACATACTCTCCAAGTATCTGTCGCCACAGTATCCCTTATCTGTACAGTAGGATAGGTTGAGCTATCAAATAGATTGAAGAGTGCAAACCCCTCTATATTAGAAAACTTTATAAAGGTATTAGTCCCCTCTACACCAACCTCATCTCCTACCGAGAGCAACGCAAACACTTCCTTGCTTATAGGTACTGTGAGATTGCATTTGGTATTATTATAATAAGCCTTACTCCCGTTCGTAGAGTATATCCCATTACTTACTATTACATACGGGTATTCTCCACCGACATACTTCATAGCTTCTTCTATAACTTCATACGCCTCTTCAGTTATAATTGTAGTTTCTCCTACAGGCTCTTCCATACTAGGAAATTCCATATCTTCCAACATTAGCTTAGTAACGAGTGTCCCACAAGATATTTGAAGGGTGTTCCCGTAGGTATTATATTCAGCACTATCTCCACGCAATGCTGAAATAGTCTTCTCTAGTGTATAGATATTAATATCTCCCTCAAATATAGCAGGGAACCTTACTCTTATATACACATCTAAGTTGTATGTAGATAGCCAACCATCCTTAGAGTGCAAGTACTGAGCAAAAATAGGGAAATATGTTTTGGTTGCACCTATCTTGAGTATACGTAGGTAGCTTAATAAATTATCCATGGATCTTTTCCCCTCTGTAATTTACTCTATTCCCTTCTTTATCTTTCAGCACAAATTCTCCTTCCAGTGTCAGGAATTTCTTTAGAATAGTTGAAAGACCGTCTGCACTATATTTCTTTCTACCATGAATAAACTTACGTAATGCACCCTCTCGTACAGCAACTTTCATCTCCTCTATACTTAGATCTGTACAGTCTATCTCCAATTCTCTACACATCTCTACCAATTCAGGTCTGCTTGCCATACCTTTTTCTCATTCTATTTAGTTCTTTTCTAATAGGTTCTGCACCATAACCATTCATGAATCCACAACCACATTTTACTTCATATACTTTACATTTTTTACAGTGAGATTCCCACCAAGAACAGTATGGAGTTTCACATTTGCCTGAATCAATGTAATTTGTATACCATTCGTGCTCACATTTTCTTGCTTTCTCCCAATCCATAGCTTTCTCCTTGGAAGGAGTATCAAGATTTGAACTTGAAACAATCGGGTCCAAGGCCCGATGCTCTTCCAGTTGAGCTATACTCCTTTACCACATAATTTCTATTTCTAACGTCCAAAAAAGAACATTTATTTCAATATACACATTACAAGGTTTACCACCTCTCTTACTGTTATTTCCACCACATACACCAAGCCCAATGTCACTAGGTCTATATTGTATGCCAATCTCAAGATGATTTGTACTTAAAATATCTATGAATTCCTTCATACCTTCTCCTACAGAGAGTACAGGATTCGAACCTGTGATGAGTTTCCCCATACCTATTTAGCAAACAGGCTCCTTAAGCCTCTCGGACAACTCTCCTATTCTATCTCCCTGAATTTAGATTTATCCCCCTCAAACCAAAGTCTGGCCACACCTCCTCCACTATATCTACTCTTATCAACTATTACTTTTGTAAGAGGCTCCAAAGATGAGAAAGCTTCTTCATTCTTTTCCTTCTTCCTATGTAAAAATATTACGTAGTCTGCATCAGAAGGTATAGCTTGTGATCCCTTTAGGTCATCAAGCCTTGGTTCACCACCACCGTCCTTTAGTTTCCTGAGATGTGATATTACTATAAATGGCATATGAAAATCCATAGCCACAGATGCGAACATAGCAGAAGCATTACCAATATCAGATTCTTCGCCCGTCCTTACCATCCTCTGTAAGTTATCAAACACTCCTATGCCAACCCCGTACCTATTTCGTACCTCTTCCATAGTATTATAGAACACATCGGTCTTTATCCTGGATGAGTAACCAAAATATAATGGTATATGACCTAATTCCTCTGCAAATACAAGACCGTCAGAGTGGTGTATCTCATCTATCGTAAGATCATAGTGTAGTTGAGCTACCTTTGTTGCTAGACTAATCTCTGGCATCTCCAGACAAAATACCAACCCAGGTATATCCTTCTCTTTGGCTACATGGTATAGTATTTGTAGTGCCATACTCGTTTTTCCTGCACCCGGTGCACCACCTATTACAATAAGCCTCTGCTTTGCGAAACCACCACCAATAAGTTTATTTAAGCTTTTCCAAGGTGTCTCTATAAGCTCTTCATCCTTACTATGAAATAGCTTTACAAAACTTTCACGTAGGGATATTATACCACTTACTGTAAATCTCTCAGCACTCTCAATAAGTGTGTCAAACTCTTCCCTACTCCATTTTGTGAAATAAGAGTTTACATCCTCACCGTCAGGAAGTTTTATGTTCCAGCACCTACCACGACCTAACCTTGTAGCCCAAATATCTCTTGCAGCTATTTGTCCTGGATCATCCGGATCTAATACCAGATAGATCTTACTCTTACTTACAAGTTTATCATACCATTCAGGTGTTAGTGTACCGGCACCTGCTGTTATTCCTACTGTATTTTCATACCCATTTTGTAAAAGTGTTATAGCATCCAACTCTCCTTCTGCAATAAATACCTCTTCTACTGAATCTAACACATCTCCATTGAATAATACAGTCTTGCCCCCTTCCTCTCTTAAATATTTTGCAAAATCCGGATTCTCATCGTTCGGTCCCTTACGGTACTTTATAAGTTTTGGTATACCGTCCTCATAAGATGGTATAGATACCCAATCTTGTTCATGCATACGAACAAAACCTAATTGGAATTTATCTATAGACTCCTCATTAATACCACGTTGAAACAAGTATTTCATCAGTGAAGGGTTAGACCTCAATTGATGGTGATATCTTACAACCAAGTCTGAAAAATTCTTCTCTTTTGTTGAAGAGAGATTTTTCATAACAGATGCTATAGGTATAACATCCCCCCAAAGTTCCTTAAGCTGTGAGAAGTGCCCCTTAGCATACGTAGAGTTCGGGCTCTTTGCACTACATACCCAACATTTATAAACTTCGGTGTTTATATTTATAGATAGTTTTGGTTTTCTACACTCGGGACAGGTTACTATAGCCTCATCACCTGATATGGTATAGGCTACACCCTTATCATCCAGGTAATCTACAATATTAGACATAAGGAGAGTACTTACTGTCTACTTTTTCCCATAGAGAGTGTGTATTACCTCCACCTACTATCCTATACTTGGTGAACCTATGTTTTCCGTCCATGAAGGTTCTATAAAAATCTAAGATAGTATTCACCGGAACATTCAACATGTGCCATAGTATTTCTGCCTCTTCCTGCGAAGAGATTTTTATATTAAATTTTTTGAAAGGTATTTTCTCAGGTAAGTCTCTTATAATCTTAGCTAATCTTCTTTTCTCTCTTATACTATCTGTATCTACCCAATCCCCAAAGTAGCTTTCAATACAATTATATGCACCCCAATCCAGTAGACAGAACTCACACCTATCGTAATCAGAGCTCGGCTTACCAAGTTTTTCACCTGCGAAATGGCACACAAAACAATCATAATTTATATCTTTCCCAATTAGTTCAGGGATATGCTCAAACGCATTTCGTTTTGTACAACCGGGGTGTTCTACAAGCCAATCCCACATAACTCTGTGTAATCTCAATGCTTCTTCTTTTTTCATATATCCTCCACTTCCGAAATATCGGAAATATCCTCTATGTTTCCTACTCTACGCAGGTAGTCGTGTCCCCCATCTACAGAAATTGCACCACAAGGACAAGTCACAAAATCATGCCTATGAGTACTCTCTATAGTTGCATTACACTTATTACAATATGCCCTGTTACGTAATATCCTAAATGTTTTGTATTCCTTCTTCCTCTCTTCCTTCTGAGGTAATTCAGGAAAGAATGATGCTATCACTCCTATTAATGCATTAGTATACTTAGTATTAGAGAGTCTATCACCTGGATACATCTCCCTATACTTTGTATTCACCAAGTCTCTCAGCTCATTTGCTTTCATGTTTCCTCTCCTATTGTAATCATTGTTTCTCTTTTGTCAACTCTCTTCTCCCATTCAGGGAATAATTTCTGTAATTTCTGCAAATTCTCCTCCTCCTTACCTTTTCTGGAATAGAGAAGACCTGCAATACACTCCTCAAGGTACACAAAGTCACTCTTGCTGATGGATGTGTCTCCCCTTAGTCTATACTCTATTTCTGCAATATTATCAGTGAGGGATGCAAAGTCACTGATTTTAAAACCATAGTATGTAGTATGAAATTCATCAAGAATACCCTCATAGTGTCTGGAGATAGGTTGAAATTTCTCACGGTAGCTGGAGAATGGATCTGAAGTATCTACATACCCACCTCTCTTGAACTTTTTGTAAGGGTTAGCCGATTGAAGGAATTTCGGTAGGCCGGACTTGCTTGCAAGAAAGTTACCAAGGGAACCAAATCTGTGTGAGTACCAATAATCATCCGACTCAATTATATCTGCATAGATCATGATAGCTGCATCCACTTCATATACACTGAAGTCCTGAAGGACTAGATTTATAATCTCTAAGATGCTTAGGTCTGAACCACCATTGATACGGCTTGCAAGCTTCTTGGTATTTTCTGTAGGTCTACACTTACTGTAGATAGATTTATGTACATTAAGACCTTTGATCTCTGAGGCTATTCTGTTCCAGCATGAAAAGATTTTTTCAGCAGCCTCCGAAGGAGATGATTCTCCTTTAGGAGAATCATTATCTGTTGTATTCTCTGTTGTATACTCTGTTAAAAGAAAGGTACTCCGTATCTTTCCAGAAAGGTACTCTGTATCTTTCTGGAAAGACCTTACCTTCTCTTCAAATTTATCAAAATTTATTCTAAGATGTGTAGTTGGTTGCCCATTGAATTTAAAGACTTTTTTTATTATGAGTCCACTTTTTGCCATTCTATTTATAGCCTTTTTTGCAGTATTCTCATTAACACAACACTCTTTCCACCAGTCTTTGTATTCTTTTGCTATCCACATATGCCCATCTTGTTCTGCACGTAACCTGCGGTTACCATTCTTATCATATCCACTCCAGTACATAAGTTGGTTAAATATCATACCGTCATGAAGATGATTATCATTTATATAGATATACATTTTATTAGAGTATATCCTATCTTCGGCAGATGAGTCACCTCTTAGCCAACCTTCCATGAACTCACTATTCATTTGGATACTCCTTTCCATAATTAGGACCCCCTTCCTCTGGACATACCTCTCCCCGTGCCTCTTGGCTATTGTTAGGTTGGGGGTGCTGAGGTCCCTAGGTCTGTATATGCCCTTATATATTTTAGGGCGTTCCTAACTCTCTTAGCTTGTCTACCGATTTATCAGGTGCAGTTTTGGATGCCAGCCAGCTACAGCCAATTTAGGCTTTACCTGTATATGTGTTACCCCAGTGATATTTTTAGCCTCACTGAACGACCACGGAGCGGGGCTTAGGACTCTGATGCTATTAACATTCAGATATCTCCCCGGTAGACTCGCTTTTCCTACAGTGTTTCCTAACTGTTTTGCTTATTTCCCAGTGTTTAACTCTAACCTTAGGGAAATAGAACGGCTTGGTATGGTTTCCTAGCTACCGACTCTTCTTTCAGCAGTCTTAGTATCATGCACTTATTCAGGTTCATCCCATATGTAAATTACAGTGTTTCTTTTACTAATATTATCACTTCCCCATAGGGGTTGAAGATTACCCAATCTCCAACACTCTAGGAACTCTTCCTCTTCCGGTGATGTGAATGAGAATGAAGATATAGGTTTAATGTGGTCTATGTGCCAATCTCCTATATTTTCCCAACTCATACCCGGCCAGAAGAGGCTCTCCAAGTGATCCATAAGCTCTTGTGCAGTGTATCCAACCAGTGTTTCCCAATGTTGCCCATTCTTGTTACCTTTTAGACTCCTACGTATACTACTACTCACATTTTTGTTGAGTTTGTTAAATGGGTTTCTATATTGTTTTCTCATATATTCATTTATCTTATCTCTGTTATTATTATAATATTCCTTATGTTGCTCTGCTATCTTATCTCTGTTATTCTCTCTGTATTCATTTATCTTATCTCTGTTATTCTCTCTGTATTCCTTTATCTTATCTCTGTTATTCTCTCTGTATTCCTTTATCTTATCCTTATTATTATTATAATATTCCTTCTTTTTCTCTAATATCTTATCACTATTATTCTTATAATATTCCCTCTTACACTTTTTGCACCAACTCTGCAATCCATCCTTCCTACTCCTATCCTTACCGAACTCCTCCCCTTTCATTTTACACCTATTGCACATTTTCATGCTTCTCTAGTTCCTTCTCCAGTAGACTCACAATGAGACTCTTTATACTCATCCCTCTTAGTGCACACATTGCCTTAATTTTTCTCATTAACTCTTCAGAAACTCTATCCAAAAAATATGATGCCATTTTAAACCTCCTTATATATATGTATGTTCCTTACCTATGTAATATGTAACCTATCTCCAACCACTCAAGTAGCTCCTACACTTTTGCATATTTCTTACGTGTCTCATACCATTTTTGCTTAGCTAATAGATCCTCTAGTTCCTCTGTCCTCTCTTCTATAGACATTGATAGATATCTTTCTTCACTTACGTTACCAATGAAAGTATTACAGTCTATACAATCTTGTCTGTAAGTTCCCCAATAATCCAGTGTGAATCTTGTGTGTTTATGGTTACATGTCTTTTGTTTTAGCTCCAATCTTATCCCACTAAGTTTCTCTTCTACCTCTTTCTTCACCAATTCCCATGCCAGTTTCATTGCTTACTCTCCTTACTTAAAGTGTTACTTTAGTGTATTACTACGAACTCCCAATTACAATCACTACAATTATACTTATATCCTTGTTGACTAGCCAATATATCATCACCTACATGTATTACTATAAGACACTCGGTATATTCCTTCTCACCCACCTTCTCACCACAGTAAGGGCAAATGTATGTATTCATTTCTTTTCTCCATATAATTTGTCAAATACCTTTTTGTCCGACCTACTAATAAACTTTTGAAAGGTCAGGCAGTCTGCACACACCAGCTTGTAGTGCGGTCCACTCTCAATTACTTTCAGATTGGTGGACTTACATTTCAAACATTTCATTACTTTACTCCTCTTACCAGTTCCTTGTGAGATTTGTATGTCATACGGAGATTCTTTTCAACATCTTCTCTCTTATATCCATGTACGTTCAGTAAGTGTGCCAACACTAAGTTGTCCTCTATAACTTTTAGTGTACATACTGGACAGTGTTCTTCCGGGATATAACCATACTCATCCCAATCTGTATGTTCTCTACACATAGTACTACCACATATCTCACATGTTACAGTGTCTACCCCATACTCTTCATCCCATCCAACAAATAGTTCCTTGCATATAGGACAAAGGAAGCTGGTACTACTGCTATTACTCACAAATCCTGTTCTTATTTTCATGCCATCATTACCCCCGTAATTAATTTCATATCATACCTTCCTAACCTTTTTCCTATTTTTTCTACCTTAGAAATAATATCTAATATTGGTTCCTCCTCATATTCGTCTTCAATATCTAATAGTTTTCTATACCCTACTACAAAAGTATCATCATCTGGAGCACCTCCCTCAATATAATCTGCAATACATATTCCTGACTCGGATAGTTCGCACATAATATCATATTTTTCATCTTCATCACATTCATTCCATACCTTTCCTTTTGGTATCTCATCCAAATAAACTAAATTCATTAGTTCTTCTCGGGATATATTACTCTTAGGTATAGTATATCCTAGAAGGATGAATGAACTTGTGCTACTGTTACTTACAAATCCTGTCCTTATCTTCATCTTAATGCCTCCTCATATCTCCAAATAAATGACTCTGAGTCTCCACCATCCCGTAGGATGTAATCATACACGCTTCCTATCAGTGTACCATCCTCATCACCAAAGATAGTATACTTGGATTCTCCAGGTTCCCAAGTACGCTCTTCCGGCCTGGTCAGTAATACTTCTTCAGCACTTACCAGTAAGTGTCCTTGTGAACAACATTCACACTGTCCATATTCTTCGACAAAATTTTCTATTAACCACGGTGTTTCATTCACAAAATCCACAATGGTCTTCACACTATCACTCATATTAGTGATAATAAATGCCGTACTACTGCTATTACTCACAAATCCTGTTCTTATCTTCATATTCTTCCCCCCTGCATAGGTAGAGCACACCGTTATGGTAGTCTACATCACTTAGTTTCAGCTTGTAACACTTAAGCTCTTCTATCAGCACTATCTCAAAATTGTCTCTACAGTGTTCTAACATTGAACTTACTTTCATAATTTCCTCCTAATCTACATATTCTATAATCGGACATATTTTCTCTTTCTTTGCTCTCAGATATTCTATGAGAATATTATCCTTATGTATCTCACAAAATGGTTTACCAGCATTTCTCTTCCTGAGAAATCGTATCGTCTTGACCGGTAGGTATACTGATGCTGCTAGGAATAGTATTCCTATTGTGTTTGATACCAAGAATATACTTGTGAAGTATTCCCAAAGTAAGAGTATTACCCAAAGTGGTATTACAATACAAAAGCCCACTATTAATACACTCTTCCAAAAATACATACACAAATTATTACTCTTTGTACAGTCCATGAAATTATTCATCCTATAATGCCAACTTGATCTTTTTATTTTCACTTGCTTATCCTCCCTATATCTAAGATATCACTTACCATCCATTCATACCCGAGAAATCCATTGGACTTTTTCTTTCTTTCACCCTTCTGTAATATTCTCATAGTTACACATGCTGTCCATCCATCGTCCCATCTATGATACCAACTACGGGTGGCTTTCCCACATAGTAACTCAGAAATCTTATTTTCAGTAAGGTTTCTTACTATAGTATAGTTTCTTCCTTCCCCACTCCATCTTCCGTTCCACGTAGATACTCCAGGCATTGTTAGACTAAACTCTACTCTTTTTTTCATTTTACACCTATCTTATGGTCTATATACATAAGTAGCATATCGTTAATAGTATCAAAGTCATCAGCAAAGAATGCGCTCATAATGAAACAATATACGGAAGAATGACTATATAGTTTTAATTCCACTGACTTTTCTATCAAGGACTCCATATTTTCTCTAAACATTTTTATGTAATTATCCATCGTCTCCTCCATCTTAGTGCTTACTTATTCTTATATAAGATAGTTCAGCAAATATATCATTATGCTCCATGTCAGAGTATATATTTCCATCATCATCTGATATATTAAATGTGTATAGATATTTGCCTAAGTTTTCTTCTATAAACTTTTCTGCCAGTTCTCTTATACTATATTCATACCTTTTTGTATACTCCTCTCTATCATTACTATATTCTGTGAAATCTACAATTATACTATCCTGATAGTTAGGATTTACCAGGATATCAAAATAGCATCTCATTTCATTTATCATATCTTCTATAATCCAATCTTCCAATACTAGTTGTATAGGTTCCTGTGTTAGTGCATCATCTAATATTATATTTGCGTGTTCAGTATAATCAAGGTAATTTTTTACATCCTCGAATGTTTTTATCTTATCAGGCCATGCTACTAAAAAATTACTGCTACTGCTATTACTTACAAACCCTACTCTAATTTTCATACTACCTCCTCCAATATTTTCATTTCCTTTGCAACTATTATTGGTGCTACCCATCCTGGTTGGTATCCTTCTGCAACTGCATCTCTGTACTGTACCTTCACCATAACATTTACGATTTCATTGTACCCTACCTTATTTGTATGGATGTGAAATCCATATTTGTATGGTTCCTTGCTAAAAGTAGTATATAGGTACTTCTTATACAAATCAGGATAATTTCTAAAATTTCCTTCTTCTATCCATACACCAACTGGAACAGGGTGTGATGTCCCCTTAAATTTAAAGAAGAGTTCCCCGTTTCTCTTTTCCATTATTTTATAACCTTCTCCTGTTGCATCAAATTCATCATTTAGTACACCTAGACACATTCTACACCTCCCAAATAGGGCACATCCTCTGCCTATTTTCATCTACATTTCCTAATAGCTTTTCCCTGAACTCAACTGTCTGTTTATTATTCCATACATCTTTCACAAAATCCTTTGAATTCAGTGTAGAAATACCATCTACCACACCTTCACAGAATGAACATGGGTAATAGTTTCCATCTACATCTATATATGCAGATTGTAATGTACTCTCACAAGACTCTACATAAGGGTCGTATTTTTTATTTCCATGCACTGCTTTCATAAACTTGCTTGCTGTACAGGAGTCAAACCCTATAGGAATATTACCGTCTGTTGCGATTCTAACTAAGTCATTAAATTTATCTTCTTTAATTTTATCAAATCCTTCCCCTCTACCCTTCTTTTTTAGAGAAAGAAGCACTATTGCATTAAGCTTTCTTAGTCTTTCATCCTCCATGTAATCTTTAAATGTAGTGTATATATCTTCAGAAGTTTGTTCTGATACCATAATATGGATATTAGTCTGCTTTAATCCTCTATCTGTGAGAAGTTTCACAGAGTCATAACAAATATCTTTATTTGCATACCTGCTTACAGCTACAGCACCACACACAGACACAAGTTTATCTGCTGTATTCGGAGTGATGTCTGCTACTGTAACATTGGGTATAATGCTCTTTTCCCTGCAATAGTGCATAATTCTCCATATATCGGGATTACTTTCACATGTAGCATCTACACCAAAGGCTATCTGCATTACAGTGGGGGGCATACTATCTAGTATCTCTATAAAAGTCTCAAAGCTCATATTCTTACCATCTGGTGTATTACTCTTATAGCAGAATGGACAACCGTTGTTACAGATTGTTGTTATCTCTATATCTAATAGTAATGGTCCATATTTGCAGTAAGTTGCATTTTCTTTTAGTGTTCTGCCCCAAGTAAAGGTCATACCTGTTTCTTTGTTGAATATGCAGTTACAGGTATCAGATATTATTCTTTTTACCTTATTATTTTCTACAATTTTCATTCTTTCTCCTCTATCCTGCCGATGTTATCTACTTTTGCACAGTAAGATGGTACATTCCCACGTCTCGTAAATGTACCTTCTTTGAGTGAGAGTAAGTAAAAGCCACCACACATTACAAATATATCTCCTTCTTCCTCTTTTAGATATATCTGCCGTGTTCCTTCTCTACCATTTAATGAGTAAACTATCACTCCCTTCCACATAGCATATCCATTCTCTACTAACCATGTTTGAGCTTTCGGATGATATTGTAACCACTCATCCCAGAATATACTTAAGTCTTCTCTGAATATTTGTGTATTTGTAGAAATACTTGCACTTTCTGCCCACTCTTCAAAACTTCTCCATATTTTTATTACTTCCGGACAACTGAAATCTAAGTCTACTAGTATACTATTCCTGGTAAGTACCTTATTTGTAGATATTAATTTTTTCATTTACTTTTCTCCTTTATTACTACTGTATCTAGCCATTCTTTTGTTTTGTTTTGTAAAATATCTAATGTATCAGATGTAATACTTTGTATTTTTTCGTTATTTGCTATCTTTGGTATAATATATAATACTATTCCATCTCTTGTACCAGGAAGAAGTATTGCAAGTAGTAAACTTATAACAAATACTACTTTTACTGTCCAATGCGCAAATGTTCGTTTAAACCAATTTTTCCATTCTTCCATTCCCTCTGGAGAATTATTAATAATAATTCCTAATGTTCCTATAAGTGCGGCCATACCACTAATCATGGCACATATTGCAAATAACCCCACTATAATATCGAGTTTTAGTATTAAATATAATAAAAATGTACTCATCTCTCCATCTCCTCTATCTTAGCTAATTGCTCTTTTAGTATTTCTTTTGCTTCTGATATACTCTCTTTTGCTTCATCTTCTATAGACTTTGCTACATCAGTTAAAATCTTCTCTACATCGTTGTTTAGTACTTTTATTAGATGTTTTGTGAATAGGGCTGCATCTGAGATATAGAATATCCTACTACAACTGGAACTACCATATTTACCTTTCCATGATGATAACCAAACAGGGGTTTCTACACAAGCCTTATATCTTGCGTCAATGTTGAACCCTATTCCTATCTTATCATGATCTTTGTCTTTCCTGTATTTATTTAGTGAGGTTAGGTCATTCCTGATTTGTTCCACTACCAACATTTTATTCTGAAGATCTTCTAATTTATTCATGGTATCCTCCTAATGTTTTTTAAATACTACGTTACTTTTTATTCCCCAACAACTAAAGCATCTATCACACTTCTTTTTACATTCTATAGCATCTATCACACGGTCTTCACTTCCGTTCTGCATAAAAGCTATTGGTAATGTAGTTTTGGGTAGCTCTAACCCAGGCCATGCAGATAGTATTATAGTAAGATTTTGTGGTATTGGTGCATCAAAATCTAGTTCATAGTTTTTTGTGAAGACAAGAAATTTTGTATAGCATGTTCCTGCAAGTTCCTTCATCCAATCAAAATAATCTTGATTTAATATGTCTCCGCCTATATGAAATCTAAAATATTTAGGCTTATTACTCTCTATATAGTCTTGTATACCTGACCAGTATCTATACTTATCTCTAATAAGCATCTCATAGTTTGCATCCCAAGCTTTTCTGACATTACCCCACCTATTATATGCTCTTAGTGCATAACAATCTGATACACACGGAAGTGGAATACAGCATGTTGTAATAGGTGGTAGAGATATATTATGTATATTACCTAACTTACTATTATGAGTACTTATGTGCAATCTCATTCTTCCTCCATGCATATAGCTTCATAATCTGCATCATATTCAGAATACTTATAATCTCCTGCTACAGATAGAGCTATGTTTTCTGCTTGTTTTGGGTTACTTGCTTTTACTCTAATACGTAAAACTGTAACAGTATACGATTTTAACATAAGTCCTCCATAAGCATACTTGCTAACGTAGATCCAATATTGAATACCCTTTTAAGTTGAGCCTTGGAAGCACCTTTGAGTTCTTCACCATAGTCTTTCAAGAAGTCCTTCCTTGCATCATCAAGTATCACTTTAATATACTCCCCTAACTGCTTGTTTTCA
>Ga0180008_1001227_pt1 | contig 16809 bp, 32 predicted proteins | sample MM_PW_MetaG_FD_121121 | JGI IMG/M metagenome (GOLD analysis project Ga0180008, IMG submission 121121) | Groundwater microbial communities from the Aspo Hard Rock Laboratory (HRL) deep subsurface site, Sweden - MM_PW_MetaG | ecosystem: Environmental > Aquatic > Deep subsurface > Groundwater...
CAACATCTATGACGATGCGGATGAGGACGGTCGCAGCGTTCTTGAGAGCGGTGCTGACAGCCGAGCTATCGAGGAAATCGAGATGCTTGCTGCTGAACTGTGGGGCACCGCCAAATGGGATTGAAGGATTTGAAGAAGCCGGCCCAAGCAGTACCGGCGCCGCTGCCTGATAACGATACGGCTGCTTTGGAGTTCATATCGGGGGCCGCAGTCAAATCCGGGGGGGCTACTACCCCTGCTGGTCGCCGTCGAGGAAGGCCGCCCAAAAAAGTTTCCGAGTTGAGGAACACAACCCCCACAACCTTCTCACTTGATAAGAAGGTCAACCGTGCGATTGATCGCCTGACCCTGGCACCTAGAAATCTCAAGGTTTCTCGAAGTGATGTAGTTCGAGCTGGCGTCCTTGCGTTGCAGGAAATGGAGCCAGACCAGCTCCAGGCTCTCCTGGAGCGTGTTTCACGGAGTGAGGTGATTGAAGACGAGAACGAAGAATAATAGGCGAAATATTTATTGAAAATATGCGATTTACAATAAATATGATAAATCGCATAAATCAGCTAAAGCCAGATTCTACAAGGCCTTAGAGTCATCACAACGGCTCTAGGGCCTTTCATTTGTTGCATGTTTGATTTTCCACATGCTACCTTTCGCGCATCGTTGCATGAGCCCTAGCGCCCAGGGTCTCAAGAATTTACGCGTCTGCTTGGCGGCAGACAGAGCACGGCAAATCGCCATAGGGAATACCCCTAAAAACGACAAAGCCCCGCAGTGCGGGGCTTGAAGGGTCGGCTAGCAGTTGGCGCTGCTCCGGCCTGAGGTCTCGGGAGATTCGGTTTTAGCGGGCCGGAATACGAGACCTGGACGACCTATTCTAGGCGCGGAGCCCCGTGCCGTCCATAGTGCGCCAGGCCTCTCCCGAGTTTTTCGGACAGGGAGCAGGTATGCAGGAAAATTTATTTGCTCGCCGCCTGCCTGGCGGTGGGCGATGGCAATAGCGAAGCGCTCTTATATCCCCCGCACGAACCCAGGCGGAAATTTCTGTGGTCATCAGCCAGACGCTCCGCGCCTGGAGTTGGTGAGGCCCACAACTGCCAAAACCCGGCCTGGGATTTTGAGGGAGCTGCAAGGCCGCGTCCGTCAGTATTACTCCGCGCCTCGCTACATCCCGTCTCTGAATGCTGCGAACGGATCGAAGCGGCAGCAGCGCAGTGAACGCCGCGAGGCATGCCTGCTATTGCTGAACGCTATCCTGGAGTTCACTGACCTGGCGTCGCTGCGCTGTGGCGTGCCGACCGCTGGCGGTTTCATTTCCCTGACGCTCGACTACCTGGTGCAGTACACCGGCCTGAATATGCGCCGCGCTGAGCGTGCCATGGCCGACCTCAAGCGTGCCAACCTGCTGACCGTCTCACAGCCCCGTCAGCTCCAGGAAGATGGGTCATGGCGCGGACTGGCAGCAGTGAAAGCGGTGAATGCGCTGCTGTTCACTGCGTTCGGTCTATATGAGCGACTGAGACATGAGCGCGACAGGGCAACTAAGCGTCTGGCGAAGAAGGCTCTCAAGGGCGGCGGCAACCTTACCGGCTGGGCTCGCAACAAACTGGTGATCGGGAAACCTTCTACCAACCGTCGCGGGCCAGAGTCTGGTTTGCCGCGAGGCATCGATCGGCAGACCTACGAGCAGGCCAGGACCGAGCTGCTGATCGCGCTCAAGCTGACATATCCCAACATGCCTCCCGGCGAGCGTAACGCCGAGGCAGAGAGAATCCTTCGCAGCAAGCTCCGAGCCTGACCAGGGCTGGCTTCAACACGCCAGACGTTTAGCTGCGCGCTAAAAACCGAGCCTCTACCCGAAACTCGGCCAACTTCTTACCCATTACGCCCGCACTTTCAGCACCCTTGTGAGCCGCTGCCCAGTTGGCCTTGTGGGTATGCCTGTGGATAGGAAAATTTAAGTGTCGGTAGTGATTCAGATAGGTGTCGGCCATTAACCAGGTGGTTTAAAAGAATCAGTAGAGCGGTGCCTACGGCACAAATGACGCCAGCGCTGGTTCGCGCCTACGGCGCTGCGCTGACAAGATCGTGGGCGCTGCCCACACCCGGCATGGGCCTGCGGCCCCTGCACCCCCAAACGCGCCAGATACACCGAGAGGAAGAACAAGGGCTGATAGGGCGCGCAGAGGCACCGTGCTGGCCGTGATCGCGTGTCCCGCGAATTAGCTGATTCGCTGCTCTGAGGGACGCAGGGGGTAATGTGTTGACTCTAGACAGGCCGCTTCGCGGGTATCGCCGCCCAACCTCCATCGCCATCATCCAAGTGCGTGCAAGCGGCTAATATGCCCTGCGGGCATGGCGTGCCTCAGCAGGCCTCGCTATGGATCTGAAAAAGCCGATGACGTACGGCCATGGCTGTTTCGTCAGTTCCTGCTGAGCACGATTCCAGGAACACATGAATTTCATCGAGTTGGTTGCGCAGCAGGGTAGTCTGCCTTTCCGCTGCGTCGGTGTTGCGCAACGCCTCATCACGATCCAAGTCAGAAATGGCGAGAATTCCGCGCATGCCGTCCAGCTCCTGGCTATGAGTCATGGCCAACTTCGCTAATTGCACCTGGTGTTGATCCTCGATCAACTCGATTTCTGCGCGGTGTTCCTGGAGCAGGGCTTTGTGCCGGGCCACACTGGTCTCCAGCGTGGCCTCGATCCGCGCTTTTGCCCTTTTGCTTTCGATGAGCAGGAGAGCCAGGACACAGATGGCGATGAGAAAGGCGCCGATCACAAACAGCAGAATGCTGGTGATCCAATTAGGGTCGATATTCAACGCAGATAGACCTCGGTGATTTCAGGGCGGAAATGCCCCATCTCTTGGGAAACAACCTCCAGCGCCTCTTTTCTGGGAAGGTGCCGCTGTAGTGTGGCCATACGCTCCTGGGCATAGGTGTGGCGTAGTCCATGCGCGCCAGTTGACCAGCCGAGTGCTGCCTTAGAGGCAGCGCTAACGGACTTGCTCCAGGGCTGACCACCTCCAATTCCGTAGAACTGCTGATAGTTGATGCCCCTATCCTTGACGGTGCGCGGTTCTGATAAGCGGATAGTTTCCAGGCGCCTGGCCAACGGTATTGGGATGCGTACCTCGCGGGTGAGCCCCCCTTTGCCGTGGACGGTGTAGCTGATGGTTGTTTCCCGGATGCCGGAGAATTTCATCCCATGCGCGGGGCGCTCATCTGGCGTCTGATGGTGCGTTCTACGCAGTGACAGAAGCTCATGAGCACGCAGGCCTGCGGCATGGGCAATTTCTGTAGCAAGTGCGTTGTGTGGGGCCTGGCGGGCGGCGATTAGCGCCATCTGTTCGCGGCTATATGCTCTCGCCTGATCAGCCAGCCGGCGACCTAATGTTGGTTGGCCTGCTGTCCCCTTACGGGCTGTCGCAGTGCTCTTGATGACTTCCAGGGTTTGTCCTGGTGCAAGCTTGTTCGTGACGTGCTGCATCATGGCCTGGAGGGCCTGGCGCTCCATGTCCAAGGTTTTCTGGCCAACGACCGTTGCACGTTGGCGTAGGTAGTCGAGAGCGCCGGCAGGCGTCATTTCACGGAGGCTGCCTAGACGGTTTTCTTGGAGATAGGCAGTGATTCGCTCTAGCCGCTGCTCGTAGTTTCGAACGGTGCCGACCGACCTGATGTGTGTGCCTTGCAGCTTTTTCATCACGGACGCGGCCTGTTTCGCCGGCTTGGCAAATTTAGCCATCGTGCTGTTTCCGGTTCCTATGCAGCCAGCGATTCACGGTAGAGCGTTCGACGGTAACGCCTTTCTCCGCGAGCCAGCGCTGTAACTCTGTGCCATTGCAGCCTGCGGCATCGAGCTGTAACAGCTCGTGCGTGTAGGTATCCAGCAATGAGCGGCGCTGGGCATACGTCTTGGGTTTTCTCCGAATCCTAGATTCGGATTTGAGGCGCGCAGCAATGCTCTGGGCATCGAATTCGCTCATAGGTTATTGCCTGGTAGTTCACTTGTAAGAACGTCTGACCGTTTCCGGTTCAGCGGCACACCATCTAAGAGCAATCCGAAGATCGTCGAAGGTGGTTCGATGTATGCCTGTTCGCCACAACCCTTCGCACATAGGTGCAGGCGGGGACTGATCACGCCTTCCTGGACTCTCTCTCCAGGACTGATTCCTGATTAGCCGCTCAGGTGCGGTTGCCACTTTGGTCTGGCTGACCTGGTTGGGTGGGGGCTTCTCCTCTGTTGAATGCTGATGTTGCCGACGCGTAGTCGGGGCCAGGTCGATCACACTCGCGATGACGCGATGTGTGATCGATTCGGCTCTGCCTGCGATGACGCGGGACAGAACCTCTGCCATTGCCTCTCCCATGAATCACACGGGGTAAAGGCTGCCGGGCAGGGCGGTTTCAAGCTCGGCCAGCTTACGAGAGCGAGGGGCTTGACGCAATGCAATGCTGTTGCGTTATATTTGTTGCGCGAAATTCGCTTATACAAGGGCGCCCGCTATGTAGAGCGCCGTCTAGGCGCGTTACATAGCGGGCGCATGGCACCCGCAAAACGCAACAGCAGCAACTGCATCGAGTTCGATGGATGACACAGGAATTTGGGGGGTAGGCTCTGGTTTGAGCCTACTTTTGGGGGAGCCCGCTATGAAAATCAACAGAATTTCCACCGGACTGGACTGGATGCACGCGAGGCTACCTAGGGCATCGCGCACGACCTTCCGTATCGCTGCTGTGCTGCTCGCCATTGGGGCGATCCATGTCCTTGCGGCGAGCCTGGTCGACGCCTACACCGTTCGCGTGTTGGAGCAATTTGCGCGGGCAGAGGCTGAGCGCTCGATGCTTGCGCTGCCCCTTGGGCACATCCTGGGCATCCTCGGTGTACTCGCGTTTTTGTTCTGGGTTTCCATGGTTCTGATGCGGATTTTCCTCGGCCTGCGTGCTCGTCTATGGCGCCGGGTGGGGCAGTGATGAGCGCAGAGGATTGGGCGGGTTTTGCCTGGGTTATTGGTGTCTGGGAGCAGACTGTCCTGGAGCTGCTGGCAGCGGTCAGCCCCGTGATAGAGGCGATGAGCGAGGCTAACGTACAGGTGGCGCTCATCGTCTGCACGGCATGGTGGATTCTTGTCACGCTGCGTGTAGCCGATGTGGGGTTTTTGCGTGGCCTAGTGGTGGGCATTTTTCTGTTGGTTGCTCTCGCCTACGGGTTGGGGCGAACTAGCCTCAACCTGCCTCAAGGAGGCGGCGCTATCCAGGTTACAAAGCTCCAGGAGATCGGCCTCAAGGTCTCGATGGGCCTACATTCGATTTACCTACAGAGCCTATCCAAGGTCCTACCGTCTCAGACAGTCGCTGGAAATATTCTGCCGGCTCAGGCGGCAATGGATCGAGCTGTCGGGCGCAGTGCTGCCTTGTATGAGGGCTCTGACCTGGCCCGCTTAATTCGGGATTACAACAAGTTTTGCGCTCCGAAGGCGTCGGTTATCGCAGGCCCTGGGAATGCGTCGAAACTAGAAGCCCTGCATGCCATCGGGCTGATGGGTGGTGGCGGCCTCGGCATCCCGGATGAAGAAGTCGGATTCCTCGCTCAAATCAAAACAGGTGCAGGAGGTGTTCTGGATTTTTTTTCGGGGAACGCCTTCAACACTGAGAGCAATGGTGGCTATGTCTCCTGGCTAATGGGCGGGGCGTTTCGCATGAGCCTCAATGAGGTTCGCGACATGCGGGCTATCCAGGAACGTCGTGAGGCCGGCCTGGAGATGTTGGAGGGGAAAACATGGTTGGTTTTGGATGAGAACGATTCAATTCCTTACTACACGCTACCGACTCAGCAGCATTGGGAGGGTGTTTTCTCTGGGCGTCAGGACGCGAAACCAAGCTACCTGCAGGTAACTGCTCTGCCAGGCCTTGAGGATTGGAAGGCTGGCATGGTGTCCGATGAGCCCTCGCAGCGATTTAGGCCACGAACCTGTGCAGAGGCCTACAAGATTGCTCAATTGGGAGCAGAACAGGCGTATCGCGCTTTGAAGGCATCTGGTGCCCGGATGCCTGGAGGGCAGGCTGTCAGTGCTGAGGCCGGAGCACTGGCAGCGGCTGGGGCATGGCAACGATTCCTGAGCCAGTCTATGCAGCAGACTGGTATGCAGGCGGGGAACGCCGAGGTTTCCAGCGGAGTGCTGAGTAGCATCCAGGTCATCAAAAATTTGTTCAGTTGGTTCGACCTGCAAACTCTCCTGCCGGCCTATGTCGTCGTCAACGCTTGGTTGTTTGTGTTGGTCATTCTCATGGGGCCGATCTTCCTGCTCATGGCACCGCTGCGTGGTGTTCAGGTACTGATTCAGTGGTGTCAGTTGCTCGCTTTTTGTGTGATCAACATTGTCGGTCTTCACGTCCTGACCATCATGTTGTCGCAGGTGGTGGCAGCAGCAGCATTTACCCAGGCAGCGACAGCGGCTGGTTGGCAGGGGAGCGCACCAGATGACGCATTACGCGGTTCTACGGGAATGATCGGCGCCATGCTGATGGCTATCGTCACCTGGTTGGCAGCTAAGGCCACGGGAGTAGATGTTTCCGCTTTGGCGGGCAGTATGTCGGGTGCGGTGTCCACTGCGACCGGTGCTGCCAGTGTGGCAGGCCGTGTGGTTGGCGCGGTCACCCGAGTGGGCCAGTTGGCGAAGGTAGGTCGTGCAACTGCCGGCGCTGGTAGAGCTGGCGTTCCTGGTCGATCTGGCGCCTCAGGTTCGGGCGGAGCAGGAGCAGGAGCTGGGGCGATGCCTGATGCAGTTCGAACTGCGATGAGCAATGGCCAACGAGTGCAAAACGCCTCGCTGAGTGCGTCGATGAACAGGCCTACGCCTGATCGAAACCGGCCCGATGGCGGGAGCCTGATTCCGCCTAAGAAACCTACCCCACCCACCAAACCACCGTCCTAGTTTCGGGCAGGAGGGGCGGCGCCGACCGTCCTGGTGCCGGCGAGGACGCCACCGTAGGGTGGGGCACGCCGGCACGGCCCACCTTTTCCAGAAAAACTCATAAAACCCTCTGCACCCCCCCGTTTTCCTATGGCAAGCATTTGCGCCGCTCAGGAATAGCGCTGTCGAATTCTGCATTTCCACTGGCCAAGCACTGAGCATGCACAGCCCTACCGCTGCTGTTCCCTAGCCCTGCACTGACCGGCAACAGACAAACCCACAAAAACCACTGAGAAATAACCTTCATTCACCGCCGCTACCTCCCGTTCCATCTACACGCCACGACCGCCTTCGAAATTTCTCTGTGATGCTCTCAATTCCCAGCACGGGAACCGACGATTTTTCTTAGCTGCTCGATGACACCTGGACACCTAGAGGTAGCGTTCCAGCGAGTCATGAGTGGAGGTGAACGTTATGGGACGGCTTCTAGTGTTGATTTTGTGTTTTGGCGGAGGGTTCTGGTTGGGCTCCTATCGACTGGTGCCGCTGTGGGCCACTGGCGTGTTGATCTTTTTGGCGGTGGGTCTGTTGTGCTTGGCGGAATGGATGGAGCAGCAGGAGAGGGATGATGATGCGAGCTGATATGGAGCAGATGTTTCTGCTGTCGAGACTTTACCCATCCTGGTCCTGGTGGGCGGTGACAGCGCGTCATGTGATCGTCGCCGCCGATGGAATCGTGCTCAGGGTGTATTGGATGCCTGCGCTGCTGCGTATGGACACGCTATTTGCAGAGCGTTTTGTCCTTGAGTTGAACGCAGGGGAGAATACTCCCTGCCGCTTGGGCATCACGGAGTAACGAGAATGAAAAAATGGATGGTGGCGGCAGCGTTTAGCTCTGGCCTAGTGTTGGCCCCTGGCGCCTTTGCGGGTAATACAGAGGCCGGAATCGCCGAACTGGTGAAGAAGTGCGAGCGGAGAGCATCTCCAGGCATGTGCGCTTGTGTTCCCAAGGAAATGCACAGGGCTGGGTTCAGCTATGAGGAAATTCTGATGTTTTCCAACCCCGGCTATAAGGCAGTTACCCCTGCCGAAATTGAGCGGAATATGGACTACGGCATGAAGCTAAAACTCGTGGCTGTTCCTGCATGCCATAACAAGTAGCTTTGGGCAGTTGATCTGCTCCAGGTGCGCACACCTGGAGCAGATCAGCGTGGTCATCCCAATCCAAACCACAGCGGCAGATGGGGAAGTTGCAGCAGCGCCACCATGATGATGGTGGCTCCCCAAGCGCCCTCCAGTTTCCACTCCCATTTCAGCTCGATCCGTACATTCTTCATCGTTTCTCTCCTGGTCTTTATCACGGTGAATGGCGTTGGTGCCGTCCGTGCGTTGGCCATGTTCTGGTGCGTTTGCGCGTGCCAGAAGCTGCCATTTCCAAAAAAACATGCCACCGGAAAAACCCAAGTGGTGTGTTGAGGATGATGAAGACGTGGGCGAAGAAGTGCCGTATCTGTGCCCTGTAGCGGGCCTCGCTACAGGCGAAGGGGTAGAAGTATCTTTTTTCCGTGCCACCAGCCTTTAGCGGTGCATAAAAAGAAAAAGCCCCGCCTGTTACCAGGACGGGGCTGATCCCCTCGACGCATTAGAAGCCGTCGAAATTGTCCCGTATGAACTCCCAAACCGCGTGCAGCAAGCTGCCAGCACGGTAGATCGTCCATACGAAGCTCAGAGCACGCTTGAATTGCTTCAGCATACGCCATGGCCTCCTATAGTGGGGGCCAAGCCTCCAGCGCGCTTACCGGCTTACGCACGCCTTCGGAATGTTTTGCGAGAACACCCAGTGAGGTGGCCGGTTGTGGGCCCCTCAAAGTGACTCCGGTACGGTTCTCAGGCCGTATTGAGGGGATGGGAAGAATTCTGGGCGAAGCAATTCCGACCGTACCCCTCTGGGGTCGCTCGCAAACGAGCGTGCCCATAGTAGCGCATCGCGATCACCCCGAAACGGGGCTCGTTGTTGTTTTTTCGGTGTGATGAGCGGCAGTGATCCAGAAGGATGCCGGATGACTGCCAGTGTGACAGCGTGATTGACTGGTCTGGGGTACTCAAATATGATGAACCCATTGCGAGAACACCCAGTGACACCGCAAGCCAAGGCCCTCAACCTGACGCTTGCAAAGAAAACCGCCCCCTCAAGGCGGTTTTTTTTTGCCTGCCGTTTCTACAGCTCGACGCTGAATTCTCGAATCCCAATCCCGGAAGCGAAGCGTTCCACGGCGGTCAGGCTGGCCCAGATGCGCACGGGTTCACGCCGCGAGCGCACGGGTAGCCAGGTGGCGCCGAGGCGTGTGGCTAGTGTCCAGCCATCCCCGCCTGGCCCACGTGTGGCCCGGAATTCACGGGCGGCGCCGGTCTCGATCAGCGCTTGCAGGGTGTCCTGGTCGATGGCTTTACGCATGATTGAGCCGTCTATAGAAGCGGAGTGTGAGCGCGCCACTGCTGCCAGAGCGCCTCGAACGTATCGCCATAACCCAGCTCGTCCGGGTACACCCTGTTACGAGCGACCCAGGTGATCAGGCGCAGGCTGTCGGCGACCAAGGCGTCATCGATGGCCCATAAGCTGGTGGGGTCGAACCCTCCGCTTTCGCAGGTGTTGAGCCATGCCAACAGCAGGTCGGCAACGTGGCGGCTTTGGCCGGTGTCGCCTTGGGCGACAGCGATCAGGCGTTCAAGGGCGGCGCGGGTATCCAAGTCCATCGTGGCCATCAGGCACCTCTGTTCAAGTCGTTAGCGGAGCACTATAGCCAGCCGGCAGAGTGGCCTTGGTTGAGGCGCTGGCTCAGTGCGTGGCCCTGTTCCGGCGACAGTGTTCCGGCGACCACCAGCCCGCCGAGGAAGCCGTTCAGCTGATTGCGTGTCATCGGATGGCGGCTGTGGTTCAGAGTCTCCCAGCGGTATTCCTCGACCTGGGGGCGTAGCAGGGGCAACTGGTTGTCGGGATCGGCCAGGGCGACCAGGTCATCGAAGAACTGATTGGCGGCGGTGATCGCCGCGGAGTCTTTCAGGGGTTCGTACACGGAGCATCCTCGGCGTAGGGTCAGGCACTGCGTAAAACCAGCAGTGCCACAGATGGTATGCCAGGCGGTAGGGTTCTGGTAGCCAGCCGGCAGCAAAAAGCCCGCCGAGGCGGGCTTGTCTGCGGGGGGCAATTTAACAATTGCTCCGGTGTGGGAGCAGCAGCCGCTACGGGACTTTTTTCTTAGGTACCGCCGCTGGCTGCATCTTTCTTGCGTGGCTCTATACCCTCATTGCTGTTGGTATTTACTGGACTCTTCGCCACTTTCAGCAGAAGGCCAGTAATAAAGCGCTAGCAACGAGTTAGTTGAGGGTAAATTCAATCACAGCCAAATCCGCTCCACTTCATCCAGGCTGATCTCATCCCGGCGCCGGTCATACAGTTGTGTCGTCCGCGTGGAAGCATGGTTAGCCATGGCCGCCGCGTTTTCCAGGGTGCCACCATTCTTCAGGTACGCTGTGATTCCAGTAGCCCTAAACGTGTGATTGCCAATCAGCGTCTGGATCCCGGCCGCCTGTGCCCGCCGGCGTACCATGGCGTGCGCATTCGCTTGTGGCAGTGCATGGATGCTCAGCTTTCCCGTACCGCGACCGATAGTGCGAAATAGCGGCCCTTTGGGATCGCTTTCAATCCCTGTCTCGGCCAAATACGCGTGCAGATACTCTTCTAGCAAGTGGTGGCAAGGCATCGTGTGTTGCTTACCGCCTTTCTCGCGCAGGCGTACCCACAACCTCCGATTTTGTGTGTAGGCATCCTCGACTTTCATGCCCAGCGCCGCACCAATACGTGCAAACGAAAACACCATCAATGCAATCAGCGCCCGATCCCGAAGCCCTGCCGGCGTACTGACATCGATGCTATCCAGCAGGCGCCGGGCCTCAGACGGATCGAGCACGGGGGTTTTGCCTGTGCGGGACGTATGGCTGGGGCCACGTACAGAGGCAGCCGGGTTATGAGGTACTACCTGGCCCACCACCAGCCAGTCGAATAAATGCCTGATCGCGGCCAAGCGTTGCTTCACCGAGGGAGCGGCCAGCTTCTGCATTTGAAGCTCTACCCAGGTGGACACATGCAGAGGCGCGACAGCTGCCAGGTTGGGAACTCCGAACTCTGCGCACCAGGTCAAGAACTCGTCCGCTGCGCGTGCATAGGCGCGCCGCGTATTCGGGTTGCGGATATTGGCCGTGAAGAACTCCAAAAAACGCACCCCGGCGCGCTCACCCGCATGACTGACCAGCACCGGAACGTGCGCTGTGATCGAAGAGGACAGTACAAGCCTACTCATGGCAGCTCGATCCCTAGACGCTCTTTGAGCACTTGCTTGCCATAGGCCTTCCCTAGATCTAGCAGAACGCTAAAGCCCGCCACACCAGCTTTCTCTGCTCCGTTTTTGGTACGACGCCAAACCTCACTATCCCGTACGGTTTCGAGGAACTCATGTCCGTTATGGGTCAATCGCATTGGTTCCCACACAGGGAAGGTGTCCGCCAAAACTGATACATCCTTGCCTTTAACGAGACCTGCTTCATGAAGCAGCATCACGTGGTAAGAGACTTCTTGTGGTGTCCACGCTTCAAACGCGAGCGCCATCGTTGTGTACGGGCTGTGATCGCTGGCCTCCACAGCCAGCAGGATCTCGCGCACCAGGTCTTTGTCGAGCTTCATCCCCAAGCATCCATGTAGCTATATGTGATAAAGGACATTATCAGATATAGGTTGTTTGGGAATGAGCGACCGTGTCGCCTTACCGCAAGGAGCGCGTGCACGTAGAGGCTGGAGTTAGACGTAGCTTGAGTTAATAAATCATCAAGCAATTTTTACTACGATCTAATGAGAAGAGTGTATGGTATTAAAAATACCAGAATAAGCATTGACTGGTGGTCTGTCTAGTCGTATTGTCCTTTCCGCAGGCAACTCAAACCAAGTACAGGGGATTTACCATGCTCGCAGCACCGACCAGCAAAACCTTCGCCACCAGCCTCCGCAACGCCCGTAAAGCGAAAGGATGGACTCAAGATCAACTAGCGGTTGAAGCCGAAATTTCAGGGGTCATGCCGGGCCGCTATGAGAGGGGTGTAAGCAAGCCCGAGCTAAGCACCTGGCTGAAGCTGAACGCAGCCCTCTTCCCCGACGCTGAAGATGAAGAGCTGAATGCAGTGGTGGAGGAAGTAGAGGCGCAGCCTGACGTGCTGGACATCAAGGATGCGACAGTCGAGCAGTTGATTCAGGAACTGAAGAGCAGGGGGTTCTCTTCAGTATCCCTCGCTAGTTGAGGGAAGTAGAGGCGTGCAGTAACAGCTCCGGTTTTCATGGGCTGCGCCCCGCATAGCGCCGGGGCTTTTTTTTGCGCGCTTACGCCCTTAGGCGGCTAAGCGCCCATCTGCGACAGACACCTGCGATGCCCTCGCCCACGTAAAGCCTGGAAAGCCTGGAAAGCCTAGCGTGTCGCATAACTCAGGGTTTGTGCGACAAAAGCTGTCGATCAATGTATAGCTCGGCCAGCTCAAGAGCGGCCCTATGCGCCTCGACATCTGTGTTGTAAAAGCCAGGGGAAATAAAAGTCTCGCTCGCAACCAAGTCATTACTTGGGTGGACGTCAACGCGAAACGTCCATTGGCCTACGTTTGATCTTATTAAGCTCACTGTATACCCGACACTGCGGTAGCTGCCTTCTTCCTTGATACCTACCATGCTCCAATGCCTCTTGATGACAGAAATGCTACGACATCAAAATGGCATCATGGTGCGACGTCATAGCATCGAAACGCTAGGTCGAGGTCGTTTCCGGAAAAAAGGTTAGCTCGTGAACTATCCACCATTCATCAGTGAAAGCTGATATTGGCAAGACGAGATGGAGCAAAGCGCATAGCATGCGTGGCGTTAGGCCATCACAGGCCAGTCGCAGGGATGTGAAGCTAACTCATATGGTTAGTTGCACGAGGAGAAATGTGGTATGGCACTCACGTTTGGAATGGCTCGCGCTATCGTCGAAAGCTCCTTTATGCCACTTTCTTGCCGTTGCTCGCATGAGTCTTCGAGCGCGAGAATACGCATCTACGATGCAGCCACAGGCGAGCCACACCTGGTTGTTGCGGGGATAAGCATTCATAGGATGGACACCTCTTACGAGATCAGAAAACTCGTGGGTGAGCTTCGCTATGAACTAGAATTCTGCGCACCGCAATTGAATCGAATACCACGCCCCTCTTCTTAAAAAAGGCCCTGTATCGCTACAGGGCCTTTGAAGGGGCTACGTCCAGTTCCTTTTACCGCACCCTGCGGTTCACTTCATCCTTTGAAGCGATGCGAACTCCGTCGCGACAACCCCATCGGGGGTATTGCCCCCAGCCGGATTTACACGTTGTTAACCTACGGGAGGGGGAGGCCAAAGGTTAACAACGCGCCCAATCTCAGAGTGCCACTAATGGCATAAGTTCATCATTGAGGCATTGGAAACGGGCGGCCCCACTTTTCCCTTGGCTGCCGTGCGAAATGCTTGGTAACGGTCGAGCGGCTTGGTTTGGCGTGAGCATAGGAGGGAAGAAGGAAGGCCCCCGGATTTACCATAATCGCCCGTTATGCGCAGTCGGTCAGCTGCGCGCCCACTCATAGACCGGAGCGTTGATCGAATCCAGCTCGCCGTCGCGCGCGAGCCACTCTTCGCCGGTCTTGCGGCACTCGGCCTTAAGTTCGTCCAGGGTGATGCCGTGCACCTCGGCCACGCCATGGGCGGCCCTGGCAGGACCACCACCGTCGCGGACTTTCACGAACAGCAGGTGATGCCGTGGCCAATCAGCATAGGGATTGCGCGGGTCAGTCATTGCGGGTGCCTCCTTTGATGCCCCTGCGGGGCGGTTCCTTTCTGTTCGTATGCGCGGTGCTGCTCAATCGTCGATTGGCCCGCCATTGGGCGCGGCTTCATATGCCTGCTCGGCCAGCTCGATCAGCTGTCACTGTGTTTGGCTGTCGATCAGGCCCAAGGCACCCAGGGTGCTATAGGTGCCGATCACATAGCCCAATTCTTGGCGGGGCTGCTCCACCCCTTCCCGGATGATCCCCACCACGGTTTCCATCTGCCGAAGAATCTCATCGGCGCTTTTTGCTGACTCAGGCATTGCGAGGGTTCCTTCTCGTTGACTCGTCGAGTCTACCCGACCAGGGCCGGCTATTGAGGGCGACCCCCTGTAGGGTTTTTTCGTTCACATAGTGGGGACGGACACTAAATACATGATCCAAATGGAAACCAGATCATGTACCAGAATTTCATAACCACCCTCGCCGTCCTCATTGCTGCTCTGGCGCTCGCCGCCCAACTCAACTGGATCGAGCCTCGCCCTAAAATTGAGGCCGAGCCGTGGCCGCCGGCTACTCAGCTCCAGGTTTGAGCTAGATTTCTTCCACGCCATTTACCGATATGCTTTCCATGCGGTCGATTCATTGCCCATTTTCTGGCAAAAATAGCCTTTCCATTAACCAAGTTGCAGAAGATGATGACCATTTTTGAAATGGTAAAAATCATTTAAAAACAGCAAGTTACGCAACAAAAAAGCCATAAAGCCCGTATCGGCCTATCTAGATTAGAAAATCTGGTCAAGCCAGGATTAAGGCCGTTCAATTCGATAAGAGGGCTTACTTATGGACTCCATTGCTACTGTGGTTGAGCTGCTTACTAAGGCTGATCCTGCTGTATTGGTTGCTGTCGTGTGCATTGTTGCGCTCCTGGTTGTCGCCGAGTGCGTGAAGACGCTGGGTAAAAATAAGAAGGAGGGGGAGTAATGGCGCGCTGGAGTGCTTTGCCAACCTGGTGGATTCGTGAGGAAGGGCTGGGCATCTTCATGGGCGGCAGCCAAGCCGGCAGGTCGATTGCCGCGCTGAAGGTACTGATGGCAATTGCCTTGCTGGCCAACTTCAACAGCCGCAAGGCCAGAAATAGCCTCTCCGATCTGGAAACGCTCACAGGGTTGTCTAGGCCCATGGTGGTTGCCGGCGTTGCTGACTTGGAAGATAAGGGGTTGCTGCTGGTGGATCGCAGCGGGCATGTGAACGAGTACGAGTTGGCGGTTCCGGGGGATGACCGAAACTGGGGGAAGATGCCTTACGAGACTTTGCGGAGACACCTGGCTGAAATTTCCAACCGGGGGGCTATCACGCTTGGGGCGTTGAAGATTTATTTGCTGCTGGTTTCATGGCGTCCGAACCAGAGCCTGAGCATCGCCATCGGCCATGAGAAAATTCGGGATGAGACGGGTATTCAACCCCGGCATGTCCGGCCTGCACTCGACGTGCTGCTTAATCACACCTTAATTCGGCTGTCGATCAATGAAGGGCGGACGCCTGGCGAGCCACAAGGGCGGCACAACGTCTATACCCTGCTAGGCCTAACACTGTGACAAGGCCTAGCCAAAAAGCTCACTGTGGGAGCCGAGATCGACGAAGGTTAGTAAGTGGCCGTCATCCTGGTAGACCAAGAGAAAATCGCCGCCAATATGGCATTCGCGAGAACCTTCCCAGTTTCCACGTAGCTCGTGGTCAAGGTACTCCGCAGGTAACGGCGTACCTGCGAAAAGCAGGGACATGACTTTGATAGCTTCATTCATGTCCCTCATTCCTGCCCGCTCATAGCGCTTCCAGGATTTTTTAAAGTCAGGCGTGTACGTGACGCTCCTTGGCATTGCGGCCCGCTTTTGCTTCTTCTCCTGCTTCGCCATTCAAGTCCTCTAGCATCTCTTCCATCGAATAAAACTGACGGCGAATCTCGCGGGCTTGTGCAAGCGCTCGTGCGGTTTTCTCGCTGGGGACTTTTACCTCAAAGGGCAGCCCCTGGGTCGCGACAACCTGGCGGAGGAAAAGGCGCATCGCGTCACTGATGCTGAGGCCGCAGCTATGGAGTACAGCCGTGGCGCTCTCCTTCAAATCCTCCTCGATGCGGCAACGCACGTCAGTGGTTTTTAGTACGGCGGCCATGGTATCACCTCTTTTCGAAAATGTAGCTACGTTGTGGTAACGTATATGCAATAGTAAACACCTGCTCAAATTTGAGCAAGCAGGTGCTAGGCGTTCCTGATAGCAGGTGCTAACGAAAATAAGCAGGAACGAGCGAGCTTGGGTGCTTGATTTATCTTAAATAGAGTATTTAAGATAATTTTTGTAAATATGATAAATAGGTCGGGGGCTATATGATTCTGCTTCTAGGCGGAGAGAAAGGCGGCAGCGGCAAGAGCTGCTTAGCGCAGAACCTGGCCGTGTGGCTCCAGGCTCGCGGTGGTGACGTGTTGCTGCTGGACGCAGACCCACAAGGAACAACTGCGGACTGGGCGGCAGAGCGGGCTGACCAAGACGACTTGAAAGCGATCCCGGTCGTTCAAGCTCACGGCAACATCCGGCAGACGCTCTTGGACTTGCGTAGCCGCTATCGCCAAATCGTTGTCGATGCCGGTGGGGCAGACTCTGAGGCGCTGCGCTCAGCGATGACTGTGGCCACCCATATGCTGATCCCCTTCCGGCCCAAGCGGCGAGACCTGAAAACGCTGCCTAAGGTCGAGAACCTGGCCAGGCTGGCCACGGCTGTTAATCCTGCGCTCATTGTGCGTGCCGTCATTACCCAGTGCCCCGCGCTGCCAAGTCAGGTGCAACGCATCCTCGATGCCAAGGAGGCATGTGCTTCGTTTGGGGTGCAGCCCTTGGAGGCGATCACCACCGCCCGCAACATCTATGACGATGCGGATGAGGACGGTCGCAGCGTTCTTGAGAGCGGTGCTGACAGCCGAGCTATCGAGGAAATCGAGATGCTTGCTGCTGAACTGTGGGGCACCGCCAAATGGGATTG
>Ga0180008_1001228_pt1 | contig 16809 bp, 16 predicted proteins | sample MM_PW_MetaG_FD_121121 | JGI IMG/M metagenome (GOLD analysis project Ga0180008, IMG submission 121121) | Groundwater microbial communities from the Aspo Hard Rock Laboratory (HRL) deep subsurface site, Sweden - MM_PW_MetaG | ecosystem: Environmental > Aquatic > Deep subsurface > Groundwater...
AAACCTTGGGCAAGGCCGAGTTGAAGGGTCGCACGTTCGGGGATACTGAGTTCGTGATAGGACATAGTGGCAGCACCGTACCGGAAAGGTCAGGTGTTGCACTCAGTTTTTGCGGCCGCCCTTCTTTAGCCATTCCCAGAGCTATGATAAGGTCCATATCTTCCGGCTTCTCAATATTGCGTAAATACTCAACAATCCGTTCCCGAGCATTAGGTTCATCATGCACTAAGTCTGCAACTTTCAGATCTTTACCATCACCATGACGCTTTAAATGAATGACGCATGTATCAGGGTCGCGGTGCGTCACCGTACCAATAATGTCCAGTATACGATCCACCTCATCGTATTTATCTTTTGTGGATTCGCCGGACTGTACATTGGGGATGTGAAGAATTGTTTTTATGTCTGTATCCAACACCTCATCTATAGCGCTGGTGTATTTACCTTGGTAGAAATGATAACCGATGCCCAACGATTTGAGGTAAGTGTAGCCGTTTAGCTGTTTATAATAGTTGTAAGTGACTTTTGTAAACTGTGCCTCGTCCTCAGGGAGAAGGACGGGAACGCTGTCGCCTCGGAAGTAGGAACCGGTCATTGCGACTATATGTGCCTCAGATTTTGCCATAACTGAGCGCAAAAGCTCCCCAAGACGATTTTCGCCGTCCGCAGATACGTGGTGAAATTCGTCTATCGCAAGAAGTACGTTGTCAAATTCTGATTCGTCAACAGCTTCAAACGCGTAGCGAAGGGTTGCATGGGTGCAGACTAAAACCTGGTCTTCACCTTTCAGAAAATTCACAAAGGCTTGAACCTTGCTCTGGTTGCCGCCTGGGGTACAAAGATTGTTTTTGGGTTCTACCTTCCAGTCAGAAAAGAAGCCGAACTTACTCAGTTCAACACTACTAAAGGACCCACCGATGGACCTCTCTGGCACGGCAATAATTGCCTTTGATATCCCTTGGTTGATTAGCTTGTCGAGGGCGATGAACATCAAAGCCCTTGATTTTCCTGAGGCCGGAGGAGCTTTCAGTAAGAGGTATTGAGCGTTCCTGGCTTCGAATGCGCTCGCTTGCATCTCACGCATACCATATTTGTTAATGCTGGTACTCTGCCCAGTATGAGCGTAGGAAACTTCGACTAAATTAGGCATTTGGGGCTCCGGTCATCTTTTCATACAGCTTGAAGAGGTAGTCGAGGCGGTCCTCGTCATTCACAAAATCTTTGGCTCTATAGCATCGTTCCACGACCGCATCTAATCTGGAATGCGCTTCCATCAAATCAGGGGGCATCAGATCTGGATCATAAAGATCTGAGAGGCTTAACTCAGGGTATTGCTCCCTAGAGCTTAGGATTTCGAGGACTAAAGCGGAAATATCCAGCTTATTTTGGTCTGTTAATGATGGAACTGGAAAATTGTTATAGCCTAACGTAGAGGAATATCGTGGATCTTCCTTGATTTTTCCGCAAGAAGCTTTGATCCAGACGTTGTGAATCAGAGATGATATAAGTCCGAAAACATATAGCTCCCCGGTATAAATGACTTGTGTAGCATTCGAGGCCACAAATGACTTATCCAGAAATCCAAATGGGATGTACTGGCGGCGATCCGAGCCATGAATAGGAACGAGGATAGAGTTGCTTGCTATGTAACGAGGCTCGCCAAATCGATGCGCAACACCTGCTATCGCTCTCGTTGCAGCTTTTGTGCTGTTTAGTCGGAACTCTTCTACCTTATTGATGCGTTCGCTTATTCCTCTAATGGTCAGTGCTTCGTTAAGCTCCTGATCGTTAATCCACAAGCACCACCGTTCTTTGTTATTGGTATGTTCAGAGGCTCCAATGAACCGTTTGAGGTATTTCTTTGCTTCAGGATACTTCTTTACAAATTCATCCTTTTCATTAGGTTCAAGTAAAAGATTGCCTCCGTCCGTGGGTTTACTGCCATAAGTCATCGATGGAATTCTGGATAGTGGCTTTTGCCTTTTTGGTAAGATAATATTACGCTTGGTCGCCACAAGGTAGGGGTTTATGTTTTCTACAGTTTGGGATAGCCCTTCCTTGAATAAATATTTTTCACTATTTGAAGAATTTCTTAGCCCAACAATGACACAATAAACAGCTGCGTTCTTTTTCGCATTATTTTCCCACTTAAAAGGTTGGTGTACAAAATCAATTTCGATGTTATTCTCAAAAATATTTGGCCATAAAAGCCCCACTTGCTCACCCTGGCAAATAGAGTTGGTAGATACGAATGCAGCGCGTGAGCCTGTTCCCGCAATATAGCGAGCAGCTTTGTAAAACCAGCTTGCGATTAAGTCGATACTTTTGTAGCCTTCGATACCGAAAAACACATGTGCAATATCTTCCTTCTGTTGGTCAGATTGTAGGCTAGACCCCAAGTAAGGTGGATTTCCAAGTATAAATACCTGGGTGTTATCAGATAAAGGACAAACATTTTTCCAATCTTTTTGCAACGCATTACCTCTAACTACATTGCCGCTGTTATTTAGAGGAAGCGCTGGATTGCAGCGTCCAAATACTTCTTTGAACTTTAGGTTCATTTGATGCTCTGCTAGCCATAGAGATAAAATGGCAACTTCATGCGCAAAGTCATCCAGTTCTATGCCATAGAACTGCGAAATTTTGATCCGGGGTAGCGGAATTAAACCGTCTTTAGTTATTTCCTGCAAGCGCTTGAAGATTTCCATTTCTAGCTCGCGTAGCTCTTTATACGCAATGATTAAAAAATTTCCCGATCCACATGCCGGGTCAAATATATTTATATGTTCTAAGCGAAGCAATAACTGCTCAAGTTTTGCTCGGCTACTATGATGCTTTGCGAACTCTGCCTTTAATTCATTCAAAAATAGCGGTTCTATGACTTTCATGATGTTGGGTACAGACGTGTAATGCATACCCATGTTGCCCCGTTGGCTGGGGTCAACTACGGCCTGAATCATCGAGCCAAATATATCCGGATTGATTTCAGACCAGTTTAGATCAGAGCCACACTCGATGAGCATTGCTCTGGATTTTCGATCAAATGTCGGTACAGGTAGCTTATCTGCAAATAGGCCGCCGTTCACATACGGAAAATCTTCTAAGTAGTTAGGTACATTGGTCCTAACCTCTAGATTCATTACGTCGAACACTTGGCGCAGATAGTCGGCAAGATCTGAACCGTCTTCGGCTGTGTGTGAGGCAACGTGTCCAGTGAACAACCTCGGTTCAAATATTCCTGTATCTTCTGCAAAGTAGCAGAACAGTATCCTTGATAGAAATACGTTTTGTGCATGGATTTGGTTAGAGTCGTTGGCTGCATTATTCAAGCGAAGCATGTCGAACAATTTTGCCATTTTTTCGGCTGCTTTGACATCCGCTGGGCTTTCAGGCTGAAATTGAGCCTTTTCCATATTCGCCCATGGTAAAAAGAAATCAAATCTATTTTTAAGCTGGGTTATCTGTATATCTAGAGTATCTGCTGTTCTAGTATCTATAGCGACTAGCTGAGTATCGTTTACAGCAATTATAAAACGCGGCTGGTGTTTTTTCGCTGATTCCGAATGTTTCATTTCGTCAATAGTTGAAAGCAGTTTATCGCTAACTGTCGACTTATAATAAACCTGCTTTTTCCATAGTACTTCACCTTCTTTTTTAGCGAGATTGTAGCTTCCTCTTCCGACCATCTTGAGTCGTGTGATCGAGGCTTTAGGTTTTCCGTAGCATTCCAAAAGACTGAAGATAAATTCAACCTTGTCGATAGTGTCCCCGAGGGCTTTGATTTTTTCTTCTACCTGTGAAATGTTCAATTTATTGCCTCAAGAGTTCTGATTTATCTGCTGCTTAATACATTGCCCTAGCCGAAACGGCGGGGTGATTGTGGCAGATGAATGCTTCTGCCTATTACCTAAAAAGGCTGCTCATGGGATCGTATCAGGATTGATGGCTTAAAGTGATGGCGGATGGCCGGTTGCTGTGGAGTCCGCTACTGAGCATCAGTGCAATATGTTGTGTTCTGATTGACCACTGACCGTACGTGTTAGGCTGCGCCTCAGCGGCTGTCTTGAACCAAGCCCCGGCCAAGAGCGCGCCGGGTCTTGGCCCTTCGGGCTTCCCTCCTCACGCCTTCGCCCGTAAACGGGCTGCGCGCTCCGCTTGCCTCCGGTCGCGGGCGACCTGCGCACCGTCCTGCAGGACGGTTTGCCCGCCCATCCGCGAGTTACCAGGTGGCCCGCCGTCATCGTTTGGTAGCGCACGCCCCGATGTTCTATCCGCCGCCGTGCCTTGCCTGCAAGGTGCTTTCGCGGCATATCCTCGGGCGGTGAAACTGCCCTGTGGTATTCCACGACACCATGCACGCGGCCCGTCTCTGGATAGAACGGGCTTACCGCGACCATCCGAAGCCGACGAGCAGATCCACCACCGACAGCGCGCTCCAGGGCGAAGGGGTTTCGAGGCTCGCTGCGCGAGCGCTGTCAAAAGCGTTTATTTCCCGCTCTAACGCTCAGCACTCGGAGCAGATACCGATTTGCGACCGCTCTTATGTCTTCACTTTCCAAAGCTGATCCCAGTCGGTCATATAGCTCGGGCTTAGCAGCTCCCGGCGCATCCCCCAGTCAGGGGCCATGGGCACCGCCGCTGTGCGCAAACACTCCCTGCCCCACCGTCGGTTAACCTTATCCATCACACGCATGAGTGCGTCAGATTTAACAGGCTGGCTTTCAGTGAACAGATCCGCTGTGAACTCACCACGTTGACGAAGATCCATCAACATCACCTCCGCTTTGCTATAGGCATAGCCCGGTCTGTAAATGGATTCCAACCCGCGCAAGGCGTGTTTGGTCAGTAAGCGCACATCATCGGTTGGGTATTCAGGGGTACATGTCACGCCGTTAGCGTACTTTGGCCCGTCACCATGGAATGACGTTTGTATGCCAATACGAAACGAACCGCAGAGTGATCGCTGCGCCCGAAGCTTTTCGGATGCTCGATGCATGTAGCTGGCTAATGCCTGCCGCAGACCTTCCAACGAGTAAACCCGCTGGCCGAACATCTTGCTTGAGCATATGGATTGCTTCGACGGAACGACTTGTTCCAGATCCATACAGGACTCGCCGCGCAGCTCGCGAATCGTCCGTTCGAGCACGACAGAGTATTTGCGGCCCATGGATTTAGGTTCTGCTAATGAGAGATCCCACGCAGTAGAAATGCCATCCAGTTCAAGGTTGGCTTTCATCCGGCGACCAATCCCCCAAACTTCTTCGACCGGCATGCGCCGAAGAAGCCATTCAACGGCCTCCGGCTTGCGTAGATCCACAACCCCGCCCGTTTTCTCTTTCCAGACCTTTGACGCGTGTTGTGCTGCTTTTGCCAGGGTCTTTGTGTGACCGATGCCAACACCGACAGGAAGAGCCGCCCATTGGAGGACGCGCGCCTGAATGGCTCGGCCCACGTCGATCAGCGGTTCAGGAAGCCCGTCGAGCTGCACGAAACTTTCATCGATGTAAAGGAAAGATGTCAACCCATGGACATCGATTTTGATGAATATTTGTGAGGGTTTAAATTAGGTATCCGATGTCCATAGACACACGCATTTTTCACAAAAATGGATCACGTGGTGTCCATGGCAAATACGCGAATTTTGCGGCGACGAAAGCTAGCGTGATCAAGATGAGCCCGATCCAACAGTCCGAGGCTCATCCAACCTGGTTGTATAACTGGGGCTGTTAAGCTATCTCCTCATTCCCCATTCAGGTGATACAGGGACGCTGGCAGTCCGCAACGTACTCGCCCCCCTTTGGCATTCATCTCATCCAAAACATTCATCACTCGCCCGCTTGCCTCTGGCTGTGATGGGGCGAAAAGGTCGCCGGTGAATCATTTGTACTTTTTTGATGTGAAGGGCGACTTGGGAGAGGTGAAGGCCTGAGTCAGATCGGGTGATTTCGAGCCGGAATACGCCTGACTGGCACAGGTCTCCCAATACAACGTTGAGGCTGAGCTTTGCTCATATGATGGCAAGGTAGACCATGAGCAAGGCTCCTAGGACGGCGGTGAGCACATTTGCTGTAGGGCCAGAGTTGATGCTGTACCCCTCTGGGATTTCTACTGGCTTCAGAGATTTGACCACGCGTTTGTACTGCCAGGATGACCAGCATGCAACCCATGAGCCCAGCATGAGAAAAGCCAGTCCGATCCAGAAGGAAAAATGTCTTTCTGGGCTGCCCAACGCGCCTGGTTTTATCAACTGAAAAAGTAATCCGGATCGCTCAATCACGAAGCCAAATGCCATAAGCGAAAGACTGGTTCGGTTCCAGGCCAGCAAGGTTCTCTCAGCGGCAAAAAACACTCGTGGATCGTTCAGGTCAGACATTAAATTATCCTTGTTTAAACGATTGTTGATTCGGCTCCAGTCAGGTAGCAAACCTACTCTGCGATTGTTAACTTGATTAAGTAAGATACGTAGACGGTAGATGTTTTTTCTTACTTAGGTGCCCGATGTAGTGGTCTAATAAAAATTGAACTGCTCTAGTACCCGATTCAAGGATCGGATGTTGTAGGTTTAACAGAAATACCGCTCACACAGGATTGGCATATTCTAGTTTTTTTGCGTTCCTGAGTTAATCATTTGCTGTCTCTATGATTCGACGTAGAGTAAACGCACCGCGCAGTTCTCCTAGAGCAAAGCCGCGGGCTTTATCCTGCGGGTACCGTTGATCTATTACCGCAGTCAGTTCTGGTTTTATCTCCTTACCATGGCATCCTAAACACGCTTCACCTGTAGAGATAGCCTTCATCATTCGGAATTCACCCTTTACGATTTCCGAATACGTTAAACCAGATAATGCTTCACCTGCCGCAGCGCGCTTAACAAATTGCTCAAGAATCTGCTTTTCCCAAGCATCTGGTACGTTATCCGGATTTCGAACCTTTAATGCTGTCCGGCCCACAACCCACGGTGTTTGACTGTGCTGATCAGCAATTTGCGGTGCGAGCAACTGGCAAGCCTCAACGGCGTTAACTGGTCCACCTGTTTGCATGGCTGATTTCACGGTGTCCATAAGATGCTGCTGGAAGGGGGGAATAAGAGTGGCCCCTTCAGCAGTCATCTTTTCGAGGTCGTCAGCATAGGCTGCAACACTCAATGCTCCGCTCAGAAAAATCATTACCATCCGCATATCAATCTCCTCGTACTTTTGTCGATCGAACTGTTGGGGTTAACAAACATGGCCTTGGCGGGGTGTTGAACCACGATCTAAAACGTGCATCTGCCCTTGTCAGGTGGCGACGGCATTGGTGCATGCCAATTGTTTAAGTGAGTCAATTAACGACAGCAGTTCAGAGCACGTTAAGAGGGATTTTCAGGTAGCAAGTGCCATTTCCTTCAGCTGGAGGCAATTGACCGGCCCGCATGTTCACTTGCACGGATGGCAGGATAAGTGTCGGCATACCTAAGGTGGCATCCCGCGCCTGGCGCATAGCAACGAAATCTGCTTCGCTGGTGCCCTGATGCACATGGACGTTATGAGCCCGTTGCTCAGCAATGGTTGTTTCATTGCGGTAGACATCTCGACCCGGGGCCTTGTAGTCGTGGCACATAAACAAACGGGTATCGTCGGGCAACTCGAACAACTTTTGAATGGACTGGAAGAGTTTTCGCGCATCGCCACCGGGAAAGTCGCATCGGGCAGTGCCGTAATCAGGCATGAACAGCGTATCACCGACAAAACCAGCATCACCGATTAGATAGGTCATGCAGGCCGGCGTGTGTCCCGGTGTGTGGATGGCGTGAGCTTCGATTCCTCCGATCAAAAAGCACTCACCGTCTTTCAGCAGCCGGTCGAATTGACGACCATCAGTGGCAAACTCGCTGCCAACGTTGAACAACTTCCCAAAAGTGTACTGAACCGACGTGATCTGATCGCCGATGACCAGTTGGCCGCCCAACTGGCGCTTTAGATACTGAGCTGCGGAAAGATGGTCGGCATGTACATGGGTTTCTAATAACCACTCCACCGTAAGGGTTTGCTCACGCACGTAGGCAATTAAACGTTCCGCGCTTTTGCAAGAGGTGTGACCTGATGCAGGATCGTAATCGAGCACCGAGTCGATAATGGCGCAGTGCCCTGTAGTCGGGTCACTGACAACATAGCTGTAGGTATACGTAGCGGAATCAAAAAAAGCTTCTACATGTGGTTTCATGATGGAGTTCTCTTTTCGATATACGAAGTGGAGTGCTGATCTACCAACGGGCTTTGGTAAGGAACCGTGATCAGAGCTGCGTACCTAAACCACCACGGGCACCTTCAGGCACCCGCTAGTGTGCAAACGGCTGTCGCTCAGCAACGGTTACAGGTTTTGATGCCTAGCAACGTATAGACAGGGCAGAAACGGAAAATGCCAGTGGCCAGCGGCACTAAACCTATCCAACCCCACACGCCGATCACACCGGACAGACTGAGGCCAATGAGAAGCAGACCGGCGACAATGCGCAGGCTACGGTCAATGGTTCCAATGTTCGCTTTCATGGCGATCTCCCGATCAATGGCTGCGCCGGGTCTCCAGCGCAGTAAACAACAACATGCCGGCCAGCATGGCCAACATGAATACGATCACTTGCCAGCGTCCTGTCAGCAGAATTGCCACTGCGGGGCCAGGACAGATGCCCGCTATTCCCCAGCCGATGCCAAACAACAGGCTCCCGCCAATCAAGCGCGGGTCCAACTCACGTTTGATCGGTAGCTGCATTGGCCTTCCCAGCAGCGAACTGGATTGTTGGCGCGCCCAGGTTAGCGGGCCAACGGCTATGCCAATGGCCCCGACCATGACCAACGCCAAGGAAGGGTCCCAAGCACCGGTTAAATCCAGGAAAGCGAGCACTTTGCTTGGGTTGGCCATGCCTGCCAGAAGCAGACCCAAGCCGAACAGCAGACCAGCAATGAATGCGGTCAGTTTGATCATGTCCAACCCCCCAGAAGATGACGCAGGACAAACACTGTGGCGAAACCGCTGAACATGAAACACGCAGTGGCGACCATCGATCTCGGCGAAAGGCGCGAGATGCCACACACCCCATGGCCACTGGTGCAACCTGAACCGTATCGTGTGCCGATGCCCACCAATACACCGGCGACGATCAGTCCGAACCAGCCACTTTGGAACTCAATCTGCGGCAGTGTGGCGAACAAGCCCCATAGAAGTGGTGCGATGAGCAAACCCAAGAGAAAAAGAGCTTTCTCACTCACCCCCTCGCTGCCACGCTGTAAAAGACTGCCCATCAAACCGCTGATGCCTGCGATACGCCCGTTGGCGACAACGAATAGACTGGCAGCCAGGCCAATCAATGCGCCGCCTGCAAGGGATGACCAGGGAGTGAAGTTGAGCCAGTCGACATTCATGAAGCTTCTCCGGCGCAAAATTGTTGGTACAGGGTTTGGATGACTGCCAATGCTGGGGGACTGCTGATGCGATAGAACACCTGCTTTCCGTCACGGCGGGTCTCCACCAGTCCTTCGCGGCGAAGCACCGCCAGCTGTTGAGAGAGAGTCGGTTGCTGTATCCCCAGCAGTGACTCCAGATCGCTGACATTGCGCTCACCTTGGGATAATTGGCACAGCAGCATCAAGCGATCCGGGTTGGCCAAAGCCTTTAGGAACTGGCTGGCAGCATCGGCATTTGCGCGAAGCTGCTGGATGTCTAATTCGGGCATATGAGCGCTCACTAGCCTCTCAATATATTAATATACATTATATACTATTATTAATTGATCGACTGCACTGATTCAAAGCCGGATCACGTGACGTACTAGCCGGGCCTTGCGGCCTCATTTTTTAATGCGGATGCCCGTTGCATTACCGCCGCCCTAACACACCAGAGTATTTCCGGATACCTATACAGCAGCTCAGTTTATTGCTTGTGCTTGAGCCCTTAATTTCTCAGTGCTGACTCTGACAAAGATAGAGTCGCCGGTTACGGTCAAAACATCACCTGCCCAAACCTCGCAAATAACCCGTGACTTGCGTCCGACCTCTCCTTCAACCCATGCTTTTAAGATGAGTTCACCCCCCATTGGCGTGGGCTTATGAAAGCTGAGGTTCAATTGCCCAGTAACGCAATCGATGCGGGGCGCTGTTCCAGGTTCTCTCCCTTCTGCACGATAGTGATAGGCCATCGCGGTCCAGTTCGAGTGGCAGTCCACCAACATTGCAATGAAACCACCGTAAACCAACTCTGGCCATCCGGTAAACTCGGGGGATGGAGTGTGTTTGCACACAATATGAATACCGTCGGCATCCCAGTGACTTTTTATCTGGAGACCGCTTGGATGCGCGCTTCCGCACCCGAAACAGATGCCGTCCGGGGCGGCCCGATCTTGTAATGGAAGAGCTTGGATGTTCATTATTTGTCCTTTCATTGATTGGCTGTCGGGGAAACATTGAAGAGAAGAGCTGATGTTGACACGACAGTCCCCGCACCATGATTGCAGCACCCTTGTACCGTGCATCCATATGCTCGTACGCGCTAGAACGTCACCGACTCCAATGCCAATCGGACGCCCTAATCCACAATGCTTTACCTGTCCGCTGCAAGTTTTCAAGCCCCTGTCGAAGCGGGTTCAGTGGAAGCATGCAGATCGCCTTTTAGTACCAGCGCTTCGGAGTCTATGACTCGTAATTGGACTGGGATGCCTTGGGCCACGCTCTGTGTAACGGTGCAAAAGCTTTCGAATTGGCTAAGGATGCGCGGTAAGTGCTCCAGCTTGGCAGCTGATTTGCCTAACTGCAGTTCGATGTCTATATGGAGTACCCGTAGGCGATTTTCAGCATTGCGTCCGACCTCAGCACTGGCCTTGCAAGAAAGCGGTTCGGCGTCCTGCTTGTACTTACGCAGCGCGAACAGCAGACTATTAGTCAAGCAGTTGGCTACCGCACCGAGCAGCAGCTCTACCGGGCTGGGGCCAACAGCCTCACCCAGTGGTGGTGGCTCATCCACGGTCAGAGTCGGCGCACCTTCTTCGAAATGCAGCGTGCAGCGATAGTCATGTTGTTGCTCCAAACGCAAATTCACACGAGTGCTGTCGTTCATGAGTCCAATCCTTCGTTCATTTGACGGTAGGTTCAATCCAGCTCCGCAGGAGCGGACCAGGAAGTGGATCTGTGGGGCGGCCGAGATAAATACCAGCAGAAGAACCATTGCAGCCGGATCTGGCAGTCATGGATTAGCTGAAGGCTTTCAGGACAGCCGTCAACAGGCGGGTAAGTCCTCCGCCCACTTGATCTACTGAATAGCTTTTACCAGCAAGGCCACTGCAACCACTGCAGATACAATGGCAAACCCTTTTTGTAAGTTTGGCCCCGACAGCTTGGCAGCGACAAAGCGCCCGCAGATCATGCCGGCTAATGCCCCAATGGAAAATGGAATGGCAACTGCCCACTGTAAGTGCCCAGCTGCCGAGCTCGCAGCAACGCCGGAAATTGAAACCAGCGCAATAACGGCTAGAGACGTGGCAAGCACTGACTGTGCTGTCAAATTGGTGTATCGCTGGAGCGCCGGCACCATCACAAAGCCACCGCCCACGCCGAGCAAGCCAGAAAGCCCACCCGCGACAATGCCAGAAGCAGTGAGCGCCCATGCACACGGAGCAGTCCAGTTTAGCTTTCCTCGATTGGCGTCCAATAGGCAAGGCGGTGGTTTGGATATAACTGGTGTCTTCGACTCCGTGGAGGGAGTGAGCGATCGTTGATAGACCCGGAACGCAACGTACATCAGCACGAAGGCAAACATGATCGTCAACGGACGGTTAGGCGTGCGTTGCGCCAGCCAAAGGCCAAGGGGAGAACAGACGATCCCCGCTCCAGCAATTAAAAGCGCCGCTTTATAGCGGACGGTGCCGTTTTTGAGTCCTATCACGGCACCCAGGGTCGAGGCTAAACCGACAGCCAGTAAACCGATTGGCCCAGCCTCGGCCATGCTCAATCCCACTCCAAACACCAGCAAGGGAACAGCCAGTATTCCTCCGCCGGCGCCGGTCAGAGCCAGAATGACTCCAACAGTAAGCCCGAGCAGTAAGACGATGATCATCTCAGTCTCCTTGCTTTCAGGTCTGATTTCATAGGTCAGCCAACTCGGGTTTCGCCATCCACTCACGGCCCTTGAGCATTCCCTTCCAGTACAGCGGTGGAAGAATTCGCTCCTTGAGCAGCCATGCCAGCCTCGATGGCCGGGTACCCTCAATCAGCCAGGATGGGAAGCTGGGGGCGACCTTGCCACCATAGGTGAACTCCGCCAGTACGATCTTGCCGCGTTCAACCGTCAGCGGGCAGGAGCCGTAACCGTCGTAATGGGCACTGCCTTTTGCTTTACCCATGGCAGCCAACACATTATGGGCAACAACGGGAGCCTGCTTGCGTGCAGCCGCCGCGGTTTTGGCGTTGCTGGAGTTGGCGGCGTCTCCCAGCGCGTGAATATTTACCCAGGTTTTATGGCGCAGAGTGGCAGGGTCGACATCGATCCAGCCGGCCGCATCGACGAGAGGGCTGACTCGGACAAAATCCGGCGCAATCTGCGGTGGTACAACATGAAGTAGATCGAAGTCTCGAGTAACAAGATGGGCGCTGCCATCCGGACTAACGCAGTTGAATGTTGCAGTCCGTGCGGGTCCATTCACGCTGGTGAGTGTGTTGCCGAAGTTCAGGTCGATACCATAGGCCTTGATGTATTCCATCAGTGCGGGCACATAGTCGGGAACTCCGAACAGCACCGCGCCGGCGCTGCAAAACTCGATCTTGACGTTGTCCAATACACCGGTACGTTTCCAATGATCGGCAGAAAGGTACATTGCTTTTTGCGGCGCCCCGGCACATTTGATCGGCATGGGTGGTTGCGTGAAAATGGCTCGCCCACCACGCAGTTGCTGCACCAGTTCCCACGTATAAGGGGCAAGGTGATACAGGTAATTTGAAGTCACGCCGTTGCGACCCAGGGTGTCCGACAAACCCTCGATTGCATGCCAATTGAGCTTCAGGCCAGGGCACACGATCAGTTGCTCGTATTTGACGACTCTGCATCCATCAAGAATGACGGCATTTCTCTCGGGTTCGAAAGCGGCGACCGCCGACTTGATCCAGTGCACACCGCGGGGGATGGTCGTGCCCATCGTGTGGGCAGTTTGGGGCGCATCGAAGACACCACAGCCGACAAGTGTCCAGCCTGGCTGGTAGTAGTGCACATCTGCCGGGTCGATGATGGCAACGTCGAGTCCAGGATCTCGCGCCAGTAAACTGGATGCAGTCGCAATACCTGCCGCACCGCCCCCGATGATGACCACGGTATGCTGCGCCTCAGCCACTTCGACCGGCGTGCGCCCCTGATTCGCAATCCGGCGAATGACGCCTTTCATATCGAACCCGGCTTTTTTGGCCGTCTCGACGATGTATGGCAGGGGTTGTTGGCCCGCTTGTGACAGTGCCCACATCGTTGTCGAGCGCATGCCGGAACGGCAATAGGCCAACACCGGTTTTGGAAGAGTTTCAAGGAGCTTGCCGAAGGCAATACCTTGCTCGTCGGTCACTTTGCCTGATTCAGCGGGAAGGTAGTGCGCCTCAATACCGTTCGCTTGGGCCGTACGTTTGATTTCGGCAAACAAGGGTTGATCGCCGCCTTCGCCATCAGGACGGTTACACACAATGGCGCGAAAACCGTTTTCTTTTAGTTCAGCCAATTGGTTGGGAAAAATCTGTTCTGATACCGACAGTCCAGGCGCAAGGCAGCGAATGTCCATAAGGGTCTCCGTTATGGGTATTTTTCTTATAGGTTTTTTGGGGGAGGCAACGTCAGGCGACGTTGAGCGGGATTTTCAGGTAGCGCGTCCCGTTCGATTCGGGCTCAGGTAAGTGCCCTGCCCGCATGTTGACCTGAACGGATGGCAGGATCAGTGTCGGCATGTCCATCGATGCATCACGCTTGGTGCGCATCGCCACGAACTCCTCCTCGCTGATGCCATTACGCACATGAACGTTGTGCGCGCGTTGGTCTGCAACGGTACTGACGAACTGCACCTCGCGGCCACCAGGCTGGTAGTCGTGGCACATGTACAGCAAGGTATTGGCCGGCAGACTTAGCACCTTGTTGATTGACTGGAACAACGTACGCGCATTGCCTCCGGGAAAGTCACAGCGTGCAGTACCGTAGTCCGGCATAAACAAGGTATCGCCGACGAACGCAGCCGTTTCGGTCCCATCGCTGATCACATAAGTCATACAGGCTGGTGTATGGCCCGGTGTATGGAGCGCGTGGCATTGCAGCGTGCCAATGGCAAACGGCTCGTCATTAACGAACAGGTGATCGAACTGGCTTCCATCGCGGGCCATATCGCCAGCTGTATTGAACAGAGTGCCAAACACCTCCTGCACCGTCGAAATCTGACTGCCGATCCCTATTTTTCCACCGAGCTTTTCCTTCAGGTAGGGCGCGGCCGTCAGGTGGTCTGCGTGGACGTGGGTCTCAAGAATCCAGTCGACCCTCGCATTGAGTTCGTTCACCCTCGCAATCAACTTGTCGGCAGACGTTGTGGCGGTGTGGCCGGATTTGGGGTCGTAGTCAAGTACGCTGTCCACTAAGGCGCAGTGGTTGGTCGCTTCATCCAGCACGAGGTAGCTGACAGTATTGGTAGCAGAATCGAAGAATCCTTCGACGTGAAGTTTTACGCTCATGACCTGTCTCCTTAGGGGGCTTTTAGCGAGCCGCTCACACTAAGGACTGACATAGCAATAAGTTTGCCAGGCCAAAATCGTACAGAAATATAATCTTATCTACTTGATTTCATTAAGTTTAATTATTTGTTTGAGGTTGGCTTTTTTCTACGTCGACCCAAATCCACTGCCATTGGCAGTGCCTGTTGACAGAGGTGGCAGTGCCACAACAGGATGGAGGAATTCTCGGGAGCCACCATGAAGACCATCCTGCCCACCTCTGACAACTCACTCCCACACCCGGATCAAGTGCAGTCACTTGTTTCGTTTCTTGAACACGAACCCCAGCCGATGATCGTGCTCGATCCGGAGTACAACATCCTGGCTGCCAACACTGCCTATCAGCGGCAGTTCGGCAGCGCTGAAAAACCCTTTATCGGTCATAAGTGTTATCAAATCTCACACCATTACGATGTCCCTTGTGATCAGGCGGGTGAGAATTGTCCGATGAAAAAGGCGCAGGAAATGCGCGGGCCTGATCGTGTTTTGCACATTCACCACACGCCACGGGGACCTGAGCATGTCGACGTCGAATTGCGCCCGATTCTAGATGAGCACGGTGTTATTACCGCCTATGTGGAGCGTCTCACACTGGTCCGCAGCGCGTCAGCGCGACCCAGCAACGAAGGGCTGGTTGGCTGTTCACCCGCCTTTAACCTCGCCCTGTCTGAGCTGCAGCGGGTCGCACCATCAATGCTCCCGGTACTGCTGTTAGGCGAGTCCGGCACGGGCAAAGAGTTGTTCGCCCGCGCGGTACATGAAACCAGCGAGCGGGCCACTGGACCCTTTGTAGTCGTAGATTGCTCAGGATTGACCGAAACGTTGTTTGAGAGCGAGCTGTTCGGCCATGAAAAAGGAGCATTCACCGGTGCCACCACGCGCAAGCCTGGTTTGGTCGAAACAGCCCAGGGCGGCACGTTGTTTCTTGATGAGATTGGCGATGTTCCGCTGGCAATGCAGGTAAAACTGTTGCGCCTGATCGAATCGGGCACCTATCGCCGTGTCGGCAGTGTCGAGACCCTTCACGCCAACTTCAGGTTAATTGCTGCGACCCACAAACCATTGGAAAAAATGATGGAGAAAGGAGAGTTCAGACAGGACCTGTACTACCGCATCAGCGCCTTTCCAATTCAGTTACCACCCTTGCGTAACCGAGTTGAAGACATTGGTTTGCTTGTGAATTCATTTCTACAACGTGCCGGTACAGGCAAGCGCCGGCTGACAATAGATGCGGATGCACTGACACAATTGCAGCGGTTTTCCTGGCCCGGCAATATCCGTGAATTACGCAATGTTCTGGAAAGAGCCAGTCTGTTCGCTGACGATGGAGTGATCCGCTCCATACATTTACCCCAGGCCTCCGTCGTGATGTCTCAGTCCTCGACTTCCACCCCTTTCGACGGCGGCACGCTGGTACAGGCACTCGCTACTTTTAAAGGTACCCGCAGTGAGCTGGCCAAGCACATGGGTATTAGCGAACGTACTTTGTACAGACGACTGAAAGAGCAAGGTTTGGCCTAGTAGCTAGTGCTCACGCCGCACGACTGCCAATGACTGCCACTCTGGCAGATTGGCAGCGTATTAACCTGCCAAGACATCCACTGCCTTGGCAGTTTTATCATTAAGTAACTGTTATTAAACGATAAAAATAAAAACTCCCCCCTTGGCATGCCGTGTGCAAACTGCATAGTCATGACCATTTCCGACAAACGACTGCGACGCCATCTGCTCTCAGCAGTAGTGATCAAGCTACTGGTGCTGACAGTGCTGTGGTGGCTGTTCATCCGGGATTCGCACGTCAGCGTCGACCCGAACACCATCGGCGCCAGGTTCGGTGTACCCACCTCGACTCAAGGGGCAAGCAAGTGATTTCAGAACAACTGGTGGATTTGTCTCGGCTGCAGTTTGCAGCCACTGCGCTTTACCACTTTCTTTTTGGGGACGATAGAGAATTCGGAAAAAATCGTACGCTAAGCTTCGCGAGTTCTTGTAACCAATTCATTGTTTTTTCAATGGATGAAAGAAAATGGCGAAAGCTATTTGACAAACAAATCGGGAT
>Ga0180008_1001229_pt1 | contig 16800 bp, 14 predicted proteins | sample MM_PW_MetaG_FD_121121 | JGI IMG/M metagenome (GOLD analysis project Ga0180008, IMG submission 121121) | Groundwater microbial communities from the Aspo Hard Rock Laboratory (HRL) deep subsurface site, Sweden - MM_PW_MetaG | ecosystem: Environmental > Aquatic > Deep subsurface > Groundwater...
GAACGATGGGCTGTTGTTGTAAACCAGCTTGGCGTTCGGGATGGTTTTACGGATTTCGTTAACCATTTCTGCGATCTGGCCGACGTGTGGCTTCTCGGTTTCGATCCACAGCATGTCAGCGCCGTTCTGCAGGGACGTGATGCTGTCCAGTACGCAACGCGCTTCACCGGTGCCAGCACGGAACTGGAACAGGTTGGAAGGCAGGCGCTTAGGACGCAGCAGCTTGCCACCACGGTTGATCACGACGTCGCCATTGCCCAGATCGGCAGCAGAAACTTCTTCGCAATCGAGGAAGGAGTTGTACTGGTCGCCCAGGTCGCCCGGCTCTTTGGTCACGGCGATTTGCTTGGTCAGGCCAGCACCCAGGGAGTCGGTACGCGCAACGATCACGCCGTTGTCGATGCCCAGCTCGAGGAACGCGTAGCGAACAGCGTTGATCTTGGCGATAAAGTCGGCGTGAGGAACGGTTACTTTACCGTCCTGGTGACCGCACTGCTTCTCGTCAGACACCTGGTTTTCGATCTGGATGCAGCACGCACCCGCTTCGATCATCTTCTTAGCCAGCAAGTAGGTGGCTTCTGGGTTACCGAAACCCGCGTCGATGTCGGCGATGATTGGCACTACATGAGTTTCGTAGTTGTCGATCTGCTTCTGGATGTCAGCCGCTTTGGCGTTGTCGTCTGCAGCGCGGGCAGCATCCAGCGCGGAGAACAGCAGGTCCAATTCGCGGGCGTCAGCCTGGCGCAGGAAGGTGTACAGCTCTTCAATCAGGCCGGAAACCGAGGTTTTCTCGTGCATGGACTGATCCGGCAGCGGACCGAAATCCGAACGCAGAGCAGCAACCATCCAGCCCGACAGGTAGAGGTAGCGCTTGTTAGTAGTCTTCAGGTGCTTCTTGATCGAAATCAGCTTCTGCTGACCGATGAAACCATGCCAGCAGCCCAGGGACTGGGTGTAGACGGAGGAGTCAGCATCGTACTCGGCCATGTCTTTACGCATGATGTCAGCAGTGTACTGAGCGATTTCCAGACCGGTTTTGAAACGGTTCTGAGCGCGCATGCGGGCTACGGACTCAGGGTCGATAGCGCTCCAGCTGCTGCCAGCAGCGGCTTTAAGGGCGGCAACGGCTTTGATGTCGTTTTGATAAGCTGACATGGTCAATCCTTCAAAGTATGTGTTTGGTTGAGCACCGACTTCCCCACTGAACACCTGTGTTGCTGGAGGTTGTTGTAGCCAACTGCAGAGCGTTGAGAAATTGACGTGAGACGGAATTAATCCGGGAGAGGGGACATAAGCTCAACAGGGCGCTGGCTGCAGCGGTTACAAATGACCCTGGATCATTTGCTGGCTAACGGATCCAAAGATTCCGTTGGGCCGATCTGCTACGAGTGATGCACACTGTTGCTAAACGCTTCCCCGTCCCTCAGGACAACTTCGTTCCAGTCGCAATCTCATCGAACGGCCTTGTGGGCTTTACAACACAAATCGGCTCTGACGGTAAGTTGGAGCGCGATCCGGAGGGCCTTTCAGCACCTCTGATTAGCGGGAGCGGGGCCATCATGCCTCCGCAAAAAGTGTTCGTCAATTATTTTGTAGTGCCTTTCTAGTGACTACTACATAATTTTTTTGGCGACCGGCAGGTCAGCCTCTACGGCTTTATCCAGCGGGTTCCAGGGGAGGAGGCCAGCGCAGGGATGTTTACGGGTGACGACTGTGCCGCCGCCTGCTGGCAGCAGCTGATGAGTGGTCTCGGCATTGAATGGCAGGCGATTAGTGCCCCAGCTTGAGTTGCGCTCGGATCAATCCACCACGTCGACCTTGACGCGAATATTCATGTCTTCACGGCCATGGGTCGAACGACGTTGCAGGAAATCGCCCTGTTCGCCCTGGTTTTGCTCGCTGACACCGCCAATATTGATCCACTCACCGATCCGCCCGCTGACTCGCGTATCGGTGCTTTGCACATCGATAACGCCGGGCTGTGATTGGCTGAGGCGGTCGCGGTTGCTGCTTATGGTGATGTGCACCCGTTCACCACTCAAGCTCGCCGTGACATAAAACCCACGCGTGACATTGCGGTATTGAGTGGTGCTGTAGGGCTGGCCGTAAGTATCGCGGCCGCGGGTGGTCAGCGGCACGCTCTGGCCGATTTGGATCAGCGCCGGATAACCCTCGGTAGCCTGCACGTGTTGGGTGCCGCCGCTGCGGCTGTCGGTGCTACGGCGGATGATGCGCACCTGATCACGGCCATTGATTTCGCCCTGGCCGATCTGTACCTCGGCATCGCCGGCGCTGATTGTGCCGTCGGCGCGGTAGCCGCGGTCGGACTGAAAGCCCGACTCATTGGTGTCGACGCTGATCAGCAAGCGCCGTGGTTCAGTGTCGAGCTGTTGCAGCAGAGCGCGTATTTCAGCAATTTTCGCTGGCTCGGCATTGACGATCAGTTGGTTGCCGTAGGCGTTGACCTTGCCTTCCTGGCCCAGCACCGATTGCACCACGCCGAGCACCTCATCGGCCGTGCGGAAGTTCAACGGAATCACCTCGGTGGCAGCACTGACAAACAGGCTACAGCTCAGCAGCACGGTGGCGAGTAGGGCACGAACCTTCATAGCAGAAAACTCCGTAAGTCAGCGTCGGTGATGCTGGTGTCCCAGGCTTGATCAAACTGCGCGCGGCGCTGACGGTTGCGGCCGGGGTCTTGGTAGAGGGCGTAGCCACTCGCTTGGCCCAGTTCGGGCAACAGCAGCAGGCCACGGTCATCGGCCAGCAGAAACGCCAGCGCCTCATTGGGGTAGTCCGGGTGCAGCTTGCGGATCTGCAGGTTGCTCGACAGGCGGCGGGAAAGGCTAAGCAGGCGGTGGCCATCCTTCACCGCGCGGCTGGGATCGCGCAGCAGAATGCGCAGTTGATTGCGCGGGCTGGCCAGGAGAAAACGGGTACAGGCGTCTTGCACGCTGCTGTGGTGATAGAGCCAGGGTTCTAAGTCGTGGCTGTAGATACACAGGCTGCGCTGAGCCTGCTGTAACAGAGCCAGGACGTGAGCGCGGGCCTGTTCGGGTTGGCTGAAACGCTCCAGCGTCGGGTGCGCACCGAGGGTAAACGGCGCCGGTTCTGCACGCGGGCTGTCGGGGCTGTGGGTGGCCGGATTATGCACAGCAAAACGCCCCGATGACTGAAACTCGATGGCGGGAAGCTCTGTAGGTTCCAGCGGTTCGGTTGGTTCACTCGGGGCGTTTTCGTCGTTCATATTGGCCTTTAGGCGCTGTTACGCACCATGTCCACGTGAGGGATGCCAGCTTCCAAGTATTCACCGCTGACGATGGCAAACCCGAGCTTTTCATAAAAGGCGGTGGCGTGCACTTGCGCGCTGAGCATTTGTTGCTTCAAACCGCGCTGTTCCGCTTCTTCGATTACGGCCTGGATAAGTGCCACGCCAACGTTCAGCCCGCGCCAATCCTTAAGCACTGAAACTCGGCCAATATGCCCATCGGCCAGCAAGCGCGCCGTACCAACCGGATAGTCGCCTTCCAGTGCCAGAAAGTGCACCGCTTCGGCGTCCTCGGCATCCCATTCGAGCTCCGGCGGCACCGCTTGTTCCGCCACAAACACGGTTTCACGAATGCGCCGCAGGTCAGCGTTGTCCTTTTGCCAGTCAGCCAGGCGAACGTGGATCTCACTCATCAGCAAACTCCAGGCTGCCTTGCTTAACCAGCTCAACCAGCAGGTTACGCCCTTCGTCATCGGCGAGCCACGGGGCCAGGTTGTCGATGTGCAGGGCGTCGGCCGCGCAGACCAGCTTCAACAGTTCGCGCAGGCTGGCCGAAAGTAGGCGGCTCTGGCCGCTGGCAAACAGCACCAGGTCTTCACCCACTTCTGACCATGCCATGCGGGCGCTGGGGTTGCGGATCATCACGGCGCCATCTTCCAGGCTGGCGAGGAACGCCTCTTCGTCGATCTCGATACCGGCGATCAGCTCGGGATAACGCGGCTCGGTCATAAACTGGCCAAACCAGGTCATCAGCAGGCGTTCATCGCTCATGTGCTCAGTGAGCAGGGCTTTGAGGCGGTCCAGGGCGTCGCGCTGGATTTGTGTTGGGTCGCTGGTCGGCTGCGCGTCGGCGTCGCTGTAGCGCTCTTCATCGGGCAGGAACTGGCCGAGAAAGTCGGTGAAATGGGTGAGAACTTCGGCGGCGCTTGGCGCGCGGAAGCCTACAGAATACGTCATACAGTCATCCTCAGCGGTACCACAGTGGGCCAGAAGCGGCGGCAGGTAGAGCATGTCGCCGGGCTCCAGAACCCATTCTTCAGTTTTAACGAATTCAGCGAGGATCTTCAGATCCGCGTGTTGCAGCATCGGGCTGTTGGAATCGCACACTTGGCCAACCTGCCAGCGACGCGTGCCATAGCCTTGCAGCAGGAATACATCGTAATTATCGAAATGCGGGCCCACGCCGCCGCCTGGAGCGGCGAAGCTGACCATCACATCGTCGATGCGCCACTTGGGCAGAAACTTGAATTGCTCGATCAGCTCGGCCACTTCCGGAACGAATTGATCGACGGCCTGTACCAGCAAGGTCCAGTCACGCTCAGGCAGTTCGGCGAAGGCGTCTTCCGCGAAGGGGCCGCGGCGCAGCTCCCAGGGGCGCTCGCCATGCTCGATGACCAGGCGTGATTCGATTTCCTCTTCCAGGGCCAGGCCAGCCAGTTCATCCGGCGAGATTGGGCTCTCGAAACCCGGAATAGCCTGGCGGACCAGCAAGGGTTTTTTCTGCCAGTAGTCGCGCATGAATTCGCGCGCAGTCAGCCCGCCCAGCAGTTGAAGCGAAATATCAGGATTCATCGCTAAGCCCTTGAATTAGTTGAATACCCATAAATAAAAACGCCCGGCACAGCCGGGCGTCTGGGTGGCTGTTGCCGTTTAGATGCGCGTGGCCTGAGCGACCGCGTTGCCGATGTAGCTGGCAGGGGTCAAACGTTTGAGCTCAGCTTTGGCTTCGGCAGGCATGTCCAGGCCGTCGATGAAAGTCTGCAGTGCTTCGGGGCTGATGCCTTTGCCACGGGTCAGCTCTTTGAGCTTCTCGTAAGGGTTTTCGATGGCATAACGGCGCATCACGGTCTGGATCGGCTCAGCGAGGACTTCCCAGCATGCATCCAGGTCAGCGGCGATGCGGGCTTCGTTCAGCTCCAGCTTACTGATGCCCTTTAGGCTGGCCTCGTAGGCGATCACGCTGTGAGCGAAGCCCACACCGAGGTTACGCAGTACGGTGGAGTCGGTCAGGTCACGCTGCCAGCGCGAGATCGGCAACTTGCTGGCCAGGTGCTGGAACAGTGCGTTGGCGATACCCAGGTTGCCTTCGGAGTTTTCGAAGTCGATCGGGTTGACCTTGTGCGGCATGGTCGAGGAACCGATTTCGCCGGCAATGGTGCGCTGCTTGAAATAGCCCAGGGAGATGTAGCCCCAGATGTCCCGGTCGAAGTCGATCAGGATGGTGTTGAAGCGCGCGATACCATCGAACAGTTCAGCGATGTAGTCGTGCGGCTCGATCTGCGTGGTGTAGGGGTTGAACTGCAGCCCCAGGTCACCTTCGATGAACTGCTTGGCGTTGGCTTCCCAGTCGATCTGCGGGTAGGCCGAGAGGTGGGCGTTGTAGTTGCCAACGGCGCCATTGATCTTGCCCAGCAGCGGTACGGCTGCAACCTGAGCGATCTGCCGCTCCAGGCGATAAACCACGTTGGCCAACTCTTTGCCCAGGGTGGTCGGCGATGCCGGCTGACCGTGGGTGCGCGAGAGCATCGGTACGTTGGCGAATTTAACGGCCAGTTCACGGATGGCTTCGGCGGTCTGACGCATCAGCGGCAGCAGCACGTCATCACGGCCGGCGCGCAGCATCAGGGCGTGGGACAGGTTGTTGATGTCTTCACTGGTGCAGGCGAAGTGGATGAACTCACTGACCTTGTCCAGTTCAGGCAGCTTGGCCGCTTGTTCTTTGAGCAGGTACTCCACGGCTTTGACGTCGTGGTTGGTGGTGCGCTCAATTTCTTTGACGCGCTCGGCGTGCTCAACGGCAAAGTTATCTGCCAGTTCGTTGAGGATCGCCTGTGCTTCGGCGGAGAAGGGCGCAACCTCGGTCACACCTTCGTGGGCGGCGAGGCGTTGTAGCCAGCGCACTTCAACCATTACACGGAAACGGATCAGGCCGTATTCGCTGAAAATAGGGCGCAGAGCGCTGGTTTTGCCGGCGTAGCGGCCATCAACGGGGGAAACCGCGGTGAGCGAGGAAAGCTGCATGGGAGGCGTTCTCGGACAATCGGGCATTGAAAAGGGCGCGTATCATACATGAAATCGGCAGCTGAATTGCGCTTGCTTACTACCGTTCAGCCGCGCACGCGCCGCGCAATGGATAACAAGCTGGCACTGAAAATCAGCGCAGCCCCAAACCATGAGGTCAGGTCAGGGCTTTCATCCCAGCGCCACCAGGCAATAACGCCGGCAAAGACGATCGCCAGGTAAGCAAAGGGGCCGATCAGGCCTGGTGGCGCAAGGGCGTAAGCCCTGGACATGATGATCTGGCTGGCAGTCGCCAGTAGACCGATCATCAGCAATAGCCCGAGGTCATGCTGCGACAGCGGTTGCCAGGCCCAAGCCAGGGGGATGGCCGAGATCAGCGCGCTGAACAGTGAAAAATAGAACACGATCCGAAACGCCGGCTCGGTGTCGCTCATTTCTCGAATCGAAACAAACGCGAATGCAGCCAGGATGCTGGCTGTCAGACCGATCAGCGTATGGCTGTCCAGCAGCGCCGCAGATGGCTTGGCCACCAGCAATACACCAACGAGGCCAATGCCTGACGTTAGTAGCATGCGCTTGGTCAGCGGCTCTTTAAGCCACCACCAGGCGATTATTGGGGTAAACACTGGGGCCGAGTAAGTGAACAGCATGGCGTCAGTTAGCGGCAGGTGGGCAATGGCGTAGAAGAAGCAGTACATCGCCGCCAAGCCATAGGTGGTGCGCCACAGGTGTGACTTTAAGCGCCCGGTCTTAAGCGGCTGCACGCCTTTGAGCAGTATCAGCGGCAGAAAGAACAGCACGCCCACCAGGTTGCGAAAAAACACCACCGATTCGTTGTTGACGCTGACGGAGACCTCGCGGATCGCGCCTCCCATAAACGAAAACAACAGCGCTGAAAGTGCCAGTAATGCCGCACCGTGTAACGGCTTGACCGAGCGCGTGAGCATTAGCTGCGCAGCAGTGGATAAAGCTCTTTGAGCAGCTTGCTGCGGCTGAACACCATCTGCCAGCGATGGCCGCCCAATTGGCGCCACAGGCGCGCAGAACGAATCCCGGCAAGCAGCAGTGCGCGGATTTTCGCCGCATTATTGGCCTGCTGCAGATGGCGCATGTCGCCTTGCACCTGAATGCGTTGGCGGAACGTGCTGATAGTGTCCTGGTACAGGCTGCCGCAGTTGGCGATGACGTTCTCATGGGTCGAGCCAAAGAGCTCAACCTGCTGCTGAATCTGATCGAGGCGGCTGCCCATCACTTGCAGCATATCGCCGCGTTTATTCAGTTGCCGCTCCAGCGCGGTCAAGGCCAAGGCGTAGCGCAATGGCTCGCGCTGCAGGCTGGCTGGGTCACGCTCGAGTGCGCCCACCAGGGCGCGGTAACCCTCACGCAAATTCAGGTCATCGCCGCCATACACGTCCAGCGTGTTCTTCGGGTCGCGCACCAGCAGGCTGTTGATCATGCATGCCACAGCGGGCTCACTGACCTGGCCGGTTCGCGCCAGCGTATCGACCAATACGGCGGACTCGAATACCGCCCCGAGGGCGATCAACTGCTCACGGATTGGGTTCACGTTTGCGGCTCCTGCATGGTCCATGGCTCGGCGACTTCAATGACACCGCCGCCCAGGCAGATTTCGCCGTCGTAAAACACCACGGACTGCCCTGGCGTAACTGCGCGCTGCGGCTCGGCAAACGTCGCACGGAAGCCGCTAGGGGTTTGTTCAAGCGTGCAGGCTTGATCGCTCTGGCGATAACGTACTTTGGCGGTCAGCTCACGTGGGGTGGTTAAATCAACCGGATTGACCCAGTAGATCTCGGAGGCGAGCAGGGCGCGGCTAAACAACCAGGGGTGCTGATTACCTTGGCCTACCACCAGCACGTTGCGCGTGAGGTCTTTTTGCAGCACATACCAAGGCTCATCACTAGCATCTTTCAGACCGCCAATGCCCAAGCCCTGGCGCTGACCGATGGTGTGGTACATCAGGCCGTGGTGGCGACCGATAACCTCGCCCTCAGTGGTTTCGATATTGCCCGGTTGCGCCGGTAGGTATTGCTTGAGGAAGTCGCTGAAGCGCCGCTCACCGATAAAGCAGATACCCGTGGAGTCTTTCTTCTTCGCCGTGGCCAGCTGGTATTTCTCGGCAATGGCGCGCACGGCAGGTTTTTCCAGCTCGCCAACCGGGAACAGCGTTTTAGCAATCTGCTCGCCACCCACGGCATGCAGGAAGTAGCTCTGATCCTTATTTGGATCCAAACCTTTAAGCAGTTCTGTACGGCCGTCGATGTCGCGCCGACGCACATAGTGGCCGGTGGCAATCAGGTCGGCACCCAGCATCAGGGCGTAGTCGAGGAAAGCCTTGAACTTGATTTCGCGGTTACACAGGATGTCCGGATTGGGCGTTCGCCCGGCCTTATATTCGGCCAGGAAGTGTTCGAACACGTTGTCCCAGTATTCGGCGGCAAAGTTGGCGGTGTGCAGCTTGATGCCAATTTTGTCGCACACCGCCTGCGCATCCGCCAGATCGTCCATGGCGGTGCAGTAGTCGGTGCCGTCGTCTTCGTCCCAGTTCTTCATGAACAGGCCTTCGACCTGGTAGCCCTGCTCGAGCAGGAGCAAGGCGGAAACGGAGGAATCTACGCCGCCGGACATGCCGACGATGACGCGTTGGGTGCTTGGCGCTTGCATGGGAATACTGGACACGGCTTCGAAAAAGAAGGCGATTCTAGCAGGCTGAGGTGCTTGGCCGTTAATCGCGGATAAGTGACAGCGGAAAACAGTGCCCGCTCAGGTAGTCATCGATACAGCGCACTACCAACTCACTGCGCCAGCGCTCGGGTTGCGCCGCTAGCTCGTCACGGGTCAGCCAGCGTGGGCCTATGATGCCGTGATCTAGCGTGTACTCGGGATGATGACGCAACGCTTTACCGGCAAAACATACGCGCTGGTAGGTCACACCATTGCTCGGGGCGGTGTACAGGTAGATCCCCGTAACGCCCGTCAGCTCGATATCCCAGCCGGTTTCTTCAAGCGTTTCGCGAATGGCGGCTTGCAGCAGGCTTTCGTTGGCGTCCAAGTGGCCAGCGGGCTGATTGAATACCGCTCGCCCCTCGGCCATTTCTTCAACCAAAAGGAAGCGCCCTTGGTCCTCAATAACGGTGGCGACGGTGATGTGTGGCTGCAAATCCATAGGTGTTTACCTGTTGTTAAGCATAAATCATTAGGTGATTGCTCTGCGGCTAAACGCAGAACCCCCGGCGCAAGGCCAGGGGTTCTGGGTTACTACAGGTTTCGCGTCAAACGTTACGCCAGTGCAGCAAGGGCCGCATTAAACGTAGCGCTGGGGCGCATAACCTGGCTGGTCAGCTGTGGATTGGAGCGGTAGTAACCGCCAATATCCACAGGCTTGCCCTGCACAGCACTAAGCTCAGCAACGATAGCGGCTTCATTGTCGCCCAGGGCCTTTGCCAATGGCGCGAACTGTGCCTGCAGCGCCAAGTCTTCAGTCTGCGCTGCCAGCTCTTGTGCCCAGTAGAGCGCCAAGTAGAAGTGGCTGCCACGGTTGTCCAGCTCGCCGGTTTTGCGCGAAGGCGACTTGTTGCTGTCGAGCAACTTGCCGGTCGCGGCGTCCAGGGTGGTGCCCAGGAGTTTAGCTTTGGCGTTGTTGGTCTTGATACCGGTCTCTTCCAGAGATACCGCCAGGGCCAGGAACTCGCCCAGCGAGTCCCAGCGCAAGTGGTTCTCTTCGATCAGCTGCTGCACGTGCTTGGGTGCTGAACCGCCCGCACCTGTTTCGTACATGCCGCCGCCTGCCATCAACGGAACGATGGAGAGCATCTTCGCCGAGGTGCCCAGCTCCATGATTGGGAAGAGGTCGGTCAGGTAGTCGCGCAATACGTTGCCGGTCACCGAAATGGTGTCCAGGCCACGAATCAAGCGCTCCATGCTCACGCGGATGGCTTGGTTGTAATCCATCATGCGGATATCCAGACCGGTGAGGTCATGGTCCTGCAGATAAACTTCTACCTTCTTCTGCAGCTCGCGGTCGTGAGCGCGCTCTGGGTCGAGCCAGAAGATTGCCGGTGTATTGGATTGACGGGCGCGGGTAACGGCCAGCTTGACCCAGTCACGGATCGGTGCGTCTTTGGTCTGGCAGGCGCGCCAGATGTCGCCGGCCTCAACTTCGTGCTGCATCAGTACAGTGCCATCGGCCAGCACAACACGCATGCTGCCATCGACGGTCATTTCGAAGGTTTTATCGTGCGAGCCGTATTCTTCAGCCTTCTGCGCCATCAGGCCGACGTTCGGTACGCTGCCCATGGTGGTAGGGTCGAACGCGCCGTTGGTTTTGCAGAAATTGATCATTTCCTGGTAGATGCGGGCGTAGGTGCTTTCCGGCATCACCGCTTTGGTGTCCTTGAGCTTGCCGTCTTTGCCCCACATCTGCCCGGAGCTGCGGATCATCGCTGGCATCGAGGCGTCGACGATTACGTCGCTTGGGATGTGCAGGTTGGTGATGCCCTTGACCGAATCAACCATGGCCATTTCAGGGCGACCGCTGTAGCAGGCGTGGATGTCGTCGAGAATTTCTTCCTGCTGTGAGGCCGGCAGGGATTTGATTTTGTCGTAGACGCTGCTGATGCCGTTGTTCGGGTTAACGCCCAGCTCTTCGAACAGCTTGCCGTATTTATCGAACACATCTTTGTAGTAAACGCTGACGGCGTGACCAAAGACGATCGGGTGAGACACCTTCATCATGGTCGCCTTGACGTGCAGGGACCACATTACACCGGTGTCCTTGCAGTCCTGCAGGGTCTTCTCGAAGAAGTCGCGCAGCTTGCGGCAGCTCATGTACATGCTGTCGAAGACTTCGCCTTCTTGCAGGGCGAGTTGCTTTTTGACTTCGACCTTGCCGTCTTTGCCAACAAATTCAATGCGCACGTCGCCGGCGTTTGCCATGGTGATCGACTGCTCGCTGGAGAAGAAGTCGCCGCCGCGCATGTAGTCAGCGTGGGACTGCGAAGCCATGCTCCACTTACCCATCGAATGCGGATGCTTGCGCACAAAGGCTTTTACCGCGGCAGGTGCGCGACGGTCGGAGTTACCTTCACGCAGAACCGGGTTGACCGCGCTGCCGAGCACTTTGCTGTAACGCGCGCGTGCTTCTTTCTCGGCGTCGGTGTGCGGGTCTTCAGGGAAATTGGGGATGTTATAGCCCTGGGCTTGCAGTTCGGCGATAGCGGCTTTGAGCTGCGGCACCGAGGCACTGATGTTCGGCAGTTTGATGATGTTGGCTTCGGGAGAGGTCGCCAGAACGGCCAGCTTAGCCAGGTCATCATCGACCTGCTTGTCGGCATCCAGCTGGTCAGCAAAGCTGGCGAGGATGCGGGCTGCAAGAGATATGTCGCGTGTTTCGACAGCAATACCAGCAGAGGCTGCGAAGGCTTCTACAATAGGTAGCAGCGAATAGGTCGCAAGGGCTGGGGCTTCGTCAGTGAAGGTATAAATGATCTTCGAAGGGGTGGACATTTAGAGTTAACTCTCTTCTTTGCTGAGCGTACATAAGCACTCGACATGCGCAGGTAAGCGCACAAGCCCAATGAAGAGCGGACTTGAAATCGAGGTCTTGCCGCGGTGATGTTGGATGCACCAGTAGAGTGTTGAGCATTTCGAGCCGTTGAATCGCTGTAGCAGTTCGACGGTATCAAGACGCGAGCCACTTATTCGGGGTACCTACGCCTCATGACCTGTTGGTCAGCGCGCAGTATATCACTGCGGCAGCGCGTCGCAGAATGCCTTGGCGCATAAGACCAACGAACATATGGTTTCGCCCGAATCAAGTGGGGTACTCTCGGGTGATCTGACGGTTTAACCACAAGACGGAGTCCAGCATGGGATACCAAAAGATCCAGGTGCCAGCAACCGGTGACAAAATCACCGTAAATGCCGATACATCTCTGAACGTACCGAATAATCCAATCATTCCCTTCATTGAAGGGGATGGCATCGGCGTTGATATCAGCCCGGTGATGATCAAGGTCGTCGATGCTGCCGTTCACAAAGCCTATGGCGGCGAGCGCAAGATCTCCTGGATGGAGGTGTACGCCGGCGAAAAAGCCACTCAGGTTTACGATCAGGACACCTGGCTGCCCCAGGAAACCCTGGATGCAGTCAAAGATTATGTGGTGTCCATCAAGGGCCCGCTGACCACGCCAGTGGGTGGCGGCATCCGCTCCTTGAACGTGGCCCTGCGTCAGCAGCTTGATTTGTACGTCTGCCTGCGCCCAGTGCGCTGGTTTGAAGGCGTACCGAGCCCAGTTAAGAAACCGGGTGATGTCGACATGACCATCTTCCGTGAAAACTCGGAAGACATTTATGCCGGTATCGAGTGGAAAGCCGGCTCGCCAGAAGCAAACAAAGTGATCAAATTCCTCAAAGAGGAAATGGGCGTTACCAAAATTCGCTTTGACCAGGATTGTGGTATCGGCGTTAAACCGGTGTCCAAGCAGGGTACCAAGCGTCTGGCGCGCAAGGCATTGCAGTACGTGGTCGATAACGACCGCGACTCACTTACCATCGTGCACAAAGGCAATATCATGAAGTTCACCGAAGGTGCCTTCAAAGAGTGGGCTTATGAAATTGCTGCTGAAGAGTTCGGCGCAACCCTGCTCGACGGCGGTCCTTGGATGCAGTTCAAGAATCCGAAAACAGGTAAGAACGTCATCGTTAAGGATGCTATCGCCGACGCCATGCTGCAGCAGATCCTGTTGCGCCCAGCCGAGTATGACGTAATTGCCACCTTGAACCTCAATGGTGACTATCTATCAGACGCCCTAGCTGCTGAAGTGGGTGGTATTGGTATCGCTCCAGGCGCCAACCTCTCCGACACCATTGCGATGTTCGAGGCCACTCACGGCACTGCGCCGAAGTACGCCGGTAAAGATCAGGTGAATCCGGGGTCGTTGATCCTGTCCGCTGAAATGATGCTGCGTCACATGGGCTGGGTCGAAGCTGCCGATCTGATTATCAAGGGCACCAATGGCGCTATCTCGGCCAAGACAGTGACCTATGATTTTGAGCGCCTGATGGATGGTGCCAAGTTGCTGTCTTGCTCGGCATTTGGTGATGCATTGATTTCGCACATGTAAGGGAAGCGCTGATAAAAAGGCCGGTCATTTGACCGGCCTTTTTATTGTGCGATTACCCGCCTATAAAAGACGTCAGGCTTGTACCGGTGAATCCTGAGTTTGCTTAATTGCAGCGGGTGCTTCATTGGCAGCGAAAGCTGCACTGATGTTAACGGCGTGGAGCCCTTTGGGGCCTTGAATAATATCGAAGCTTACTGACTGGCCAGCCTTCAGCGTTTTATAGCCGTCCATCTGGATGGCCGAGTAGTGGGCAAACAGGTCCTCATCTCGACCATCGGCCACGATAAACCCGTAACCTTTGGCGTTGTTGAACCACTTGACCTTACCGCTAACCATGCTGATATCCCTCTGCAAAGGACTCCATCACTGGAGTATCATCCACCTCATTCCACACGTTGCTTGACATGCGCTAGCAACACTGCGAAACCCCTTTAATACCCGCTCAGGGTATTCATTGTTTGTAACACCGTTTTGCCGATAGTCAAGGCAATGCTGTAACTGGCTGAGAATCCAGTCAAACTCTGTCCTGTACAGACTATTCGCCCATCAACGAAGCTATTCAGCATGCATGCACGTAGCCAGATTCGACTAACATCCAACCAAGATGATCCCGCTGAGCATGAGGAAGATTCCTATGGCTTAGCCGTACAGGAGGCCAAGCCAGCACTGCAGGCACCTCCGATGTACAAGGTGATCTTGTTCAATGATGACTACACGCCTATGGATTTTGTCGTCGAAATTCTTGAGGTGTTTTTCAACCTGAATCGAGAGCAAGCGACCAAAATCATGCTGGCCGTCCATACAGAGGGGCGGGCAGTGTGCGGAATTTTTACTCGCGATATTGCTGAAACCAAAGCGACACAGGTGAATCAATATGCGAGAGAGAGCCAGCATCCGCTACTCTGTGAAATAGAGAAGGACGGTTAACGCCGGCCACTTGGGCATGAGGTGAAGCTATGTTAAATCGAGAGCTCGAAGTTACCCTCAATCTGGCTTTCAAGGAGGCACGTACCAAGCGTCATGAATTTATGACAGTTGAGCACTTGTTACTTGCCCTTCTGGATAACGAGGCTGCCGCCAGCGTGTTACGTGCTTGCGGGGCTAACCTAGATAAACTGCGGCATGACCTGCAGGAATTTATCGACTCCACCACCCCGCTTATCCCTCAACATGATGAAGAGCGCGAGACGCAGCCTACGCTGGGTTTTCAGCGCGTTCTGCAGCGCGCGGTTTTCCATGTGCAGAGTTCCGGCAAGCGTGAAGTGACCGGTGCCAATGTGCTGGTTGCGATCTTTAGTGAGCAGGAAAGTCAGGCCGTATTCCTGCTTAAGCAGCAGAGCGTTGCGCGTATTGATGTGGTCAATTTTATTGCTCATGGCATATCCAAGGTGCCCGGTCACGGCGGCCATGCGGAAACCGAGCAGGAAATGCAGGACGAAGAGGGTGGTGAGTCTTCCAGCTCCAGTAATCCACTAGATGCTTATGCCAGCAACCTAAACGAACTGGCTCGCCAGGGGCGTATTGACCCACTGGTGGGTCGTGAGATGGAAGTTGAGCGTGTTGCGCAGATTCTCGCGCGCCGCCGCAAGAATAATCCTCTGCTGGTCGGTGAGGCCGGCGTAGGTAAGACGGCTATTGCTGAGGGGTTGGCCAAGCGCATTGTCGACAAGCAAGTGCCTGATTTGCTGGCGGATAGCGTGGTCTATTCACTGGATCTCGGTGCACTGCTGGCCGGGACCAAATATCGTGGTGATTTTGAGAAACGACTGAAAGCTCTGCTCAATGAACTGCGTAAACGCCCGCATGCCATTTTGTTTATTGATGAAATCCACACCATTATCGGCGCAGGTGCTGCTTCTGGCGGGGTGATGGATGCCTCCAACCTGCTTAAGCCCATGCTGTCTTCTGGGGAAATTCGCTGCATTGGCTCGACTACTTTCCAGGAATTCCGCGGCATCTTCGAGAAAGACCGCGCGTTAGCACGGCGCTTCCAAAAAGTTGATGTGGTTGAGCCATCGGTAGAGGACACCATTGGTATCCTGCGCGGCCTGAAGGGGCGTTTCGAACAGCACCACAGTATTGAATACAGTGATGAGGCCTTACGGGCCGCCGCGGAACTGGCTTCGCGCTATATCAATGACCGGCACATGCCGGACAAGGCCATTGACGTGATCGATGAGGCCGGTGCCTACCAGCGCCTGCAGCCTTTGGATAAGCGCTTGACCCGTATCGATGTCGCACAAGTGGAAGATATCGTGGCGAAAATTGCCCGCATTCCACCTAAGCATGTCAGCAGCTCGGATAAAGAATTGCTACGCAATCTTGAGCGCGACTTAAAGCTCACCGTGTTTGGCCAGGATGACGCGATTGACTCGCTGTCCACGGCAATCAAGCTGTCGCGCGCCGGCCTTAAAGCGCCCGATAAACCGGTCGGTTCGTTTTTGTTTGCCGGTCCCACCGGGGTTGGTAAGACTGAAGCGGCTCGCCAGCTGGCTAAAGCCTTGGGCGTTGAACTGGTGCGTTTTGACATGTCTGAGTACATGGAGCGTCATACTGTGTCGCGCTTGATAGGTGCGCCGCCTGGTTATGTCGGTTTTGATCAAGGTGGCCTGTTAACCGAGGCCATAACCAAAACGCCGCACTGTGTGCTGCTGCTCGATGAGATCGAAAAGGCTCACCCTGAAGTCTTTAACCTGTTGCTGCAGGTCATGGACCACGGAACCCTGACCGATAACAACGGCCGCAAAGCAGACTTCCGCAACGTGATTGTGATCATGACGACTAACGCAGGGGCCGAAACGGCTGCGCGTGCATCCATTGGCTTCACCCATCAGGACCACTCGTCTGATGCCATGGAAGTGATCAAGAAGAGCTTCACGCCTGAGTTCCGTAACCGCCTGGATACCATTATTCAGTTCGGCCGGCTGAGTCATGAGGTGATTAAAAGCATCGTCGACAAGTTCCTTACCGAGCTGCAGGCGCAGCTTGAGGACAAGCGGGTTACGCTGGAAGTCAGTAGTGCGGCGCGCAGCTGGTTGGCGCAGAGCGGTTACGACGTGCAAATGGGGGCCCGACCAATGGCTCGCTTGATCCAGGACAAGATCAAGCGGCCGCTGGCGGAAGAGATTCTCTTTGGCGAGCTAGCTGACCACGGTGGTGTGGTGCACATCGATATAGAAGATGGCGAACTGACCTTTGAGTTCGAAACCACTGCAGAAATGGCTTAAGCGAAGTTTGCTTTCGCCCACAAAAACGCCCGGCAATGCCGGGCGTTTTTACTGGAGCTTGGTGTAACAGATGCCGGAAAACTAGGTTTTCAGCGGCCTGTTAACGGGCGCGATAGGTAATGCGGCCCTTGCTCAAGTCATA
>Ga0180008_1001230_pt1 | contig 16799 bp, 32 predicted proteins | sample MM_PW_MetaG_FD_121121 | JGI IMG/M metagenome (GOLD analysis project Ga0180008, IMG submission 121121) | Groundwater microbial communities from the Aspo Hard Rock Laboratory (HRL) deep subsurface site, Sweden - MM_PW_MetaG | ecosystem: Environmental > Aquatic > Deep subsurface > Groundwater...
AAAGAATTGGGCTGGCATGTCGCATTGTATAATCTTAAACGGACAATTAAAACTTCAAACGAAAAAGAGATTCAGCTTTTTTTATTTTTCAAAATTGAAATGGTTTCATTTGGGACAACGCCGTTATTCAGTAAAACTTAAAAACGCATGAGTTATTATCAAAGTATCATTCTTAGGAGAAAAAAATGGAAATGCCATCGGAAATGCAGCATCAGGTGATGGGTTATGATAGAGCCGCGACTATGTTTTCGCCGGACGGTCATCTGCTGCAGGTAGAGTATGCAGAGAAAACTGTTCGACTTGGAAGTGCGAGCATCGGCTTGGTTTGCAAAGAGGGCGTTGTTATCATCGCTGATAAAAGGATTAGGGACAAGCTTATCTCGCCTGAGTCGGCACATAAGATTTTTGAAATAGACCACCATATAATGGCTTCGTTTGCTGGCATGCTGGCAGACGCAAGAATCTTGATGGATAGTGCGCAGGTTGTTGCACAGCAGAACAGGGTCACCTATGGAAGTCCTGCTGAACCAATTACAATCATTCGGATGATTGCTGACAGGCAACAGGCGTTTACTCAGTATGGCGGGGCAAGACCGTTTGGGCTGGCAGTTATGCTTGCGGGAGTTAATAAGGGTAAGTGTCACTTGTACACCTCTGATGTTACTGGAAATTTCTTTGCATACAAGGCAAATGCAATTGGAGAGAACGATGAGCGGATTAAAGAGGTTTTAAGAAAAGATTTTAGAGAAGATATGTCGACTGAAGATGCAATTAAATTTGGATTGAAAATATTTAAGGACGTTTTGGGCAAGAATTTTGATTTGGGGAGGTTTGAGGTCGGGTATGTCAAACTTTCCGATGAAAAACTCGAGAGACTTCAGGGCGATCAGTTGAAGAAGTATGTAAAGTGATTGTAAAGTATTTATAACTCAGGTTCTTTATGTTTTTATGAAAATATCTTCTTGGAACGTTGCAGGGATTAATGCTTGTTTCAAAAAAGGGCTCTTGGATTTCATTGGCAATACTAGATTTGAAGTTTATTGCTTCCAAGAAGTTAAGGCGTCTAATGGTAAGATTCCCGATGGGCTAAGAAACATCGAAGGATATGAGTTATACAACAATGTGCCTACTAGAAAGGGTTATAGCGGCGTGGCTGTTTTGACCAGAGTGAGACCTCTATCTGTAAAATTGGGAATGGGGGATGAAGCAATAGACGAAGAGGCAAGAGTTATTTGTTTGGAGTTTGATAAATTCTTTCTTGTTAATGCTTATTTCCCGCACGCGAACAGAGAACTAAAGAGGTTAGATTTTAAACTAAGATTTAATGATTTGTTTTTGAAATTTGCTAAGAGTTTGGAGCGGAAGAAACCTGTGGTCATTGCTGCGGATTTTAACGTTGCCCACAAAGAAGTGGATCTTAGGAACCCTAAACAGAATATGAAGAATGCTGGATTTACCGAGGTGGAACGAGAATGGTTTGACAACCTTCTCAAAGAAGGGTTTGTAGATAGTTTCAGAGAGTTCACCAAAGAAGGGGGAAATTACACTTGGTGGACTTATCGGAATAATGCCCGAGAGAGAAATATTGGGTGGCGAATAGATTACCTTGTTGTAAGCGATAAATTAAAGGATAAACTAAAGAACAGCGAGATACTGAAAGATGTTCTCGGTTCAGATCATTGCCCGATTTTATTAAATATCAAAGTTAGTTAAATGACATTAGGAGCATTGTCTATTAATAATCGATTGAGCAGGTCTTTTGTTTTTTGTGCTTCTTCTTTTTGATAAGCGAAGAGGATAATTAGGTCATTGTCATCTGGTTGCAGTTCTTGTTTAATTAATTCTAAATCTCGTTCAGAAACACCATAGTTTGGGAGCTCATCGCTTGTGAAAAAACCATGATTTTTTAATTTGGATTTAACCGCATCACAGATTTTTTTGCCGAACTTTTTTGTTTCTTCGCTGTCTTTTCTGAACAAACCTTTAAAGTTATAATAAACCGAACAATAAATGGTTTTGTTATTATCTTGGATTATCTTTGACTTCGTATTTTGTAGGATGACTCTAATTAAGGCTGAAGATTTAAGTTCTCTTTGTAGAATTTCTTTAACAACCATCTAAAGAGAACGTTAAGCAACTTTAAACACTTTTCTGAATATTGATGTGAAGATTATGCTGAATATCAGGTATGCCCAAATCCAACTTAGAAATCCGAAGACTTTTATCGGGTTTGTGGCAAAATAATCGTTGAACCATCTAAAGAGGAGGATTATTGGAATTGAGGTGTAAATTACCGGGCGAAGAGTGATGTCCATAGTTTTAGGCAAGAGTTCGAGTTGTTTTTTGTTCAGCTCAAGGAATTTTTCTTGGTCATGTTTGTGCTTTTTCATTTCTTCTTGCAGCAATTTTTGCTCTTTTTTGATTGCTCTCAGTGTTTCTTGGTCGGTTGTATATTTTTGAAGGAGAATAACTATCAAACCGATTATTGCGGCGACGAGAATCATTCCCACATTAGGATTCCAATTTAGGAGGGCGCCCATGGTAGGGTCTAAAACAGAATGGACTGGGACACGGATAAAGGAGAGGCTTTGCCAGTAGAAAGCGATTAGGAGGCTTAGGCCCATTACAAGCAGGAGTTTGTTCATAGATTTCATTTAATCATCTCTTTATAAAATTGGGAAAATGGTTATTTAAATTATCCCATAAACTTCCTTAGTGCTGGATGCATGTCGACTGCGTGCTGTTGTGCGATGCTTGTGTAAAGTTGATACATAATCATAACTGCCAAGAGGATTGAAGTTCCGCCGGTCATTGCGCCAATAACGTTAGCAATCGAGCCTAAGAAACCAATGGCCAGGCCGCCCATTATCGTCAGGGGCATAATGTACCTCTTTAATATGGATTCGAGCACTCTAGGGTCTTTTCTGAATCCTGGGATCTGCAAGCCAGATGAGATTATATTTTTTGCCTGACTTGATTCGTCCATTCCGGAAGTTTTGACCCAGAATACTGCGAAGATTGCTGCGAAGGTCATGTAGAATAAGACGTGGAATAATGTCTGCCAAATGAACACTGTTTGGAAACTTCCTCTTATTATTGCTTCGACGATGTTTGTGCTACCAATCCAAAAGGATAGTCCGGCGATAGGTTGTCCGTTCGAGAATGTCCCGAGAAAGGTTGGGTGTCCGAGCCAGTTTTGGAGCAAATTGCCGAAAAGCTGGAGGTTTGCAGAAAGAGCTGAAACTAAAATGACTGGGATGACGCTGGAATAGAAGAATGCTAGTGGCCACTTTATGCCGTAACCTCTTAGTCTTTCGTAGGACAATGGAATCTCGATTTTGAGTGCCTGCGCCCATACCACTCCGAGGAAAATCGCGGCGGTTGCGACAATTGCCGCGATTGATGAGAGCGCTTCTGTTGGCGCTCCGTTGATAACTGACTGGATTATAACGAGGACGTTACCTACGCACGGAGTTCCGGAGAAGTCTGCTAAGCAATTTGCGCCGGCAGCGTCAATGAACTGGAAAAGACCGTTGAAAAGACTCCAGGCTACTCCAGCTACGATAAATAGTGAGACGCCTGAACCAAAGCCCCATTTTTGGACTACTTCGTCCATAAACATGATGGCAAGACCGCCTAGAACTAATTGAAGTATCAAAATTTGGGTGCCCCATGCAAGAGTGGCTTCAGGCTGTAGTCCGCCCATGACAACATAGATTATTGCTTCAAAGACAATGAAAAAGATTACGCCGATTTTTTGCAGGCCTTGAAAATATTTCTTTCCTTCGTCGGTTTTTGTGTCTATATTTAATATCCCTGATCCGACTAGAAGCTGAAGAATGATTGAAGAGGTGACAATCGGGCCGATACCTAGACTGATGATTGTTCCAAATTGTGAAGCAAGAATGACCTGAAGAAATTCCAAGTTACCGAGTGCGTTAGTTGAGAGGCCATAGAGACCAATATTTGCCATAACAAAAAAGGCAACTAAAATTATGATTGTCCACTTTAACTTTACGTTAAAGCTCAACTTCTTTTCAGTTGGTTTTCTAACCTCTGGGAGGTTGTACAGTATGTTTTTTAGGGCTAAAGCCATTTTAAGCCTTTTTTACAGTTATATCTCCGCCAGCATTTTTAACTTTGTCTATTGCGGATTGTGAAAACGCAGATGCTGTGATGTGCAATTTTTTCTTGACTTCTCCGACGGAGAGGACTTTGTATCCATTGAGAATTATCTCTTTCCCTATATCGAAGTCTTCCTGGATTTGACGGAGGTTTATTGTTTTTAATTTTTTGACAAGCTTTTTTCTCAACACCTTGTCTTTTCCGAAGGGATATTTGATTAGGTCTTTCTTGTGGTCTGCTCTTTTTCCGGTTCCGGCTCTTCCAACTCCGCCACGATGCCCAGATCCACGGGCTTTCTTTTTAAAACCACGGCCGTGGGTGTGTGTGCCTCTAAATCTTGTCTTCTTTCTTCGTTTTTTATTCATCGTCATCTTCTTCATCTCCTCCGTGGCGGTTTGCCAGGACATTTTCTGCTAGTCTGTCTTCCAGCTCGTCTTCCGGAACTTTAATAAAGCTGTCGATTGCCTGGCACTGGGTACATTCTTCTGGGGGATAGGTTCCAAACTCGATGTTTCCACATTCACATTCCCATGCAAGTCCTTTTTTAGCCATTATAGCATCCTCTCAATTAACTCGTTTATTTTTTTGTTCTCACCTAGAACCCCTTTGCCTACGCCAGAGTGTTTTTTAGAGTCAATGCCGCCTCGTGGCGGGTGAAGCCTGAAAAATGGTTTGAGGCCGAGTTCACTAAGAGGTTTCTTCTCAATTTCTGTGAGAATTTTTTTAGCGTCGATTTTTTTCCCTTTTTCCAGAGGGCGGGCTCGAGCAGCCAGAAGTTTTGCAAGAGTCTCGGTTTTTATTTCTCCGTAGGAAACGTGGTTTCTTATTTTCTTCAGGAGCTTTTTTAATTCGGTTGTTTCTGGCAAGAGAACTGCAGAATATTTTTTTCTTAACCTTAATCTGCTTAGTGCATCTGCTATGTCCCCTGAAACATTGACTTCTCCGACGATTCTTATAATTGCTATCATGCCATCTCCACTGTGGTTTTGCTGAGCGCGTCGATGCAGGCCTTTGCAACGTTGAAAGTTGTTTTGGTATGGCCGACTGCACGAGTATAAGCATCTTTTATTCCCGCCAAGGAAAGTATCTTTTTAATTTCGTCGCCTGCTACCAGCCCGGTGCCACGGGGTGCCGGCCAAAACGTTACTCTGACGCTCCCGCATTTGCCTTCGATTTTGAAAGGGATTGTGTGGGGTTTGCTTTTGTCTAATTCTTCTTCTGGCGACTCATGACCTAACTCGACTTTCATTATGCCTAGTTTTGCGTTTCTTACTGCTTTTTCACGAGCTGGAAGGGTTTCTGAAGCTCTGCCAAAACCTACGCCTACGTGACCGTTATTGTCTCCAACTACAGCCATGGCTGAGAAGGACAGAACGTTTCCTTCCTTGGTTTTTTTCTGAGTCTGCCTCCAAGCTCTTCTTTTGCCACCGCCGAACTTTCCTTTTGCCTGGCCGATTAAAATTAAGTCTGTTTCTAAAGAGAGCAGTTTGTCGACTATCTCTGATTCAAGTATCTTCTTTCCAGTTTTTAGGATTTTATCGATATCTTTTTCTTTTCCTTCCTTCACTAATTTACCTAGTCTCGTCTTTGGAGCCCAGGAGGCTATAGAATCTTGAGTTTTCTCTTCTCGGTCTAACTTCTTTAAGTCTTCTTCCTTTAATGGAACTACTTCTTCGGAATCTGATATTATCTCTTTATCCAGTTTTGCGATTTCTTCTGGAACTGCTTCTACCAGGTCCTTCGGGCTGTTTTTTGTTTCTTTTTCTGCCATTTACAAACTTCTCCTTACTTTTTCGAAGATTGTTTTAAGTTTTTCGTTTTTTTCTATGCGCTCCATTTCGGGAAGTGCTTCTGGATTGTGGGGCACATTTAAACCTGCGTCAAGTGCCCCCTTGAGAACTGCAAAAAGCCTTGAACCGCTGATGCTTCTTTGAAGACCGAGATCGAGAATTGCTTCGCCCACCTTGACTTTCAAGCTTTTTACGAGCAGAAAACCGGTTAAGTATGCGGCCGGTAGTGACTTTAATGAGCCAGATTTTTCTTTTGGCCAACCTTTGCTTAAGAGGTCATTGGAGGTTACTCTGGCGATTACCTTGTCTTGTGCAATGTCTGAACAAACTATCTGTGCAATAATGTATCGATTTGTTCTTCGAACTACGAGCCTTGGTTTTCCTGACTTAAGCATGCTGAACCGTGCTTTGTAATCAGTTTTTCTTTCTGCTCTTCTTCTTCTTGGTATTTTTGGCATTTTTTACTCCTTTGACTTTGAATTTACTGGTTTGAGCTATCCTTTCCTTCATGTGAGATAAGCTTCTGAATGAACTTGCCCTAATTTCTTTCCTGATTTCGAGGATTTTTTCTCGCGGAAGCTGGCCTGTTTTCTTTAGATGAGCAAGATAAGATCTCAGCTTTCTTGTAAGGAGCATATATTCTCGCTTTCCCTTTGAAACTGTTTTTTTAATACTGCCTGCTCGCCTTCTGGTTTTTCTTTTTTTCTTTGCTCTTCTCCCTGCTGCTTCTTTGACGAATATCGCTCCAGATTCCTTCAAGTCGCGGATGTCTTGTTTTGTTATTGCTTCTTTTACCTCGCTGAGACGAGCAGTGTTAAATGCAATCCTGTTTTTTCCTACCTTTAGTGCTCGTGCGACTAATTCCTTCTTTGCTTCTAGTTTCATTTTTTGTCTCCCTTGACGTTTAGTATTTGAATCTTCTTTTCTTCTGCTTTTTTAATTATTTCCAATTTCTTTTTGGCGCCGACTCGCGCGAGGAGTGCGACATTGTCTTTGGTTATTTTCTCCAGGTCTTTCACATGGTGTACGAGTATTGGAAGTTTTCCGTTAACTTTGCCTTGCTCTTTTCTTGCCCTGCTATACCCGACCGAAACTGTCGCAGGATAGCTCTTTCTCTTGAGACGCATTTTGCTGTCTCTTCCCTTTGGCTTTCTCCATCTCTGGAGCTTTTTACGATTTTTACCAATCTTTGAGTATCTGCTTGTTTCTTGCCTTATGAATTTTTTGTTGGGCATTAAATTTTCCTCCCGGGTTTTTCTGTAATGTAAATTCCGTCTTGGAAGATTCTTCTGTCACGGCCTTTTAGGCTTGTTGCTTTTTCAAGGTTGGCTGCTGTCTGCCCGGCCGCTTCTCTATCGCTTGAGGTTACTGTGATTTTTGCGCCTTCGATTTTTACTTCGACTCCCGGAAGAATTTTAGCGCGTCTTGGTTTTTTTTCTCCGATAAAATTGTTTACCAAGACCTCTGTTCCTTCGACTTTTAGGGTCATTGGAAAGTGTACATTGCAGGATTCTAGTTTGTAAACGAATTTTTCGTTTAAACCAGAGAACATATTTTTTATGTGGGCGATTGCAGAACGCATGGTTTTGTAATTGTTTTTATTGCCCTTTTTACAATCGAAGATTATTTCATTTCCTTGGACTTTAACTTCGGTCAGAGGGATTTTGATTTTTCGTTCGAGGGTTGTTGAGTCTTTTGTGCATCTTAAAATGCTCTCTGTGTAAGAACAGGATATTCCTTCTGGGATTGAGATTTTTTCTGAGATGTGATGTTTCATTAGAAAAAATAAGCGATTAAGCTTCCTCCAAGATTTTTTTCGAGAGCAGTTTGATGAGTCATAATTCCTTGAGAAGTAGAAACGATTATAATTCCGAGATTTTTTGACGGAAGGTACCTTTGGACGTATCTTTCAATTTGGGTTGTTTTTATCATCAGTCGAGGTTTGATTACGTTGCAGCCGTTTAGTTTTCCAAGTTTGATCTTGAGTGTTTTTGTTTCAGCATCTAATTTGTAATCTTCTACGTAGCCCCGGAGTTTTGCGATGGCCAGAACACTTGAGAGAAGTTTTGAATATCGTGTTACGACTAGTTCTCCCTTTCCTGCTCTCTTCATATTCATCATTTGGTTTAGCGTGTCTGCTACTATGTCTTGTGACATTAACGTGTGCCTCCGTGTTGTTGGATGAATTTTTCATGAAACCTGAAAGGTCTTTTATTTCTTTCATCAATAGTCATCTGTCCCAAATATTTTGGCTCAGGATTTGAACCATCTCTCCCACAGTCAAATCGGTAAACATCGATATAACGGGGGGTGTCTCTTCCGCCCTGAATTCGTTCGTCTACCACAGTAACTATTTGAGATTCTGTTTTAAGAACAATACCTGTTCTAGGGTGGGAGGTTGATGAAAAGGTCACCCTAGCTTTTCTTTGATAAGTTTCCCCTCGTTTTAATTCTCTTGATTGTGTTTCTGTTTGTGTTGTCATGTTAACTGTATTTTTTGAAACCTATTTCTTCTGCAATTTCCCTGAAGCAGTGTCTGCAGAGGTGTAGGTTGTATTGGTTTAGGTGTGCCCCGAAACGACCACAGCGCTCGCACTTTCGCGCGGCGACGCCTTGCTTTCTGTCTTTTGGCTTGTTGTGTCTCAGGAATTTTTGCATTACTGCGGGTTTGCTTCTTAGCTGCTTTGTTACTTTCTTCCAATCGCTTGCTGTCATTTTCCGATAAACTCCGTTTTGAAATTTTCTTTCATGAATTCCATGATTTCGTCCTTGTGGACGTATTGTCTTTCGGGCATTCTTCCAGATTTAATCTTTTTTCTTTTGACCCTTACGCCTGCGCGGATGAACGAGGCTGTGACATTGAGGCCGCGGATTCCGATTTCTCTTTTGTATTCGACGCCAGGAATTTCAATGTATTCATGAATGCCAAATGAAAATCCGTTTCTTACTATTTGTTTTCTTCTAAGTTTGTTATCAATGGCGCCGAGGAACTTTTGAAGGTATTCTTTTGCAGAAGCCCCTCTTAGGGTTACTGATGTCCCTAAGGGCATGTTTGGTTTGACATTGAAATTTGGAATCCTTCTTTGCGGGCCGGAGTAAACAATCTGGGCTTTTCTTTTTGTGAGCATCTCCAGAAGTTTTTGGGATTTTTCCAGGTCAGGACCAGTAGCGCCGCAGCTTAAGACTACTTTTTCCAGTTTTACTTTTCTCATTGGATTTTGTTTGGTCATATTAGTATTACTCCAGTTTTGTCGAGATTCGTTTCAACATCAAGGTTTTTAATTTTGACCAAGACTTTGTTTTTTTCTGCCTTCTCGACGATTCCCTTTTGTCCGATGAATCTTCCCCTTGTAATTAAACAGGCGCGGCCTTTGTCGAAGGATAGATGCTTCTTAATTTTGCTTTCTGCATCGAGATAGATTGTGTCTTGGGTGTTAATTTTTTTGTTATCGGAAAGAATGTTTGAGCCGTCATGGAGGTTTAGTTGGATTTTTTTTCCTTTCAAAACCTTTTTATTGACAACCTTGCAGGGCCTTTCTTTTTGTTTGGTTTCTTCGAGCACGAATCTTCTCGTGGGATCCAAAGTAAGAATGTATGTCTTGTCTGCTTCAAAGAGGCTCAATAGTCTGATTGAGTCCCTGTAGTCTTTTGCTTCTTTTCCGTTTATCTTGAGAAGTTTTTGCTGAATCATCTTTCTAACTTCTTTGGCAGTCTTCGCAAGGTGAAGCATATCTCTTACGGCGATTACAATGGGCACTGAATTTTCTCTGTCGCCAAGAGGCCTTGCTACGTACTTTGTTCCTTTTCTTGCTATTGGAATTTTCTTACTTACTTGCGCTCTTGTCTGGTGCATTCTGACTTCCCTCCTTGGATTTTGGTTTTGATTCTGAAATGGGTTTTTTATTTGTTCTCTGCAATGAAGCGATTCTTTTTTTATCGTCGAGCGTTAGAGCTTGGATTTGTAATGCGCTTGGGTTGAACCAAACGTTCACTTTTGTTCCGTCTTTTTTTGTTCTCTGAATGTTTTCTAATGCGAGGCGAGTTCTTTTAGCGTCGACAATTGAGATTTTTGCTTTTTTCTTTTTGAATGAACCGCGCATCACAAGGACTTCATCGCCTTTTCTTACGGGGAAAGATCTCTTTCCATATTTCTTTCTTAATTCTTTTGAGAGGTTTGCATTCAAGAAATTGTGTTTGATATGGAAAGGAGCGTTGATTGCGAACTTCCTTTGTTTACGGGGTTTCTTCGACGAGAGCCAGTGAGTTGAGAAGAAGGATTTCATCGCGTGGCCTCCATCAAATTAGCTAATCTTGTTAACCTTGAGAGATACACATCCGAAAAGGTAGGAGATCCCCCGCCTAAATGGTGCTCCACAAGATAACGCCGTAGCTCTTCTAATACCTGTTCTGCACCCAATAAACAAATTTTACGCGTATCTGCTGCAGAATCGGCCTCTTCTGCTCTCAGTAATAACCTATCAACTTGGCTAGATACACTTTCAATATAATGATCACAATTTCGACTTGTTGTCATCATAACACAAACTGCGCAATTTTTGCGACAGACCCCCATCTTTCCTGAACTTCACGTGCGACTGGACCTTTAATCTGGGTGCCTTTTGGATTGCCTTTGTCGTCCTTAAGAATTGCTACCGCGTTGTCTTCGAAGCAGACTCGCTCGCCAGTGTTTCTCCTGTAAGGTCTCTTTTGGCGGATAACCACTGCATCGAAAACTTGACCTTTCATATCGGGCTTGCCTTTTCTTACCGAGACTTTTACCCAGTCTGCGACCTTAGCATATTGCTGTCGTTTCTTTGTTGACTTTCCGCCCTTTACTCCTGTGATTCTTACAATTTGAGCACCAGAGTTATCGCTGGCTATGACTACGCTACCGATGTTTAGGCCGCGAGTTGGTTTTGCGCTTATCGCTTTCCCTGAAATGATTGTTGATTTTTTTGCCATGTTATTTCCTTACCCCTGGAAAATTTTCCGAGCATTTAGAATAACAATCTCTTGAACAGACAGTTTCAAATAGGTCAGAATTCTTTGCTCCTTCACAGCCCATATACGCCTTAGGACATATATTATAACGGTTTCCGGTTGTGACTGCTTGTGTAGCTAGATTTACTCTTTTCCTTTTTCTACTCATGTCTAACATACCTCCTTCGGTAGAGACTATCATTTTCCATCCTCCTTATTTTCTTTAACATCTGCAGACCTGATTTTTTCAACCACAACAAAATGAATTAATTTGCTCAGGGGGCGAGTTTCTTGGACCTTGATTAAATCGCCTGTGTTGATTTGATCTGCGAATTCGTCTGGGAGTCTTGCGTGAATTCTTGTTCGCTTTTTCATGAACCTTTCGAATTTGTGAATCTTAATGGTGCGTTCGAATTCAATTGTAACTCTTTTAGGAAATTTTCTGATAACCTTGCCCTGAAAGACCCTGCCTCTTGTGGAAATTCCCAGGGTTCCCACTATTTTTCTGAAGTTCGTTTCTTTTCCGTTCTCTTCGTGCGCAGCCGTTGCTGACTGCTTCTTTTCTTTCTTCTCTGCCATATTTGGACCTTGGTTTGAAAAGTTAATCGCTGATGGTGTCGTCAGCAAATCCGAGCTTCACAAGAAGAGGCCGAACCTTCTTCTTGTGGTCTCCTTGCAGTTCTACTACGCCGTCTTTTGCTGTACCGCCGCAAGCGAGCCCTTCTTTCAGGCTCCTTGCCACGGACTTGACGTCCACGTGCTTGTCAAAACCCTCGACGAGTGTTATTTTTTTCCCGTATCTCCTCGTCTGGGTCGTCACTTTTATCTGCTGTTCGCTTTTCGCGATTTCTTCAAACACATCGGTTTCACTTGGTAAGCCGAATTCGTTTGAATCCATTTATTTCTTCAACTCCTTCTTTTCAGAGGAATTGAGTCTGATCTGCGATTTTTTAGCGTTCATAGCTGTTAATATTCTTGAAATCGCCCTTTTAAGTTCTTTGGTTTTTGCATTGGCTTTATTGGCTGTGACGCTTCCCCGGGTTAACTCGGCTTTTAAATCTGTCAGCTTGTCATTTAATTCTTTGTCTGACATTTTTTTCACTTCTGAATTTTTTAGGACGGCCATTATTCTTTTTCCTCCCCGGCTTCTTCTGATTTTTCTTCCTTAGTCTTCTTTGACGTTGATTTTTTAGAAGATTTCTTTTTAGTTTTGGTTTCTTTCTTTTCTACTTTTTTTTGTTCTTCAGCCGGAATGTTCAATTCAGCGAAAGACATTCTGATTTTTTGCCTCATATTTTCATCGATTTTGATTCTGTCGCTTAGGATTGCGTCTGGTCTGAGGATTGCTACTGAAACACCTACGACGCCTGCGATGGTTACTGCCTGCGATTGAGCGCGGTCTACAATTTTTGCCGGCTCTCCTGTTTTCATAAGGTAGCCCTGGGTGAATCTCCAAGTTCTTGCTCTGTCGCTCGGGAGTTTTCCAGCGAGAGTAATCTCTGTGCCTAGTGCGCCTGCCCTGACTATTTGCTGTAGGGTTTTGTAAGCAATCACCTTGAATTTCAAAGAACCTTTTCTTTCAAGCATTACTGCGATTTCATCAGCGACTAATTGGGCATCGAGCATGGGTTCAGTGATTTCCACGATTTCTATGTGGGGATTGTCAAGGTTAAAACGTCTCTTTAAAACTCTTGTTAACTCATCTATTTTTTCGCCCTTTCTTCCGATGACGAGGCCTGGACGTGAAGTGGAGACTTTTATCTTTTCTCCTACTGGAGTGTATTCTATAATAACTGCGCTGATTCTTCCCTTGCCTAGGGCATTCTTTATGTACTCTCGAACTCGCAACTCATCTTTCTTGAAGTTTACGAATTTTTTCTCTTCCATTATTTCTTTTCCTCCTTGTTTGCTTTCTTAGTTTGAACTTTCTCAGGAAATTCTTTGGCTTTCAGGATTATGTTTGTTCGCTTTGCCGCAACACCGCCACGCCGCATGGGGCGGTTTGCCCACGACGCAGATGCGAGGTATATTCTTGTTTCTTCAAGCTCCATTTGGTTTGTCAGAACATTTCCTTTCAAGCCCTTCAGGAGATTGATAAAGTGTCCAGCTGCTTTTACCGGATAACGCCCCCGCTCGATGTTTCCTTTTCGGTGAGGTATTTCTCCCTTGAATGGCACTGCTCTTTTCATTTTTACAACCTGCTCAAGATCTTTGATTGCGTCATCAATTTTTTTGTTTTTGATGAATGAGCAAAGGTACATTGAATGCTTCTTTGAAATCGGAAGAGAGATGCCGTTAGCAATCGCTTCTTCTTTCTTTTTAATTTCTACTTTCTTTACTTCTTTTTTCTCTGCGGGTTTCTCCTCCTTTTTTTCGGGAACTTTTTCTTCGACCTTGGCGGGTTCCTTTTCTTGTGATTCTTTTTTCTCTTCTGGAGCTTGTTTGATTTGCTTCATTTGCTCTTCTATCTCTTTAGCTTTTTCCTTGTCCACTGGAAGGGGTTTTGCGACTATCTTTTTGGTTTCTTTCTTGGTTGCTGGTTTTTTAGTTTCTTCTGCCATTATTTCTTCTGTGCGCGGGAAGACTTGGTTGCTCCAAGTCCTGCGCTACCGTGATTTACTTTTCCTCTTGAGAGCGCGAATTCGCCTAGTCTATGGCCTATCATTTCCACGGTTATTGGGACTTCCTGGAAAGCTTTTCCGTTGTGGACGGCTATTGTCAGCCCGACAAGTCTTGGGACGATTACAATGTCTCGGAGGTGAGTTTTTATCTTTTTATTTCGGCTTGTCCTCTTCTCACATCGCTTTACAAACTTCTGAATGACGTCGAAATTTCTCATAACGCTTCTTCTACTTCTCGCTGGCAAGAATTTTGCGATTTCTCTTACGTCGAGCTCTTTTAGCTCTTCAAGAGATTTGCCTCTGTAGATTTGTTCTTTCTTTCTTACTTGCTGTTCGTCTTGTGCCATTTTTACTTAACCTCTGTATCCTGTTCTTCTTGGTCGGACGTGTCCGACTTTTGCTCCCGGTGGAGCGTTGCGCTTGGCAATCTTTTGTTTAATTCTCTTGCCTCGGCCAGAGCCGAATGGGTGGTCGACTGCATTGAATTTTATTGCTGAAGTTCTTGGCCATAGTTTATTTCGGGCTTTCATTTTGTAGTGCTTCTTCCCGGCCTTGACAAATGGTTTTAAGATTCTTCCTTCTCCAGCAATCCTTCCGATTGTGGCTCTGCATTCTCCGTTGAGTGTTATGACTTTCTTGTTTGGCATTGTTATTGTGACTTTTTTGTTTTCAAGATGTTTTGTTATTGCTGCTGCGGAGCCCGCGGTTCTAGTCATTTTTCCGCCGTCGCCAGGATTTCGTTCGATGTTGTAAACTTCTGTTCCCTGAGGAATTTTTCCGATTGGCAAGGTGCTGCCTTTTTCAGGATTGCCCTGGCCGAAAGAGATTTTTTGCCCTACAAATGCCCCGTTGAAAGCTGCGTTGTAAAATGTTTTGTTTTGATATTTCACTTTCATTAGCGGAGCGGAATGTGCTGCTGAGTGCACTATGGAGATTATTTCTGCTTCGGTTTGTTCACCTTGGAGAGGATAAGCTATCTTTTTGTTGTAGGCCTGCTTTCTAACTCTGTAGGTTAAGCTTCCCTTTCCACGAGCCTGTTGGATTATTCTTTTCCCCATTTTAGTTTTTAACTCCTGTTCGAATACTTTGTAAACCTAATTCTTCAAAAAGTTGTCGCTTTTTCTGATAATCAAAGGCGTCACCGAATGTATCGGACTGAACCGCCACCCGTCCACGAATAGTTATTTCTTGCCTGCTTAAAACAGCCATTCTAACATCAAAGTAAATATCTACGGATCCTTGGGCGCAAGGTCTTGTACATGTGGCCACAACCCCGTTATCTTTAAAATAAATCCATTGGCTTCTGCCTGGAATGTAGGCTGGGCGAACAGCTAAAGGTTGGTCGTCTTCAAAAAATTGAACGCGATCATCGAAATTTATTCTTATTGGAACATTTTTATCTATCTGCGTGTTGAGTCCGTTTGTTTCTGCCATTATATCATTCCCAGCTTGGTTGCAACGTCAATAGCCGGGTTCTCCTTTTTGAGTTTTACATAAGCGAATTTTTTGTTGTTCTGAATGAATGTTCTAACTTTTTCGACTTTTACCTTGAACATTCTCTCGACTTCCTTTTTGATTTCGTCTTTTGATTCTCTTTTTTCCAGTTGGAAAAGCAAGGTGTTGTCTAGGTCAATCATTTTTACTGCTTTTTCGGAAGTTATTGGCTTGAGGATCATTTTTTAGTTTCCTTGATTTCTTTATTTAAGCTTTCCAGTGCTTTTTGGGTGTAGATGGTTAGTCTTCCCAGAGGATAAAAGTCTGAGATTGAAACTTCTTTTATGCTCTTTATATCAAAACCAGAAAGTTTTATTTTTTTTTCTTCTCCGGTTAGGATTAAAACGCCGGCGTTGGATTTGTATTTTCTTCCACGCATCGAACCTCGGCCTGCGCGAGTTTCTCTATTTTTGAAAGCGAGTTTGGAGTTTTCCCCAAAGATGTTCTTGATTAGGTCCTTGAGTTCTTTAGTTTTGGCTGGAAGTGATTCTACAACGAATGGGACGTGTTCTATTTTGCCAAGGGTAGAATATCTTTTTGTGATGAGTTCTTTGTTTGCGGTTGCTGCAAATGCAGATTCAAAAGCAAGTTTGATTTCTTTTTTGTTAATTTTTTTCTCTACGCCGATTCCTTTTGGAGGATGTGCCTGTCGGCCGCCTCTGGTTCCCGGAACATTTGCGCCAACCCAGAAAAACTGAGTTCCCCGACGCCGCATTGTTTTTCTTGGGGCTCTGGAAATTCCTCGGCCGTAGTGGCCTTTCCAGTCATGTCTTTGGTGGGAAATTGTTCCTGTTGCACTTTGCCTTAGGCCTGCTCTTGGTTTTGGCATGTACGGCTGAATGAATTTGTCTGCTTCAAAGTATTTCTTTACGATGTCTGCTCTGACTCTAACTGAGAAAATCTTTGGAAGTTCAACTTGAGACTTTTTCTCGCCTTTTGAAGAGTAGAGTTGAGCTTTCATAATCCTGCCTCCACGACAGCCATGTCAAATAACAAACCTCTTCCGACTTCCCTGATTCTATCTCGAATTGGTTCAACACTTTCACCAAACCTCTTTGTTTTTTTCATTGCTTCCCTCAGGCAAAACTCCGCACCACTAAGGTCATATCTGAAAAATAATTCTTTGGCTATATCTAAATATGCATCGCGTCGGCCCCTTAATAGGGCGTACTCTCTTGATTTACTGCTCATTGCAGCACCTCCAAAAACTCAAATTTCTTTTTGGATTGCATTTTGCTTGGTTTGAAAGAATGAGTTAGAAGAATTTGTCTTTTTTGCGGGCCCGGGACCGAGCCGTTGAGGATTATGTAGGAAGTCTTGATTTTTCCATAGTGTGGAAAACCGGATTTTGGATTGATATCTTTTTCGGCGATGTTGCCTGAATTTAAGACGAGAAGATTGTGAACGAGTCTTGAGTGATAACCCATTTGGCCGGCCATTGGTGTTCTGAAAGTGACGTGTGCCGGATGCCATGGTCCGATCGAACCGACCTTTCTAAGGCCTTTTTCAGACTTATGGAATCTTAGGGCGATGCCGAATCTTTTTACTGGACCTTGAGTGCCTTTTCCTTTGGATAGGCTTCTGACGTCGACCAAGTTGGATTTGAAGGAATCTGCTAAAGAAATTTCTTTTCCGATGAACTTTTTTACATATTCTAGTTTGTTGTCGGACTGAACAGCTAGTTCGATGATGTCGGGGGTTTTTTTGATGTCGGTGTGTTTTGGAATGGAATAGACAATGACGCGAATGTCGTCGTATTGTTGAGGAATTTTGTCGAGCTTGCTGGGGT
>Ga0180008_1001232_pt1 | contig 16759 bp, 14 predicted proteins | sample MM_PW_MetaG_FD_121121 | JGI IMG/M metagenome (GOLD analysis project Ga0180008, IMG submission 121121) | Groundwater microbial communities from the Aspo Hard Rock Laboratory (HRL) deep subsurface site, Sweden - MM_PW_MetaG | ecosystem: Environmental > Aquatic > Deep subsurface > Groundwater...
CGGTTGGTAACTAACAGTTGATTGATAAGGAATTATTTTCGAATTATGCAACACTGCATTTGTAACAAGATGATCAATATCATATAACTAAAGAATAGTAACAAAACGAAAAGTTTAAATACCCGCAGTTTCTGAAGAAAATATGGCATATGTAGCAAAGATGATTGGAAGTGTGGATGGCTTTGGTGATATTTACCAAGTGGCTGCGCCTTTAGACAAACAGCTTGAAGCATTTGGAAGAGTTGGGGTAACTTCTTTGGCTGAACCTGATGAAGTTGCTCAAATTAGATTGGCGGGGCGTTCAAATGATTTTTCAAGGACAAATGTTGCACCAATTGTCAGAAAGGGTGCTAAGACGATTCTTGTTAGGGGTGTTTTAAATCCGCTGAGAAATCCTTTAATGGCTGTTGCCGCAGTAGAAGCGCATAGAAAAGGGGATTATTTTGAAATGCAACCAGATATTTATGAAGCTGCTGAAGCTGTCGCTAAAGCTCAAGAGACAATGGCCCCTGAAGACATGGATGCTATCTTTGTTTCTCAAGAGGGAGATTTTGATTTGACTTCGGAACACGCAGAAGCTCAGTTTCTTTTACGGAGACAAGCAAGTTCTTACTTTAAACAGAAAACAAATGGCAAAATTCCATTTTGTGGACTTTCTACAAACAAAAAGGGTATTGCAGTCGTTAATTATGTGTGGTTTGGCGATCCTCAGAATGGTTCTCTCCTCAACTGTAGGGGCAGGAACTTGGACAACTACAGTCATGCGTTCGGGGTGCGTTATTTTTCTGGCGAAGCCAGCGCGCAAAATTTAGGGTACACTCTAACTGAAATAGGAAAAGCGAACTCTCAAGTCATTCCAGCAGTTCTAAACGAAGCAGGACTTTCTGGTATTGCTGAGAAAGTGACTCTGCCTTTATCGAAAGGACTTATTGAAAGATTACGAACAGGATAGATTTTTAAACAAACATTTATTTTACTTACTGCCTCGACCACTCTTCAAGAGAAGGGTTGAAAAGGCCACACGCCATTTTGTTAGAGCATGTTTGAGTTGATTTTAAGCTATAAAATTCAGAAGTTGCATGCGTGCGGTTTCGGTGATATGAAGACAATAATGGCTACAAACGCTGTGGTTTAACGATCCTCAGAATGGTTCTAACCTCAACTGTAGGAACAGGAACTTGGACAACAACAATCATGCGTTCGGAATGACCTTGGTCGAGGTTGATAATCATGAATAATAACCTTTCATATGAATATTTGTGTTCTTTAGGCAATTTGATTTTGGCCTGGCGAAATGCCAGAAAGGGGAAAACCCACAGAGAAGATGTCGTGGGATTTGAAGAGAATATTGAGAAAAACCTTGTTGAGTTGCATAAAGAATTAATTAATCTAACTTACAAGCCAGAACCCTTGACGACCTTTGTTTTATGCGACCCGAAAACCAGAGTTATTTCAAAGTCGGATTTTAGAGATAGAGTTGTCCATCATGCACTTATTTTGGTCATTGGGAGGATATTCGAAAAAACCTTTATTTATGACTCATGCGCCAATCAAAGATATAAAGGAACATTATTTGCGATAAAAAGGTTTGATTTATTCATCAAAAAAGTTACTCAAAACAATTCGCGACATGTTTTTTGCCTTAAAGCAGACATTAAACATTATTTTCAAGAAGTTGACCATGAAATTCTGATTTCAGTTATCAGACGCAAAATTGATAATGAAAAGATTGTTTGGCTTATTCAACAGATTCTTGCAAACCCCGTTAAAATGGGGGGGGGGGGGCAAACGACCTCGAGGGATGCCTCTTGGCAACTTGACCTCGCAATTCTTCGCTAATGTTTACCTCCATGAATTAGACTATTTTGTTAAAAACATTTTGAAAGTAAAATATTACGTCAGATATGTTGACGATTTTGTTGTGTTGCATCGGTCAAAAAGGCAGTTAGAAATTTGGAAAGAAAGTATTAATCAATTTTTGTACAATAGCCTAAAATTAGAACTGCACAAACAGAAGTCGCGGATTATTCCGTTATCGCGAGGGATTGATTTTGTTGGTTTTAGGAATTTCGAAAATTATAGGCTGCTGAGAAATAGGAGTATTCAAAGTATGAAGTCGAAGATTCAGTTGTTTGAAAAAAATGAATTGGATTTTCGCTCACTGTTCGATATTTATCAAGGCTGGCAAGCGCATGCACAATGGGCAAACACACATAAATTAAGACAGAGGATTAAAGCCGAAATTATTAGAACCGTCTGGAAAAAGGTATAATAAAAATTTAATTAAAAGTAAAAAACAAAAAAATGATGATTTATTATCTTCTTTTCTTCTTCGTAGTCTTTTTGGACGCCTTCTTCTTTCTGCCACCGCGAGCCATTACGGCCTCGCACACGTTGCCCTTTCCGTCAACATAGTACAGATGACCAGGCTTCCTCTTAACTACTCCTTTAGCAATTACTTTGCCCATTGCTCACCTCCTTTGATTCAGTATTTTATCCTCGATTGTATTTAAATGTTTCTTTTTTGTCGACGAAGATTTCAATGATTTTTTTGTTATTTTTGTTTAAGGGTATTTCTATTAGTTGTGAAGGTTTGGTTTTTGGTGTAACCGCAAGGGTGAACGGCTTTACTAGACTCCATTCTAAAACATTGTTTTTTTCATCCATCCAGATGGCTAAAAAAGGAAAGAAGACGAAGAATGAGTGAATTGTTGAGGCCTCCCAAGCAGAAAAATTGAAGAGCAAATTGCTCGTGTTTCTTGATTTGAACATTAACCCAGAGAATTTGCCCCAAAAACTGAGTTTTTTTGCTTTGAGAATAATTGTTTTTTTGTTGAAATGAATTTTCATCCTGCCTTAGTAATAAAGTTTTTATATCTATAGAATGTAGTGTTATTGATGGCTTTAAACGTTTCGATACTTGCGGTTCCATGGGCTGTGTTTTGGATAGTTCTTGCGTTGGTTGTTGCTGCGATAGTGGCTTTGACGATTGTGGAAGCCAAGCTGGGGAATAGGGCGAAGGCGAAGAAACAAGCGGAGGAGACTTATTATCAACGGAAACTTTCTGCTACGGTGGCTTTGCAAGGCGATTCGAACAGTTTTCTTATTTCCCTCGATAAAGTTACTCGAGAGTTTTTCTCAGAAGTAGTTGGAATGCTGAGAGTGACTAGGTATTCTGAGCTGATTGATGAGCTGAAAAAAAGACAGATGTCTTCTGAGGCGGTATTTTGCCAGAAGATGCAAGAGGCGCTTTATTCCGGAGAGCCGATTGATCAGCCAGTTCTACAATCTTTGTTTGGACAGATTAGGTTTTTTATTTTAAGGAGGGAGAAAAGTTTGGAGAGAGAGCCGGTTTCTAAGCTGCAGGTTGTTGCATCAAGCCCTGTCAAGAGTCCTGCGCCGATTGCAGTTGGTGTGAACTCAGGTATTCTAAGATATTATCAAGAGGGCAGAAGAAGGGGCTTTGAGAGTTCGGTTTTGACAGAACAGTTGCTAGCAGCGGGTTTCGATAAAGCAAGTGTGCAAAATGCACTTTTGTTTTTGGAGCGTGAGTCTATGAAACCACGGATATCTCCGCAGACAGAGAAGCGCATTCTTACCAGGTTTTCAAGTCCTCAGAAAAGCGAAATCAGTCTGATAAAAAGCAGTTTAGAGGAGAAAGACGAAATCGGAAAAGCAGAGATAATTGAGATAATTCCTTACAAAAAAGAAGAAATTCCGAAGAAGACTGTTAACTATCCATCTGAAGAACCTGAGGAGTATAAGAAAATTGAGAATTTTGACAACTTGGATCGCGTGAAAGCGAAGATAAATCTAAGAAAGAAAGGCATTATTGCGGGTTAAGGAAATATTTTTATAAGGCTGATTAGATGAGTTCTTATGAACCTTAAGGATCATCTTGCGCTTGAAGTTGGAGAAAAAGTGCCGAGAGTCACAGTAAATCAAGATGGTGGTAAGGTTTCTTATGAAGCGCTGCAAGCAATGACTGCTAGAGACTTAAGAACTTGCAATGTTAGAATATTTGATACGCCGCTTACTTTCGATGAAAGAAGAACTTCTTGGGGAGAACGGAGTCTTAGAATAAGGTACAATCAAGATGAAACTGCTGTAGGTTTTTTAGAGAGAGTTTATGGTTTGTGCGAGGATATGTTAATCAACGCATATACCTAAGGTAAGACCCTGAATCTCGTGCTGATTAGTATATATTCTAAAATAAATAATACTAAAATAGCTATTGTTAAGTAAGGTGTTGTGTCCGATGTTACTTTCTTGAGTTTTAACTCTACTATTTCCTTGAAGGAATTAGAAAGAGTTTCCTTGTCTTCTGCTTTGAAGTATCTGCCGTTGGTGTTGTAGGCCAAAGCGTTTAAAGCGTCTTCATCTATTTTAGACAGACCAAAACTTGTTTGGCCACCGGCCTCAGTGCCGATGCCTATTGAATGAATTATTATATCGTGCTTGTTTGCGTATTCGATTGCAGTGTCAATTGTCCCGACGTTTATTCTTCCGTCGCTAAGCAATATGAGAGACTTTGCTTCTTCGCTTTCTAAGAGATTTGTTGAAGTTATTACTGCTTCTCCGATGTCTGTGCCGCCGATTGCACTTATGGGGATGTTGTTTATTGCCCGAGTAAGGGCGTTTTTGTCTTCAGTCAGGCCTTGTTCTATGAAAGCGTTACCTGAAAAAGAAATTACCCCGATTTTTGTTCCTGGCGGGGCCGAGTTTACAAATTCTATTGCTGCTTGTTTTGCAACTTCAAGGCGATTTGGCAGGAAATCTGTTGCCTCCATGCTTGATGATGAGTCTATCGCTATTACATAGGTGAACGAACTAGAGTAGACCGTTCTCTGGATATTCAGGCCGGCTAGCGAAAAGACGAGCAGTACAATTATGACACTTGAAATTGCCAGAATGAAAATATTTTTTGATAAAAGGTCGACGCCGCTTACTCGAGCTAACGCTTCAAAGTTGGCAAACTTTAATGCCTGGCTCCTCTTCGCTTTCAGCATGAAGAAATGCAAAAAAATTATGATTGGAATAATTCCGAGGAGGATTAGGTATGCCGGGTTTACAAACTCTACGTTCATTTTCCAATCCTTGCTTTTTGTTTAATTCTGCCTTTTAGGAAACTGGAAAGGGTTGGGACAAAGAGTGTGTCTGTGGTTATTTCCAGAAGGTCAATATTACTTAATAGACAATCTTTTTTTATTGCACTAATCTGGTCTTCTGCATATTTTTCAAAGGCCTCTTTGGCCACTTTTGGATTGACCAGCAATTGCTGTCCAGTGCGAGGGTCTTCAACTACGATTTCCCCAGAAAAATTAGGCAATGTGTTGTCTAGCGGGTCGCGGATCATCAGGGCGGTGGTCTCGAATTTTCTTGCGACAAGAGAGAGGTTTATTTTTGCTTCTTTGTTGTAGGACAAAAAGTCTGAGACAATTATTAAAGACTCTACGTCTCTTCCGATGTAACTCAAAGCAAATTCAAGGCCCTTATTCAAATCTGTGAAGCCGCCATAGTGTTCTGGGTTTGTAATATAATCGACGAATCGGGAAAAGTGTTTTTTTCCTCTTGAGGGCTTTATGTATTCTTTCATCTTGTCTGAAAAGAACACAAATCCGGGTTTGTCTCCGGTTGTGGTGATTAGATGAGAGAAGGCTGCGACAACCTCTGCAGTGTATTCGCATTTGAGCTTGTCTCTTGACCCGAACACCATATTATCCCCCATGTCAACTAAGAAGACCACCCTTAGATTTCGCTCGTCGCGGTATTGTTTTACGAGCAATGAGTTGGCCCTTTTGCTTGCTTTCCAGTCGATGGAGGCTGCGTCGTCATCTGGTGCGTAAGAACGATATGACTCAAACTCCAGGCCCTTGCCTCTTAGAAGCAGCCTGTAGAGTCTTCTCTTTAGGAGAAATTCCTTCATTGAAGCTTGCAAGTCGGAAATTGCTCCTGCAATGTCTGCCTTCAGAAATCTTTTTTGATCCATTTTAGAGAGTGGACTGAACTAACCGCAAAATCTCACCTATAATCGTTTCAGGAGTGATATTCTCTGCTTGCGCCCTGTACGTCAAAATCAGTCTGTGCCTAAAGATGTCGAATAAAACTTTATCAACGTCGGATGGCAGAACATAATGCCTTCCTTGAATCAATGCCTGAGCTTTTGCTCCGATGTAAGTATTGATACTTGCCCTTGGAGATGCGCCCATTTCGACATACTCGCCGTATTTGAAATTTTTATTTCTCGTGTAATTTACTATTGCCATAATGTACTTTTTTATCTTGTCGTCTAGGTAAATTTTGTGAGTTAGGTGCTGTAATTTGATTATTTTTTCCGGGGAGGTCAAAACACGCAGGTCTATATCTTCGAATTTTTTGAATGTGGTGTTTTGCTCCATTACTTTTTCCTCGCTTTCTTGGTTAGGGTAGCTGAATACTACTTTGAACAAAAACCTGTCTACCTGTGCTTCTGGCAGAGAATAAACTCCTTCAGTTTCGAGAGGGTTCTGGCTGGCCATGACAAAAAATGGCAATGGGAGGCTGTATGTCTCTTTTCCTATTGAAACTTGTTTTTCCTGCATGGCCTCTAAAAGGGCTGATTGTGTTTTTGGAGGACTTCTGTTGATTTCGTCTGCAATTACAAAGTTTGCAAAAATTGGGCCCTTTATCACCTCAAAACCTTTTTTTGGATCATAGGTTGTGAGGCCGGTGATATCTGTTGGCAGGAGGTCAACTGTAAACTGAATTCTTTTTGATGTGCAACCGCTGACTTTTGCAAGAGTTTTGATGACCAGTGTTTTGGCGATTCCCGGAACTCCCTCAAGAAGAACGTGGCCATTACAAAGCAGGGCATTGATTAATGAGTCAACTACTTCTTCATGGCCGAAAAAAACCTTTGCGACTTCTGATTTAATTTCTTTAATTAGTTCTGCGGCTTCTTTAACTTCCACTTCATTTGCCTTGCCTGCTTTTTCCGGGAAAAAGCTGGCCCTGTAGGTAGATTTTTTCCTTGACATTTTGCCTCTTTTTACAAGTGAAAAAGCCTTTGGATATTATTAAATGTTTCCTAGGTCTCTTTGCAGTTTCCTTTTCATAGAGCCCTTTTTGTAAGTGTAGTAGATGAATCCTGCGGCGAACGCTAATAAGCTCGCTATCGCTGTGTACCCTATGAAAATATTACTGCTCAGGACCTGTGCAATCCTTGGTCTTGGAGGCTGGGTTATCAGCTCTTGACATAAGTCTGTTACCTGCTCGGCAATTTCGAGGGCGCGGGCGGGGTCGGTTTCAACCAGGGCGGTTGCTTCTTCCAACATTTCTTGAAGCTCCCTACAAACGGGATTTCCGTAGATGAATTCCTTTGTGAAAATTATTCTCTCTAAAACGTCTAAATCTGACTCTATTTCTATGTAGAATTTTGCCCAGTCAGAATATACCGGCTCTTCGACTGTTGCATTAATTGTTACTTCGAATAAACCCGTGGATATGGTGTCTATGTCTACAATAAGCGTTGTGTTCTCTTTTTCTCCAGCGTTAAGCTCCTCAAAGAATGACTGGCTGAAGGTTGCTACGAGGTCATTTCTTAATTCGCCGTCTTTCGCGATGGTTGCTGACAATAAGATTCTTCTTAAATTAACTGTTCCGTCATTTTCAAGTCCGAGAGGAATTATTAGTTTGTCGTTTTGTTTTGCAGAAACTGGCTCTGGGACGATTATCTTTAAAGAGACTATTTGAATTCTTGAAGAGCCGCCTCCGCCTCCGCTAGATTGTGTTATGGTGGTTTGCGCTTCAGTTACGGTCAGCGAGACTGAAAAGTTATTGCTGTCAATGCTATTGATTGCTTGTGATGGGTTTGATAGGTTGTATTCTATTGCTCTTAGAGAGTAGTTTGCGGAACCGTCGGTAGTTGAAGAGAAAGTCGCCCTTGGTGAGGACCCGTTGCCGCTCCAGTTAGCCAGAGTGACTGTTATCGCGCCTCCGCTTGTTGAGCCGTTTACTAAAGTGTATACAAAACCAATTGTTTGATTTCTACAGCCATCGGATGCATCGCAGTCTTGGAAGTGGTTAGTTAAATATAGGGGATATGGCGAGCCGGTTGGTCCGATAGGATCTATCGGGGGAAAAAAGACCAACGGGCAGTCTGTGTGATTTATTTCTACTGACCATGTTGTTGAGTTGCTTAACTTAGCGTTTGAGACGTTGAGGGTAAGGTTGACTGGCCCAGAACAGGTCGTTTCCATCGTGAAATTTGGGGCATAGTTCAAGATGAATTCTGTTGCGTTTCCATAACCGCTGGTTTGGTTCTTTGTTACACCGTTTATTATCAGGGTATAATTAAGCGAGTTCTGGACAGTGTGATTTGCTGTGAAGTTTAGAGCAGAGGTGGTGTTTTCTTTCAAACTGAAGAGGTAGCTTGGGGCAGGCAGGAGAATTACCGGATAGTCGTAGATTGACAGGTTAAAATAATCTGAAGCTTCTGCTCCGTCTGTGTCGTTGACTATGAGCTTAAATTGCCATTTTCCGGCGTGACTGGAATTCGTTGTAAAATTGATTACTCCGGTGCTTGCGTTGACTGTCAAAAAGTTGCCGCCGACTGTAAGGTTTTGTATTCTAAATGTTAAGCTGCCGTTCCACGCGTCCTGACCGTCTTCTATGTCTGAAGAGTTTGCGTCGGTGTAAAAGATTTCACTTAAAATAGATAATTCGGCGTTTGCAATGTCTGTGATGTTTGGCGGGTGGAGCGTCTCGAGGACTGTGAGATTGAATTGGGAGAACGAGCTGTTGCCGGCTAAGTCTGTAACGTTGAAGGTTACGTTGTATAATCCGACGTCTGACTTTTGCGGGGCAAATCGATATGAGACGTATTGGTATCTCGGGGGGCTTATGCCTACTTGTTCTTCTGTTTCGAATGAGAATAGCGCTGGGTTGGGACCTGTTATGTTTAGGTCGTATGTGAAGCTCTCACTGTAGAATCCGCTTTGGTAACTGCAAATTTTTAAATCTTCATCTGTTATCTGGAGATAAATCTTTGTGTAATTGTCTTCTGTCAGGTTTATCATTCCATTTGAATAAGACATGTTGTAATATGCTGCAACTTGATAGAATTGCGGCGGGTCGTTGACATTGTTCACGGTTATATTGAAATCGAGTGATCTTGGAGTTTTACCGTCGGTTGCAGTAACCCTTATTTTCCAGAGGCCAACATCTTTGTCTGCCAGAGTAAAGTTTACTATGCCTGTGTCTGCATTGTAAGCGGATTCTATGCCAAAATCACAACTTCCATAACCAGTTATGTCTGTTATTGTAAAGTTAATGTCGTCTGAATCTGTAACATTCTGGCTCAAGTTCAAATAAAGGTCTTGTCCTTCGGTGAAAGTTAGATTGGTGCTTGTTGATTCGTTCCATACTGGCGCGTTGTTGTCAATAACTGTTATTGTAAACAAGTCTGAACTGGTAGAAAAGTTTCCTTTGTCTTGGACGGTTACGTTGATTATGTGGTCTCCTACTCCTAAAACTAATGGGTCAAAGCTTAGTGTCGCCTCGGTGCGGTTTGTGCCAGTAATGTAGGTAGTACTTGCAACTGATACGAGCGAGTTGTTAGTGAAGAAGGTTAGAGTTTCATTTTTTATGGTTTTATCCGGGACAAGAAGGTCATCGTCTGTGGCATTCACTAAAACTTGATATGTGGCGGCGCTTGTGTATGCTGTCATGTCAGGAATATCTTGTATTTGTACCGAGTCGTTTATGTTTTCAACAAACAAGAAAAAAGTTGTTGAATTTAATTCAATTGAAGCATTTGGTGCCCCGGTGTCGATGACTGTCAGGTTGATTGACCAGTTGCCAACTTCGGAGTCTGTAGGTGTGAAGTTTAACAAGGCTGAAGCGTTTCCAGTTGACCCAGTTGAGATTGTGGTGTAGTTGGTGTCTGTTTCGTTGAATTTCAACCAGGTGTAATTGACTATGAACGTGAGATTGTGCGCCTCATCTGGGTCTGAGGCGTTGACAAAACAAGTGAATGGCGTGTCTTCTGTTGCGGTTCTCTCGTTGTTGCACACATACGTAAAGAATGGTGCATCGTTCCAGCTTACTGTCCAATTTACAACTTCGGAATAAGTTCCATTTCGTGCGTCTTTAACTGAGAAATTAATTTCGTATTCTCCTTTCTGCTGGCCATTCGGGATGAAGCTTATGTTCGTTGCTGAAGCGTTGTAATCAGTCAAATTGAAGAGTGTGCAATTATCTGGACCTGTGGGAGGATTTAAAGATGTATGGACGCAATTTTGGAATGTAATATTGAAGATGTATGGTGTGTCATTCTCTTCGTCCGTGGCAGCAAGGATTAGGTCTATGCCTGATTTGTTGATTATTCTCTCGCTGCCGAGGTTGAGAAAATAAGGGGGGTCGTTCTCGGGGGTGATGTTTACTCTTAAGATCCCTGGCTGAAAAAGACTTTCTGTGTCCTTGACTTTTAATTCTATTTGTTTGTTACCATTGCCGATTTCTTCATCGGTTGTATAATTTATTTGTAAAATTCCTGATACAGTGTTGAGTTGGTAGTTTGTAAGAGTCGTATTTGTTCCGTTTTCAAAGGTTAGAACGTCGTTTAAGTCGTACTCTGTGACGTTTGCTGAAAAATTGTAGATGCAAAGAGTATCCTCTTCGCATTGGAGATAATCGGTGTTGTATTGGTTTCCGTCCAGATCTATAAATGACCCGCCAGCGTCTTTACTTATTACAGGAATTTTGTTTGTGATCACGAAGCTATCTTCAAGAGAGATATTTCCGTAAATACTTGAGCAATTGACCTGAAAGTTGTGAGTTCCTTTATATTGAATTAGTGTGGTGTAAATCCATCTAGGAACTGAAGTGTTGAAGGTCATGTTGAAAATCGGGCCGTATGAGCCGGTGTAGTCAAATTTGATTGTGCAATTTCCTGTCGTGTTGATTGGATCGTTTGTGCTGTTCGTGAAATTTGCTACGAATGTTATGTTTGTGGTGCTTAGCCTAATGATACTTCCGCCTTCGGGATCAGTATCATCCCAGATTTTTAATGAGGCGTCGCCGTTAGTGCCAGATTGTGTTGCGATTGTTGTGGACAATAGCGAGGCAAATAGGCCAAAAAATAGAGCAATGGCTAGGATGTTCTTCATTTGTTTTTTTACCCCTTTTTTTAGATTCATTGTTCGTCTATGAAGAGACCTTGTGGTTTTCTTGCGACAAAGTATTGCCTTAGCGAGAGCAGCGTGAAGACTGTTGAACCAGACCAAAGGAATAAAATTGCCAGGTAGGAAAGATATCTCCTTTCGGGCTGGCAGAGGGTGCAGGGGCCGCCGCAGTCAATTCCGGTTTCGCCTTTTTCTTCGTCTAGGACTGCGTTATAGCAGTGTGGGCAGTATTTTGGTATGCCTCCTTGCACGAATGCTAAATTGAATTTGCCATTTTTCACCCAAGAATTAAAATCTATTGTTGCAATGGGCTTCTTTGAGCTTAACTCTCTTACTTGGAGTTTTGTTTCGCCGCATACTTCGATTGGGGAGAGCTGCAACTCGAAATTGTCCTGGCAGGGAATTTCTCTTAGGAAACTTGCGATACATCCTTCTTTGTCTTTACATCGCTCCACCCTGTAACCTTCAAAAGCGATTTCTCCTGCGAAAAAATCGTCAGTTTTGTCTGTGTAAGTGCAGTCGCTAATCGGATCGCATTCTATCTTTGGAACGCAGTCAGGGTTTTCGCAAAATCCTCTTTCTACAACATCTTTTTTTCCGCAATTGACATCTATGCAAGTTCGAGTTTTTAGTCCGTTTTCACAATCAGACCAGGGTTCGCATTGGTAGTTTGAAGAGCAGGCGTCTTCTGCATATACGGGGTTTATAATTACGACTAAAAAAACCATTACAATGGCTGTAAAAATAATTTTTTTATTCATAGGCCACCACCAGACTGCTCTTGGAAGGTTCCTCCAAAGCTTTTTTGTTTTTAATAATTCTCATCATCTGAATTAAAGCGATTGCTAAAGCGACTATGATTGCTAGAACCATGCTCAGTTTTGCGAAGCTATTTTGACTGGTGGGCTGCGGCTCTTCATTGTCTTCAACACATTTTTCCGGGCAGGGGCCGCCGCAGTCAACTTCGTCCTCGCCATGATTTTTTATTTTGTCTGAGCAAGTCGGGCAGGGGGTGCAGGGGCCGCCGCAGTCAGCTAAAAATTCGCAGCCTCCATCGTGGCAATTTTGGATAGTGTCTGAACAGCCTGGGTTAAGCGAAAAGTAACAAGGAATTATTTCAAGAGGTTTTTTTAATACGGTGTTGCAGTTATCTACGTCGGTGCATGCTCTCAGCTGGTAACCGCAGGTGTTTTCGTCCCATCCTCTTGCTTCGCATCGCTGTTTCAAGTCCTGGTATTCTTCGACAATCAGGTTTCCCGCGTGATTGGATTCTAGCGCATTTTGACAGAGTCCCCAGTCTGTGCAGCCCCATTTTTCTTCGCAGACATCATCGCCCACCTTCTCTCGCGGAACTGTGCCTTCGAGGCAGTTGACGCTAAAAACGTCAAAAACCCAGTAAACTGAATCGTTGAACATGCCGTCGCTAATCGTCGCTTTTATTTTGTGCCTGCCCCATACCTCGCATCCAAAAGAGTATGTGAAGCTGTCTGTGTTTTCCCCAGCATCTATTTCTTTGAGTTTGCCGTCTACGTACCAGTAGGTGTCTGGATGAAGGCCTTCTGGGTCATATTTGTAAATCTGAAAGGTAATTTTGTCTGTGCTGGCAATTCTGCTAGATGAATTTGTTGAGTTGAAAAGTAAAATTGTTGGGGGGGTATTGGCTTCGACGATTGCTAATTCAAATTTTTTACAGGTGGTTGATTTTATATCTTCCTGGGCGCAAACGCCTATTTTGCCTTCTAAATCCAATCCGTTGTCTGTTGCGCAGACCTCTACACTGTGGACCCCGAGATGGGCTTTTGATGGAGAATAGGTGATTAATCCAGTGTCATTTACTTTTAAGCCCAGCAGGTCTTGTGAGTCTGTCACTGAAAATGAAAAGGATTCAGGGGTTGAGCCCGATTCTTTGTCTGTTACGTGGATTTGTTTTTGGAAGCCAGGAGAATTGTCGAGATTAATGGTTTCGACGGAGAGGAAGTCTATTGATGGGGGCGTGTTAGATTCTACTACGGTGATTTTGATGTCTTTTTTGTCTATGAATTCTCCGTCTGATACAAAGATTGTGGGTTCGTAAGCTTTGTTAGAAAGAGCTTTTGTCAAGTTTTCTGAGAATAATTCGACCTTTGTGATTGGGGGTTCGCTCGAGATTGGCCGCACATAAAAGGGCCCACTTGGAGAAATTCCCATGGTGAGAGAGTCGCCGTCTAAGTCTACCACTTCAAACTTTACAGAAAAGGGCGATGACTCACAGACTACGATATCGCTGCTTATGTCATGAATCAATGGAGCGGTATTTGCTGTGGCTATTCCTATAAGTAGGACTAAAGCTACGGCTAGTAAAATTACCCCTTTTCTCATTATAGAAATAGGCTAAAGTGGTATTTAAAGGATTTGTTCAGAATAAGATTATTTTTTACCCTTCTTATTTGCGAGTTCTTCTTTTAGTTTTTCCTTTGCTTTTTCGATTTCGGCTTCTACTTTGTCCAGTTTATTGATTTCTTCATTGATGTCGTCATCTGACTCGGGAGCTTTTAGCAGTTTTGGTGTTGGCATCTTCTTCATAATCTCTAAAATAGAGGTTTTTTCTATTTTAAGCACGGATTGAGACTCATCTTCAATGTGGGATTTTAGGATTTCCATTCCAGATAAGACGCAGTTTAAGTTCCATATCCGCTTTCCGTCTATGTTTTGGATAACTGCAATAATTTTTCTTATTGTTTCGGACATTCCTCGGTTTTTCATTTCGTCGCTTAAAATTCCTGATATTGCCTCGAGGTCTATGTTTGTGTTCATGTCGAGCTCTTCTGGAACTTTGTCGTTAAGGGTCTCTAGAAGTTTTAGTTTTACTTCGCCGTCCAAGGAAAACGCAGCGATCTTTTTTTGTGAAGGAATGTAAAAGTCGATTTGGTGGATGTTTGCGCCGTTTTCTAAATCAAGGACGAAAAAACCTGCGGCGAGAAAGGCATCGGGATATTTCACTATGAAGCTTTTATATTCTTTTGATTCTTCAAGCTTTTCTACGTAGGGTTTAATTTTCATTGTCTCTTTTCATTGGTTGGAACGAGGAGTTTATAAGTTTTTATGTTCTTGTTAAGTCAGCAACTTGACTTAACAAGGAATGAAAGTTTAAAAAGATGTGTTTTAATCTCGATTCTGCAGTTTTTTCTGCAGTTCTTTAATGAAAGACTCTGTTTTCACGCCGAACTTTGGTTTTTCACCACGAGCGCGAACTGCGAGAGTTTTTGCTTTTTCTTCCTTGTCGCCGATGACAATTACATATGGAATGTGCTGCATCTCTGCTTTTCGAACTTTGTCGGAGACGGTTGTGTTTTCAAAATCTGAGTCTATCCTTAATTCAGGAATTTGTTTTTTTAAATCATGCAGAACTTTTTCTGCGGCCTTTGTGTTTCGGTCTGTGAAATTTATGACGCAAACCTGCGTCGGGGAAAGCCAGACAGGCAAATTTCCGTTCAGGTGTTCTAGTAAAATTCCGATAAATCTTTCCAAGGAGCCGAGTATGGTTCGATGCAGCATAACGGGCCTTTTTCTTTCATTGTTCTTATCGGTGTATTCCAGCTGAAAGCGTTCCGGCATTGCAAAGTCTAACTGCAGGGTTGCACACTGCCATTCGCGGTTTAGAGAGTCTTTTATATGGAAGTCAATTTTTGGGCCGTAGAATGCGCCGTCGCCCTTGTTTAATTTGTATTTCGTTTTTTTCTTTTTCAGAACCTGTTCAAGAGCTTTTTCCGCCTTGTCCCAAATTTCATCGCTGCCAATTCTTTTTTCCGGGCGAGTTGAGAGCTCGACTCTGTAGGGCAGGTTGAATTTTTTGTAGAATCTGTCTGCAAGAGCCATTACCGCCATTAACTCATCCTCCAGCTGTTCTTCTGTGCAGTAGACGTGGGCATCGTCCTGGGTGAATTTAATGACTCTGAAAAGACCTGCAAGAACGCCTGAGAGTTCTTGACGGTGGACGATACCGAGTTCGCCCATCCGCATCGGGAGATCCTTGTATGATCTTGTCTGACTTTTGTAAACCAGAATTCCTCCGGGGCAGTTCATTGGTTTGACTGCGAAGTCTCTGTCTTCGTATTTTGAAATGAAAATGTTATCTCTATATTTGTCCCAGTGGCCGGAGATTTGCCAGAGCCTTTTGTCGAGGATTTGAGGAGTTGAAATTTCTTGATAGCCGGCTTTTTCGTGCTCTTCGCGCCAGAATTTTACGAGTTCGTTGTAGATTATCAGGCCATTGTTGTGCCAGAAAACCATGCCCGGCGCGACTTCATTGAAAGAAAATAAATCCAGTTTTTGTCCGAGAATTCTGTGGTCGTTTTCTTTTAGTTTTGAGGTGTCGAGTTTCGAGCGGGAGATTTCTCTTAGCAATCTTTCAGGGTTGTAAATTTCTTCTTTTGGTTTGACGCGGATTTCTTCAAAGCCCTCTGGGTGGAATTCTTTGCTTAGCTCTGAAAGGGGATGGCCTTTGCATTTTAACTCGAAAGTTTTGTAGTAGCCGAAAGGGGCTCTTGTTACCTTGAAGTCCTGGGCAAGGATTTTTTCTGCTTCTTCTAAGGTTTTTAGTGCTACGTCTGGAGCTGAAAGTTTGGAAGAGAGGTGGGCGTAGGGATAAAGAACGATGTTTTTTGACTTGACTTCTGTTGCTGTTTTTTTTACAGAGGCTATTAGGTCGTCAAAGACTTTTTGGTCGTCGCCGTGTTCAATTGCTGTTAAAACGACTAGGCATTCCTGGACGGTTTTTTCGTCATCATTTTTTATGGCTTCCGGATTCTTTAATGCCTTTTTCAACGGTTTGAATTTTATGTAGTCGCAGTGGAGGGTGAGGATTTTCATGGTTTTTATGGAACGAAGAGGGCGTATATAAAATTATCTGGAAACACGGCACTTTACTGGGTTATGGCAGTAAATCTGGTAATACTTTAATATGCTTGTCTTGTATTTGAGAAGATATTCTGACTTCAGATATTAACATGGGGCGCAGAAGAAGTTGTATAGGGCCTTTCAAGAAGAGTAAGAAATGAAACCATAAGGCCCTGCTTCAAGAAGGATTACCGGCTGCGCTGGACCAAGACTCCCATCTGGGTCGTACATATGATATTGCGTGTAAAGATAACACGGATAAAATGTTTCCATCCTGTATGTCTCCTGCGGATTGATTATATCAAATTTACCCAGATATGCGTAGCCATCTACGCACGCATAGAGTCTTTGTTTGGTGTAGGCGCAAGTGTGGCTATTAAGGGGCAGCATATTGATTTGGCTTATGGAAAGAGGTTCAGACGCACTCTCTGGAACTATTACATCAAAAAGAGCAGTTTGTAAACTAAAGCTAAGTGAAGCAGCCACTGTATGCTCGTATACTACCACTCGTTGATAGGTGCCAGATTCCAATTCAATCGTTTGGGGAAGCACTTGAGGCTGGGAAGGATTACGAATATCAATAAGTCTAAACTCATTGTAAAACTTTTGGGCAAGCAGAGCCTCATCGCCGACTTTAAAAAAATTCACAACTCCTTCAGGGAAGACATCAAGTGTTTCTAAAAAGACAGGATTGTAAGGGTCTGAGATGTCATAAACTTTTA
>Ga0180008_1001237_pt1 | contig 16705 bp, 15 predicted proteins | sample MM_PW_MetaG_FD_121121 | JGI IMG/M metagenome (GOLD analysis project Ga0180008, IMG submission 121121) | Groundwater microbial communities from the Aspo Hard Rock Laboratory (HRL) deep subsurface site, Sweden - MM_PW_MetaG | ecosystem: Environmental > Aquatic > Deep subsurface > Groundwater...
TCCTCAACAGTCAGCCGCCTCACGCCGAAGCGGGGGGTGTAAGTTAATCGCTCTGGCCCCTCTATAAGTCCATCGCATTCAAACACACTCCGGTCAACTACATCACCGAAGTACACCCACGGGAGGGGAGGGGTGCCGCAAGTTGCGTCAATCACATCGTTGGTGAGCTTGTCAACCTGAGCCTTCAACCGCTCGACCTCGGCGGTGAGGGCGTCGACAGCTTTCTTGCCTTGCATCACAACTCTATGACCTGATGCACAACATTCATCAGCTATATGAAGATCGTTACTTAATCGCTTGACCTCAGCCTTGAGGGTGTCGCGTTCTTGCCTTGTTGCATTCAGCACGCCCTTGAGTTGCACCCATCTATTATTCCTCGCGATCTCCTTCGTGTCGTTACACCGCTTCTCTTTGGCGACCTCGGCCTTGAGGGCTTGGTTCTCTTTATATACTTCCTCATTCCTAGTACTTACAGTTTTCACTGCACCTTCAATTGTATCATTACGCCGCTTCTCTCTAGCGACATCATCCTGATACTGGCGAATTATATTTCTTTGCCGCCTAAGCCTAGCCTCAAGATCGGCGACCTCGATCTTGAGGTCGTTGATTTGCATCCTACGGTCAGTAATATGCTTACTGAATATTTGCGCCCGCTCATTCGCACCGTCAGTTAAGACCCTTTGCGTATCTAGCTTGGCCCTGAGTTCGTCGCAACTATCACACCACTCCTGTGCTGATGTATTGCTACCAGGAATTACTTCCACCTTGGACTCGATAATAAAGCCTTTTTCCTCGGTAATTGTTATTTTACGTTTCATCGTTCTGCTCCTTTCACAAAACAAGAAATCCTTGTCCAGTACTCAAATCTATTTGATTAACTTTCACGAGATCACCAATGTTTTTGTAATCTTCACGACGTTTCTTTGAGTGGCGCCGTAAATATCGATGTGTATCATCATAAAAATCATAAACCAGAGCATGAGATTTACCTTCAGATATTCTCAATGCTCGGCCAAGAATTTGTATAGTCGAGATTTTTGCCTTGCCACCATCACCACGAATCAAAACTTCTATACCAGGTAAATCAGTACCCAAACCAGTGGCGCCAACAGAAGCGAGTATTATGTTCAGACTGCCATTCTCAAATTCTTCGCGAATAATTTCCCGATCTTCACCTTCCACATCACCCTGAATTATTTTGTGATCTATACCTTGATCGTACAAAAGTCTGGATAATGCTCTACCATGTCGAATGTACCGAAACATCACAAGTATTTTTCGTTTTTTGTGCTGTTTTACAAGCTGCACAATCGCATCGTTTCGAATAGGATTATCAACAATGCCTTCCTGCACAACTGTTTGATAGTTGTAAGCTGGGCTGAGTTTCGGGGTCCCGACTTTCAGCATGGTAATGTCAGGAATTGCTATAAATCCACGCTTCATTAAGTAATCCGGAGTAATGTTCACTATGCGATTTGAAGAAGCTCCAATCAACATTATTTCAGTATCATCCTCCCGATCAAATGGCGTAGCTGACATTCCAAACCTGAATTCAGCCTTGGTAAACCCCATAAAAACAGCAAAAAATGTATTATCTGAAACCATGTGAGCTTCATCAAAAATCACAAGTTTAGCTTCTTCATAAAAACGTCGAGCTTCGTCGTCTACATAACCACCATTTCTCGTAATCATCGACCTCAAACTATCAACACTCGCGACGGTAATTCTCTTCGGTACGTATTTGCTTTCACCAATTATGCCAATCTCATCCTTACTGATTCCGAGCCGCTTTGCATATCTGGTCCTAGTCTGATGAAGAATTTCGAGCTTCGGGACCATTACTACAGTTGGTACGTTCAAATACTTGATCACAGCAGCGGCTATTTCCGTCTTCCCACTAGCTACAGCTGCCTGTATTACCCCACGCCGCCGTTTAAGCATTTTCTGTACAGCATAAATCTGATAATCACGAAGTGTAATATCCTCTAGTAGATATTTAACTTCTTCGTCAGTAGGACGCTCGAATTTAGTCAACCCGTAACCATTCTCCCAAACCAATTCAGGATTGCCCAATGCTTCCATTAATTTTTTATTCCTAACAAGTCCCGTTGGAAATTTGTAACCGATCACTTGCCGATTTTTTCTAATTTTCTTAAGTAAGTGTTTACGTCCATCCCACAGGTGACGCTTGACTGCATCTATATGAAATGCGTCCTTTACCAAAAACGAAAGCAGTGTGTCCGCAAGGCGTAACTGCTTGGCGGTCAAACCCTCAACTGGGAAAAAGCTATACGTATGTGTCACCACTAGTTTCAATGGTCACCCTCATAACTAGTCAGATTTTCCAACTTTTCAAGAAATTCTTCCCATCCTGTAAAAACAGGTAGCTCACTTGGTAACGACCCAATGATAATTTGACCATAATTTTTACTAATAATTCTGTGATCACAGGTAATAACCAAACCCTTATCGTGCTCTGTTCTTATTAATCTTCCAAACGCCTGCTTAAATAAAACCACAGCGTGCGGTATCTGCTCACGTGCAAACCAAGATGGCTTATTGAAAAACTGCATAGCTTGGATAACCGGATCTCCGAAGTGTTTAAAGGGAATCTGGTTGATGATCACAACCTGACAAACATCGCCGGGAAAATCCACACCTTGAAAAAAACTCCTTGACCCAAGTAAAACTCTACCACCTTTTGAGAACTCTCTAATTAAATAGTTCACATTATCCCCAGATCGTTGTATAAGTGGTGGTTGTCTTAAGATATTTGGTGAAAGATCACCAACTAAGTCAGCGGCTACTTCAAGCGCACGAAAACTTGTGAATAACGCAAGAATACCCCCACCAACCAAGGATATTACCCTACAAATGAGATCCCCAACATTCTTATCAAACGCAGGTGTATTAGGATCCTCCCCAACATCGGCGATAAACAACCCACTAGAAGTTTTATAATCAAACACTTCTGTAAGTTTCTTTTTTATAATTTTTCCTGGGAGGTTTTCAAGACCTAAATCACGTATAGTTGAATCTAGTGGTAGTGTTGCGGACATAAATGTAGACTGTGTTGTAACTTTTGAAAGAATTCCCGAGAAGAAACGGCTTATTTCTATGGGTTTAGCACTGATACCTGTATTGTTTCCCTGCTTGTCAACCCACACGGTAAGATTAGTTTCAGCAAAATTACCTTCACCATCGGACATCAGATTTTCAACTTTTTCCATAAGATCCAAAGAATTCTGAATCTGCTTGCTGATTTTTTTGGCGTACAATAACGTTTTGGAACCTGACGAGTCTGCACCAAGTACGCTCAGATAGTGTGCAACGTCCCTAGAAACCAAATCTGCTGACTGGACCAGCCTTAATCTGAATGGTTCATAATAATCTCTGAATTGCTTCCTGTTTATCTCAAATATCAAACGTGTTCCTACACCACCAACCCACTGATCAAAAAACGCAAACAACCTTTTGGCAGACCTAGTCAATCTAGTGGCACACTCGGGATAACGTTTTTCTAAATACTTCACGACCCGCTCAATTCCTGTCCGAGACATTGAATAACAAAAAAAGTCCCTGAACAGGTCTTTTATTACATGAGCCTCGTCAAAAAGCACATTAGAAACTGGTGGTAGTAAAAGATGTTGACCAGTCTCCTCGAACAATTCCATATTGGCCAAAAACACGTGGTAATTGACAACCAGTATATTAGAAAACCATGCGTTCAGCTTCGCTTTGTAAAATAAACACTGATCGTAATACGGACACTTTTTCTGAAGGCACTCCTCGGTCGTGCATCGAATATCCAGTGTATGAAGATGGAGCTGTTCCTCTGCCGAAAGATGCTCCAGCTCGCCATAAACCGTCTTGATCATCCACGACTTCAGCCATTGGACCGCCAGATTATTTCTTTTGAGCTCCTCGGAAACCTTCAAAAGACATGCATAGTTACTTTTGCCCTTCAAACTGGCATAGCTAAACTCATACCCTAGTTGCTGCTTTAAAAGTGGCAATTCCTTATTCATATACTGATCCTGGAGGGCTTTCGTCACGGTCACTATGATAAACTGCCGAGTTTCTTTCTTAACGTGCAGCCGATGAGCCATCGGTATTGTTACTCCGAGGCTCTTACCAACCCCAGTGGGAGCCTCAACCACTACAGTAGAATTCGTGGATATTCCCTTGTTAATCAGCTTGGATAGTGCGATCTGCTGACTTCTCTCTTGGTAGTTTTCACCAAAAACACGAGCTAGTCTCCCATCCGAACCGTATATTCTGGTCTTTGCCATAATTCTATTCTAGCATAAGTTTGTTTAAGTTTCAAGATAAAAAACCGAGGAGGCTTTACTCTCCTCGGCATCCGATCAATTAAGACCGGATTGACAGAGCACCAGATTCTACACCAGTAATGGAGAGAACCTCTGAAGCTCTGGGTCTCAATCGCTCAAGATTTCCAACAGCTTCTGCACGAGTACCATCGCCCGATCCAATTTTCGTTGGGTCGGCTTGAGTTGCCTCGCGACTTCTCGCTCGATGACAATCGCAACAGGAGCAGCATCAAAAACTGCGCTTGACAGCTTCTTTCGTTTACGTGGTCTGGGTGCTGACGCAGTTTGCTTCTTTGGAGCAGGTTCAACTTCCTTCTCTTCAACCTTCTTAGACACATCAACTTTTGGTTTTTTCTTCTGAGACGATTCAGGAGATGGCTCAGAAGTTGCTTTTTTAGTGGCTGCTGCTTTTTCTGCCTTCTTTTGTGCAGCTGGTTTTTTGGCTACCTTCACCTGATCTTCCTCCTCTTCAAGCTCTTCTTCTTGTCCGTCGTCGTCATCGTCATCATCATCGTCGTCATCTTCTGTTTCTTCAGAATCAACGTCCTCTTCAAGCTCGTCTTCATCAAATTCTTCGTCTTTAGGCATCTGGTGCTCCTTTCAAGTATGATTCCAAATTATATCAAACTTAAACATACTTTGCAAGCGTTTCCAACATGTATGTCAACCTGTGTTTGTAGGTGTGCTGGTTGATCATCTTTGAAGCAGCCCTCTGCGCCATCAAAACTGCCTCTTGGTTGATTCCATGTTCTGTGAACACCCAATCAAGCTGTTCTTTTGTTTCAGTTGGGTTGTTCGCCTCCAGAAGAACATCCCCAAAAATGTTACTGGTTGCCACTGATCCATGGCTTAACACGATGTTACCGGTGGAACATGCCTCATAAGTGCGCATACTGGTCATGGTTGGCGAATCAAACTGCTCATTCATTGCCAAAACTACAATGGATCTTCTGTAAATATTTGGCGCTTCAAGAGCATGTGTATACTCTCGATAATATTTTGGGTAAACTAGTGGGTAGTGCCTCCAAGAGTGTTGACTATCATCGCCCAGCCCCCACACACCAAGTCTTTTGCCATGCTCTTCCGCCCATTCTATAGCAGGTCTCAACACAACATCCTCAGCGATTACTCGAGGAAATTCTCGAGGATACCGATTCCCTACAAAAACAATATCCCAATCCCTATCCTCAAAAAAAATGTCATCTGGCCTCAGATAATGTATTTCAGGTTCACAAGCCCACGTAAGACAGTGAACCGGCTTATCCGGATAAATAAGCTGGTAATCATGAATGCATTCCTGCGCGGTGGTAAAAATTATATCCGCATGCCTAGCCTGTTCCACAAGTGTACCAAAATGATTTGGATCCTCAATGGCCCAAAATATTTTCGGAATATTTAAATTAGCGTAAGCTTCATACGCCTTTGGATTTGCAAACATCGCGAAAAAAAGAAACCCTATCGTGTCATCAGTAATGTGTTTCTGTATATTATCGTCCTCGATGTTTACAAGCTCAATTCCCATCGCCTCTGCAGCATGCTGCAAATATAAATGGACAAAGGATCCTCTCATCAAAAGTCTCATTTCTGTAACCTCTCAACCACTCGAATTATCCGTTCGAGCCGCTGCTTGAACGTGTGATTTGAAATAACATGTGTACGAGTACTCTCAGCTTGCTGAAAACACTCGTCAAGATTATCGAAAATATGTGATAATTTCTTTTTTGTTTCTTCGGCACTCCTGGAACTGTGGTAACCACTTTTTCCAAGTATCCGATCGGTTGCAGGCGTGCGCTGTGACAAAATGACGCAACCAGTTGCCGCAGCCTGCAATAACCTGTTCGGGAGCATCGTCTGAGCATCCGGACACGATGTGTATGACAAAACAACTTTTGCCTTGCGATAAATGTCAGCAGCTTCTAAACGAAGTGTCTCTGGCTGATAAACTCCAGGGGTATCCCACACAAGTGGCAAATTCTCCCACGTAAACAAATCTGGAGTTCCAGGACCACCCTTCCCCCACACACCAATCTTTTTGTTGTTCTCAAGAGCCCATTCTATCGCTGGAATCAAAACTTCAGATTCTCCACGTTCTCTTACTTCCCGGTTCTTGTAACGATTTCCTACAAATACGATGTCCCATTCTCTGTCTTTATCTACTGCAGGATGAAAGATATGAGGAGCAGCAGCCATCGGCGTACATATCGTCGGAGTGTCCGGATAATCTTTCTTGTAATCCGGTATAGACTCTTCCTCAGATGTACAGATAATATCAGCTGTTTCAGACTCCCATTTAAATATTTTATAGTGAAATGGATCCTCCCTGCTCCAGAACACTACAGGTACTTTCGGTTTTATATGTCTATAATCTGGCAGCGTAGGCAACCATCGATGTGCCCAATCGGAAAAATGTAAGATAAACGCTACATTTCCTCGGTTTTCGTTGATAAAATTATGTAGCTGGTCCATCTCTCTGAACTGAGATCCTAGTTCGGTCACATCCTCCATATTCTTCTCTGGATACAATTTCCAGCTGTTTATCGGCATCCTCATTGGTTCATACCCAAGTGCTTCTATGTCAGGCGCAAGACAAGCGTACAGGTAATCTCCCAAATCCATCGTAGCTCTTACAATAATTATCTTTTTCATGTCAATACCGCAGTGAGAAATTTATTTAATACCGCCGTTACATGATGCTGCTGATAGGCAATTTGCTGTAGACTTACACCAAGCTCCGGAGACCATTGTTCGATAACAGATTCCCAATCCCTAGCTGAAATCTTATTACACCGCTCCGTCAAATTGAAATGAACCATAGAATTATAATTCTCTGGTGTGATCATTCCCACTATTCTTCTGTTAGCAACAGCTACTGAACGTCCAGCAGCCATTCCTTGATAAGCCCATCTACCAAAACCCACTATCATCTGTGCCCGAGCATACCTCTCTCTGACATCCTCTGGCCAGATTAAGCCCTGCTCTGCACTGTGTGGAAATCCAATTTTGTCCAAAACAACACCACGCTTACGCAACGCAATCTCAAGAGATGCATAATCTGGCCTATTTTTGTTATGGTGTGCCCATAGGACACGCTTCAACTCACCTTCACACGGCGACAAATCAAACCATTCTTGGCTTACAGCCTGATTTATTACTATAAACTGAAATTTGTCTTTATACTGTGCGCGGATCTCTTCCGACGTACAGAAATGTTTTGCACCTGGAATATTTATTGGCATCTCCGCATTTGGTAATCGCCCATAGCACATGGCCGCAAGATTATCCCACTTAGTGTTTTTTATACTTTCAAGCATTCGACCTGGGTGACCAAGGACTATCAAATCATAATGAACACCTACCAGACCTGTTTCTGAAACGTAAGGAATATCTAGCATTTCCCTTTTGTGGAACGTCCCATACCCAGGAGAATGTGCATAAACATCATGACCTAGTTCCTTAAAACCGTTCGCAATGGTAGCAGTCCAAGTTTCGCTACCCCTCGGACAGTTAAGATGTACATTTGTAATTAAAATCTTCACAAACCAGCTCCAAGTGCTACTTCTTATACGCGAGTAAGAAAAATTCGTTGAACACACCTTTTGCAACGGGATTTCTGTACCGCGCAAGATTGGCTTCTATGATTTCGTAGCGATCAAAAAGTTTACCGTAAAACTCAACGTCTGAACGATGAAACACCTGCGTGAAAGCTGTTCCAGTATAACACGAGCCCTCAGCCTTCGGAAAATTAATTATAGCCAAGCCACCAGGTTTTAACAAACGTTTGACGTCCTGCATTATGTGTAAACGCTCCATATGATCATTGTGTTGCACCACCATCAAGCAGTAAATCACATCAGCCAACGATTTAAAATCTTCATAATACTCCACCAGATTAAAGATTAAATTTCTGGTATTTGTATTACACGACCGAGCTAAGTTTATAAATTCTTCAGAAATGTCTATTCCAACAGCTCCAGCACAAAAATCCACAATATATCTAGTTACACGCCCTACACCACATCCATAATCAAAAACCACGTCGCTTGGTTTTATATAATGACTTAAATGCGCAGCCTGTAATTTTCCTTCTACTTCAAATTCTTCATTAGTTCTGGAAGGTAAAACATACTCTCTCCAATCAGGATGCTTTGCCACTGCATTCCAGAAAGTTACCGGATTAGCCAACCGTGATATTCTAGTTATATAAAAACTTAAGTATGCACCAGCAACAATACGCATAGAAAATAGTTCAAGTCCGACTTTGTTGAACAATTCACGCATTTGATCTTGTGTAATACCTCGAACATGTGAATTAGTTCCAGTATTAGCAACAGGACAACTAATATAAATTTTCCCGTCGTCCGCCAGAAGATCCTTAGCTTTCTGTAACACGGGAAGTGGGTCGATAACATGCTCCAGCGTGTCAGTCAAAATAATGGTATCAAACTTACCAAGCTCATTAACATCCAGATTTTCTATCCAAGAATTGATAAAACAAAGATCCAAATCGGACTTCCTCAGATGAGCAGACAACTTCTCATTAGCCAAAGCGATCAAAGTCTCTGAAATATCCACACCTACTACAGAAAAACCCGCCTCCGCATAATGGAAACAATTAAACCCCCAATGGCACCCGAGCTCCAAAATCCTACCCTTTGGAACCACAAAACTCATCTTGCGTGCCTTAAACTTCTGAACATGTTGTACAGGATCTCTGCCAAGCTCGTCGTAAAAAGCTTGGAAATGCTCAACTGACTCCGTATGCCGAACGGAATCGCTCTTCAAATCTGCCAGATAATCTTTTCTTGTGTATTCCATTGTTCTAATAGTTATTTTCACCATTGAATCGCTAATCCACTTTGTGTAATACCCAGTTGTTCCCGCAATCTGTCTTTGTTAGACAAGACAAATCCAAACTTCTCTTTATCTTCCCATCTAACGAGTGGATTACCAAAATCTGAAACCCCGTCGTGTACTGCACGACCTTTTCTAAGCTCCCACTTGGACTTATAAGGCTCGTCAAAATACGTTGTGTAATATTCACAGGTTTCGTTCCAATGCTCAACAGAAATTGCTTTGCTATAATGTTTTACGTAACCATCCCGAAACATCCGCCAAGTAGGAGGCATCTTCGGAGCCCGATTTGAAAAAAACAGCTCTGGTACATTTCTGAAGAACATCGGAATATTTCTGTACTCAGGACCAATCCATTTCCGTTCTGACCAATGTTTGTCTACGTCTTCTGGAGTGATGTAAAAATCAAAGAGCTTAAGAATCACACAATCCCACGAATCGTAGTCAAAATTCTCGAAATCAAACTCCACACGCTCATCGGCATCAAAATACCATATCCAGTCTGGCTTAGTAGCCCTCGTTCTTCCATGAATAATCTGCCGATGTGAGCCTTCTGCCTTCCATCTACCAGTTATAGTGGTATCCCACTTCTCATTGCGCATTACATCTACAACTGCAGGATGTGCTTCACAAATGTCAGGAGTACTATCAGTAGAACAATCATCATAGACAAAGATGCCATGGTTACAAAATTTAGCGTAGTGATCGAGAGTATCCTGAATGATATACTCTTCATTTCTAATTCTGGTCATTCCAGCGATCTTAATCATCGAAAACAAATCCCCTCTTCACAAGTTCAGCGCTGGTTTTGACATCACCAGGTTTAACCCTGTTATAAATATTTCTATCATGGAGTATCTGCATCCAGCCTGCCTCTTCCATCTGAAAAGTAACGCATCTCTCGTGTGCGGTTGAATGATTACCCAAACCAATTATAGTTCTTGCCGGCTTCTTAGACTCTATCAGTGTTTGAAACTGGCTGTTGTGCATTGAAACAGAATACATTTCGCCACTGTAAATATCGTATTTATAACCATTTTTCATATTAATAAGAAGTTGATCCAACCCAGATTCCCTAAACCTAGTAAGTGCAATAGTTTGCATAATATCGACGTAATCAGCTCGTAATGCATCATCGTTGTCTAATCTAGTGGTAAGAACTACCTCATAATCCTCCGCAAGCTCATTAATTCGCACCAGAACATTATTCCAACCTACTCTATCTTCTTCAAACTCAAATGGATCCACCTGAAATAATGAAAACCAAATATTTGGTCGTATCAGTTCGTACAGCTGATCTCTATAAACTGGAGCAGTAGCTGGATCGCATAAAATAATCCATGTAAAATTTTGGTTGGTCTGCCCAACAACGGATGGGTAACAATACTTGCTAAAAAGACCCATCCTATGCTCCATCCACGCATCAGGCGGTCCAAGATCCCAGCCTTCATTACGCTTGAGTACTTCTAACTTCTTGGCAAGCTGTAAATTATACCTGGTCACTATAAAATGCTTTATCTCCACGTATTAGCTCACCTCTTTTTGCCCAAATACTATCGTAATACCTCTTGCCTGCCGTATAGTTCTGCCCGGAAGTATATCCAAAACTTGTGTGATTACTACCTCTCCATTGGCAATCTTGCGCAACAAACCCATTTCCGAAGTATCCCCATCAACAGCAGTAAGCTTTAACGTAGGCTGTTTTGAGCAACCTGACACAATTTCGCCGTTCATCAGAGTAGCTCCTTTGGCTGAGTAGGACTTTTTATACCCATAAATTTTGGCCGCTTCTTTGGATCCTTATTACGTTCGGTTGCTAATTTCGCACGCTCAGCAGCTTCAGCATCCAAATCAGAATCCATTATGTCATTAATGACTCCAGCCATAATCATCGCGGATCTTTCCCACGTATATACACCTGCAGCAGCCTTGGCATCGATAAAACTATGTTGTGAATAATCTGTGTAATCGCCACGCACCTCATCATCAAGAACCCTTGTCATTAATCTACAAGCCTGCACATAATCGTCGTATTCCCAAACAGGTAAATGTGGATAATCTTTCTTCAGTGACGTAACTATACGACGAAGCTCATCAAAACCAGTGTAAAAAATTGGTTTTCCGGTAGCGAGATACTCCCAGAATTTACAAGGATTAACATAATTTGTGATCCAGCTCACCGGGAATACAAAATCCCCGAGTGTAAGCTGCCGCTCACTGACGTCAAACGGAATCCATAAAGCATCAGCTTCCGCGATTAACATCGGCAAAAACTTATAAGGAATATGCTGAATAGCATTCACATTTGGTAAATGTAGAAGCTCTTCGACGTAAACACGTGTCGTAGGGTGAGCATCAAAACGAGCTCCCATAAACCAAAATTCATAATGAGGAAGTCCCTTGACCACTCCAAGTATGTTTTTAAAATCCAACCATGCCGCAAAAGCTCCAACGTACATAACTTTTTTGGGTATGCTGGGTTCTTTATACGAAAGATTCCAGTGTGCAAAATCTCCACCTGTTGGAACGTGTGTAGCCTTGGCTATCTCCGGATAACTTTTCCTGCGATTCTCTACAACCTCACCAAGAGTCTCAGCAGAATAAATTATACGGTCAGCTTTTATACTCGCGATGACCGCATCACGTTCCCAGTTCGGAAAGTTATCCAGCTCATCGTAAATCAGCGCGTGTGGATTGAGAAAATCAGCCCACGCGTGAAGTTTACCAGAAGATGCATACAAAATAACTTTTTCGTCTTGGTGATCCTGCATGTACCTCCTGCAATTAAAACACAACTCAAGATTGTCGTGCACACCAGACGGAGCCATGTACGATCCTGCACTGATATTGATAGGCTTTCCGGTTAACGAGTGTAAATTTTGTCCAAATACGCACTTATACCCTAGTTCTGCTAAAGCTTTCATCAACTGGTGTGGTCTTTGGAACATCGTATCCCAAGGTAACCCTGGAGGATACATAAGAACTGGTGCGTCTGTCATTCGCTTCTCCGTAAAAAATAATTAACCGTTAGGTTCGGTCATTGGCCACGTAGGTTGCCAAGCCTCGCCGAGATCGAAAATGAGCGTTAACAACCACGTGATGGCTCCACGAGTAGCTTCGTTGTCAGCGTCAATGCCCAGAGACCCTTCGGCTTCCTTGGCGGCCTTTATAAGAGCGTGTCCACAGGTGATAGCGACGCGCTCACGGATAAATCTGGGCCACTTGGCGAAGAATGTAGCCAAAGTCTTAACATACTCGAGAGCTTTGTGTGTACGAATGTACTCCAAAAGCTCATCGTCTAATTCGAACGGTAAAGACATGTTATTCCTCCATAAAGTTTGATAAACTTAGCTTATCACAAACTTCAGATTGAGTCAACATATTTTCTCAACAGAAGAGTCTTCGTCTTCACATTGGTCATCTAACTCATCGATAGCACGCCTGTCTTTGAGACAATCGTAACGCATACTTACCATCTTAAGCTCGTTCTCAACAACAACCAGCTCCTTAACTATTGATCCGTCAGCAAGGATATCCTTACCGTTCAACTTTTTGACAAACCATCCAAATATCATAGTGGTCTCCTTTATCCACGCGCCAACAGCCTCGCACGTAAATCTGATGTAAAACCTCTAATCTCTCGCATGTCACTATACAAACGCTCAGTGACGTCAACACCTTTTGTAATGCACTCTTTAAGTTCAAAAATAACGACCCGAAGTTGCTCGGTCTCGTCGTTATGCTTCTGTAACTTCGCAGCAATGACGGTTTTAACAAACTTCCAACCATCCAACACTAAATATAAGCATACCACGATAATAAGAATCGGTACTCCTAGTCTCTCAACAGCAAGGCACAATTGTTCAAAAACAGGATTCATTATCATATCTCCTTACAATTCAGTGAGCTCACAGACTACCACTACATCGTCCATGTTCTGAGCAGACTGTGGAGCCTTATCATCCGTAGCAGTCACCACTAGTTTGTCTCCTTCGCTTATTGCAACGTAAAGATCATTATTAACGTATTTATATTCATTAACCCCATCTGCCACAATCCAGCTCGTTAAAAGCGTATTATATTTATAAACCTTGATTGTATACTGGTCGGGTGCTCCAAAATTAGTCGACTGGCTCATAGTTACAGCGGTCAGATAACAATCTCTTGGAACCGTATAACCCTTGGCTGTAGCGTCTGTAGCAGCTGCCACACACACAATTCCACCAGTCGTGTCAAGACCAGTATCAGAAGCTGTCGGCACTATACGATCCTTGCCAAATGTAAGAGCTATGCGAGTGGGATCGTTTGCTGGAAAATCCGCGTAGCATGCAATATGTGCCTTCCGTACCCACATTTCATCAAAAGGTTCTTCCTGAGATCCAAGATTTATTGGTGTGAGTGGTTCACAGAATCCAGCCAATGGTGAAAAACAACCATCATCCGGAGGAGTAAGGCAGCAACAACCAGGAGTAAACCATCCATCATGCCTCGGGATCAACGATTGCGCCACCACTCCATTTATAGAAGTAACAAGATCAAGACCCGGAGAAAGTCTGGAAAACAACATCTCAGAAATATATTGGTAGGCATTCTCCGCACCAGCTGATGGTAAATCCCCATCAAGATACGAATTTCCGATAGACATGGGAAAAAACGCAATCTCTGGCATCGGGATAAGCGCAGTCGGCTCACCCCATGCCCGTTGATCATTGAAAAATAATTCGAATGTTTGAGAAGAAAAGTCCCACTGAATAGAAATTTTATTAGGTAAATACCCAAACCAGCCATGTGGACCTATCGTACCTATATCTATTTCCAGTTGAAATGCAACGGCTGTGTTTGGAATAAAAACAAGCTTGGACACACCCACACCAGAATCACGTTCGTAGTAAAGCTGAAACCTCTCGTACGCGTCTAATAAAAAATATTTTCTATCGCCATCGTCACCAAGATCCAAACCCTGGATCCAGATTGTGGCGTAACCAGCTGGCATGGAAAGTAACGTAGCAGCTTCAGACACAGCACAATAATCATCGTCCGATACTACCTTGAAAACAGTGGTACCTCCAGCCATCGGAACCGGTACAGAAAGAGATTCGAACTCCCACCGCTGTCCCACAGAATGTCCAGTTGGAGCATCCCACCGTAAAGTAGTCCATAAATCTATTACTCTTTCTATCGGAAACGCTGGAATAGGTGCATTCGCAATAAGGAGCAACCCATTTCTCCAAACACTAAATAAATCGTTAACACCACCTTCGACAGTAAGCTCAACCTCGTACGTCGTCCCAACAGGTGCGCCAAACGCCGTTATGTCCATGTCATCCTGATAATTCGGACTGTCTGCTGTAGACGTATAAGTATGAACTACGCCAGAACGAGCTGCCCCTACTACGACAGGTTGAACAAATCGTGCCTGCGAGATCGGGTAATTATAAACAGGGGTCAACCACGATCCATTTATAGCATTAATCATCCCCTGTGGGTACGGAACAGTTCTCAACCCGCCGGGTACACCAAGCGGTGTTATTTCTTCTTGAGCATGGTCGTGAAAATGTAAAAGTACATCGTTACCGCGATCCATAACACCAGGTGGTCCGATTGCGGGATCAATAGTCGGAGTTGTTACTATCTCCGAATCCCCTAGAAGGAAACTAGTGGTATCAACTGGTTGGAGTGGTAGATTAGCTGCTTTACGCTGGTGCTCATCCCTGATTAATTTCAATAAAGAAGTGTGGTCATTATCGTGACGTTTCGTCCTAAGTGGACTTATTTCACCCTTCCTGTTTTTTGGTCCAAGAGGACTCACTTATACCACGTCCTTATCAAAATTAACCAGCTTAAGATTCACGGAAATTTCGCCACCGCCACTGAAAATGTATTCGCATGTAGTTATCAGATACCTCGGTGTTTTAAGCACCAAATCCTGTACCGTATAGCCCACGTCATACTCGGATCTGTACATAACCGAGCATTCTATTCCGGAAAAATTCGAGATCGCACTGTGTAACTCATGCACAGCCTTTCTAATAGCTGTCCCGAGATCTGTAATATCTGGTTGTTCGATCACCATCACCTTATTTGTCAACCCAATATTATTGAACTTCCTCATCAGATGAGTTTTAAGTAAGTCGATTCTGTCATAGAGAAGATCAAGCCAGTATCTCTTGTGCATCAGGTACCATCTGTCGCCTACCTGAACGTATGAAGCGGGTGCACCACCACCAAACACGTCAGTGTGAGTCCTACCGGCTATTACACGACTTACGATGGTCTGTGAAGCTGGTTCCAAGGATTTGTCGTTATAAACCACTTCCGCTATGTAAGGATTGTAAGGATCTCCACCGGGAGTAGGGACACAAATAAGGCATCCTTGGTAATCTGCCACATTCACGGATGGATCAGCTACGATTGTAGTTGTAGCCGGAATTCCTTGAACCAACCCGGTTTCGTTCAAATGTGACGGATTAGCTGCTAAATCTGTGTCATTGGTTACCGCCGCAAACGGTAAAATCGACTGATGATTTACGTCCTTAGCTGGAAGAACAATTGTTCCTCGATCATAAAGCTGAAAAGTATTCAGCATATAAATAGCCGCTCTTCGGAATGGACCTATGTTTCCAATAAGTGCCACAAACGGTCGATGAAAAATCACACGCACAGTTTTTACTAATTGACCTTTTTCAACATCGAATATCTTAGTGTCCGTTTCAGTAGGATCCATCGTAAACGCACTAGACTGCGCTCCAAAATTACGCATTGGAGCAACAGCCGCGTCGAAATCTTCCTGCGTACCATAAAGTACCGAAAGCATTGCAGTCATATTAACCTGATTCACTCCTGCAAATCTGGCAATACCACCGGGTTTTGACAAAATTAAATCATATGCGTCGAATGGCTTTCTCGAATCTCCAGACCTGTACAGTGTTGGATGAAACGTATTAGGTGCACCTGTGACGTTCTTCGAAGTAGGAATAAACATCTGCAGTACAATTTTGGCTACTTCTGTAGGATTATCAAAAATCCAGTCACAAAATATCACATCTTCCTGTCCACCACTGGAAACTTGAGGTAGTCCCGGAAGTACCGGTCTGCGCACGTTCGGAAAAGGATAATAAAATTCGTCCTCAGACATCCCGCCAAAATCAAGTGCTTCAGGAGGAGTAAATTGAAACTTTCCACATGTAATTATTCCCCGGTAGGTCATTACAGACGCGTCCGCCAAAAGATCAAACCCGGTAGCAGCACCCATAGACTCCCAAGCTTTAATATGAGAATACGGATAATTGCCTGTTCCAGTATCAGACCAAGTTGTTCTACGTGGATCGTCCACATCTTCATGAGTCTCATTGACGATCTCCATGTTCCGATCAGAATTTACTGTATGAAATTCAGTAGGTCCCCAAGATCCATTAGCAGCAGTAATTAGCGCATTAGGATAAGTGTTACCATTACTGATCACGATCGCCTTAGTATAGGTTTCATCAATACTACTAGGGAAAGTTGCAACTATTTCCCTCGAA
>Ga0180008_1001238_pt1 | contig 16704 bp, 19 predicted proteins | sample MM_PW_MetaG_FD_121121 | JGI IMG/M metagenome (GOLD analysis project Ga0180008, IMG submission 121121) | Groundwater microbial communities from the Aspo Hard Rock Laboratory (HRL) deep subsurface site, Sweden - MM_PW_MetaG | ecosystem: Environmental > Aquatic > Deep subsurface > Groundwater...
TAGCACAATCACCATCTCGTCTCAGACACGCTGTATTTTTAGAATTTACTTTAAATGCTGTGCAAATAAATCTAGATGATCTCATTATCGATGCTAATTTGCAGCTATCGTTAATTCCGATTACTGTATGAACGTCCATTGCTCTAGCATGATCGGCCAATTTTCTAATTCTAATATCATCCATAAAATTATAAACAATATCAACTACGGAGTCATATTTGAACTCGAATTCGTGAATAGGAAACAACAAATTTACATTTGCTTTTATAACAGCAGATAATCTGTGTTTTCCATTCAATATTACGTACAATTTTTTATTTTTAGTATATCCAATAGTTATGGGGTCTATTCCTAGAAAACACGCGTTTTCCATATCCTTAGCATATTTTATTACAGTAGAATCCATCACTTCTCTTAGAAGTTTATATGATCCGCCCTGGCTAAGAAGAATTCTTGCTATAGTTGGAGTTATTTTGACATAATACAGATACCCATTTTTAACATCACTGGGGGTATTTGGGTATACCAGTATGCCGTTTTCGTTGTAATCGCGTAACTCTAAGGGGTTATTATCCATTTATTAAGTTTCCTATAATTCCGTTTTTAAAAGTTTTTTATTTGCTTCTGGTATTTCTATTTTGTCTACGATTTTCAAAACATCATTGTGAGTATAATGTTTAGGTGCTAAATTAGAAGAAGGCCTGTATGCTGCATAATCATCATCGTCTACATCATAAAAGTTTCTATTGTCATCAACATTGGCTATTTTAGAAGCCCAATAACTCAATAACCCGCTACCACATGCGGGTACTCCATCTTTCATACAATTATGGGGTTTTCCATCAATAACTTTAGGTCTATCACAAGAAACCATATAAGGTGATAGTTTCGTCAGATAACCCAAATTATTTAATAATACATACTGTTCTGTCTTTAATAAATTACACAATCCGTACATGGGTTTTATTCTATCACCACATATAGATGCGAATTTATTAAAATTCATAAATGCTTTAAGAAATCTCTCAGAATTGTCCAAATACGACCCACTCTCTGACAATTGTAAAAATCCTCCTGTCAGATAAATCTTATCATAGTTGTACTCTAATATCAAACTTTCGGCAATTGCTGCCATGTGGGACAAAAAGAACCCATTTCTCCAAGTAGTCCAAGCCGCAGTAGTTTTTAATCCATTAGATGTACCAGTTGTTATTTTAGCATCACTATTAGTTAACATACCAGATTTATCTAATGGTTTTATTATATGTTCTATATCGACGATTCTTAGATCTACCTGAAGTATACTCGTAACATATTTTATACCTAATTCTTCAGCAGATTGCCCCCGATGTCCGTATTTGAAATGAACAGCTATTGGTTTATAACCTGCCGATTTTAATGTTGCCAGAGTTGTCGAACTATCTAACCCCGAACTTGCAGCTACTAATACGATGTTTGATTCCTGCTTACTATTTTTATTTAGATATGGATCCCAGTTGGGAGTAACGTATCGGGGAATGAACTTAAACTCATTGATTTGACCGGAGTCTAAGTCAATCTCCTCTATAGTATTGCTAGGCACCATACGGCAATAATAATCTTCGAACACACTAACGTTATGTCTCTCTATTTTAGTTCCCTTGAGGTGACTTATGGTATCCCAAATACCTTCTTCAAGAGAAGACCAAAACATACCATATCCTCTTACGTATCCACAATATAAAGGATTATGAGTACATACGGCGTATAACTTACGTTTTGTCGAATCTAACATTAAAAATGCAAACCCACCACTCAGGTATTCCATAGTTTGTTTAATGTTTCGATTGAATTTTTCGTATGCCCAAATAATAGATTCGGAATCTAAATCTGTATTTATAGATGCTGTAGGTTTTAATTCTTCTGTTATGAAATTGGATACCGCCCCATTGTGAACTAATATTAAACCATTAGATACTATTGGTTGTAACGATTTATTTTCATCGTTAACGTTCATTTCAGTTTCAGGAGCAGCCCTATGATTACAAAGAATTATAGATCCGATTTCACAAATATTTAAGGATGACAGTAAAGTAGAAGCTTTACCAGTGTCCTTCGATTTAAACGTGATTATATTATTGTCACGTTCCCAATATGAGCACCCATATCCGTCAGTACCTCTTTGTTCACCATAGGAAATTAAATTGTCTATTATATCTTTATCTGGTATAGATTCTCTAAACCAAAAACCAGTTATTCCACACATATCTTAGTTTTATCCTTTTTTCACATTCTATAATTTACATCGGATTCAATTGAATCTCTTAACGTATGAGAAATCAGTATTACAGTGTGTTCTTTAGCTAAGTTTTTAACCATGTCTAATGCTATTTCTACATTATCAGGGTCCAATGTGTCTAGAATTTCATCTAATAGGAGAAGGTTTAGTTTGGTGTTTTGCATCTTTTCCAACAAATGCCTCAGACACAATAATACAATGATATTAACCATTCTTTCTTCACCAGCTGACAATTCACTTAAACCTGATAGATTTTCTATTTGTGTTACGTTGATGGAAAACTTATTGCTTTGATCACCACTTTTAAGCGTCTTCTGACTATCAAACGAGATTCTAATGTTATTTGTTAACTGTGATAACCTTCTAGCTTCGGAATTTAAAATGGGAATCGATTCGTCTAATAGAATTGATTTAATTCCTGTATCAGAAAAAGCCTTTTTCCAGAAGTCCATAATATCTAAATCTTTTGATAGTTCTTCTAATTCCAAATCAAAAGTTTTAAGATTTGATTCGTCTTCAAATATATTATCAGATACTTCTCTTATTTGCGACTTGATGCTATTGATATTGGTTGTGCACCCGTAGGTGATATTTTTGATTTCTTTATCGATTGATTTGATTCTATCCACACAACTATTATACTGTGATACTCGCAACTCTATACCTTTTAGCTTTTCTTCTAATTCGGGGATGGAGTTTTTCAAACGGTTTAATTCTGCTACATCAGATTCTACGATTGTTTTATGTTTTTTAGTTATAACTTCTATTTCTGCGTTGGTTTCGTCTACAATCTCGGCTTTTTTGTTTTCCAATATTACAGTTTTTTTATTCGCCAAATCCTTAAGATAATTGTTTTCTTTTTCTATATTTATTTGGATATCTGAACTTTTATTTGCGAATTCGGTTTTAATATTTGTTATAATTGTGTTTATGCGATTCGTTTCTGTTTCTATTTCCGATTCGTTTGTTTCTATAAACTTGTCGAGTTTGGTTGATTTATCAGAAATATCAGTTTTTAATTTTTCAACGTCTACCTTAATCGATTCTAGTTCTATCGATTTATTACTAAATTCGTGTCTCTTATCATCTAATACACTTTGTAAGTTATCTTTAGTGTCATCGCCTATATTTTGGCCACACGTTGGGCATACAGGTGTTTCTTGTTCTAGCGATTCCGATTGTTTCTTTATTTCATCCGATATCTTTTTTAATTCTATTTCTCTAATTCTGATATCTATTTCTAGTTCATTCTGCGACGATTCCAAATCACGGATTATGATTCTAGATCTTTCTAATATATCGTCGTATTTTCTTTTTTTACCTCGAAGAGATTCGGTTAAAGAATTTGTTTCCGATTCTATCTTTAACTGTTTATCTTTTTCATTTTGAGTCAATTGTCCTTGTAAATTCTGAATTTTCTTATAACAATCCTGAACTCGTTCGTCATACTTGCAATTTACATTTAGAACAAATTCGTTGTATTCGTTATCCTTACTAGATTTATACGCTTCAATTTCCGAATTAGCCGCTTCTCGCCTATGGGATATAATATCTTCAGTTTTAGATATATTAAGGTTTAAATTATTGTACGATTCTTTCAGAGCACCATGTGTATCTAGAACTTCTGAATTTAATTTTATGTACGATTGTTTTTCTTTCAATTCGCTATCTAACAAAGAAATAGAATTCTTACTATTTGTTTCTATAGTTGATATTGTTTTATTTAAATCTAATATTTTTTCTGATTTTTCTCTTATTTTGACATCTATTACATTTTTATTCGTTTCTATTTCGGCTTGTTTAGATTTTATTGTTTTTAGCGATTCGGTTGTATTCGCGTATAACTCATCGTAACATTCCGTGTTTAACATTTTATCCAATAAGTCGCGTTGGTTGCTATAAGAGGAAGATGTGAACGATTTGTTCATAAACTGAGAAAACAATAAACAATTAGAGAAAATAGATTCAGGCATTACTATGGACTCAATTAATATATTTGTATCTTTTCTAGTTGCGCCCGAAATGTTTTCTTCGTTTTTAAACAGTATTTTAGATTCCCCATGCTGTTTATGTTTCTTATAGTTTTCAATTCTATACTTGTCTTCATCTATTTCAAATTCTAATATTACGCTACAATTGCGTTTGGATCTTTTCCTGACTACATCGACACCTCTAGAGCCTCTTGTAGTTGTGTCATATAACCCAAATAAAATGGCATCTATTACTGTAGTTTTTCCTGACCCATTTTTACCAACTATTGTTATAAATTGGTTTTTATCAAACACCATGTCCATTTCTTCATGGCATTTAAAATTACGCATAGATACTTTTGTAAATTTAAGATGTCTCATTCTTTTTCCTTTTTTTAGGTTTCAGATTATCATAGTATAAAAATCGCTCTCTCGTTTTATCGTAGTCGATGCAATTGTCGGAATCTTTTACAAATGGATAAATCGGGTTACTTCCATATTTTATTTGGTGTATTGATAAATCCTTTATACTAGATACGATATTATTAATAAACCTAGAAGTAATTTTATTTACACGTTCACTATTACAGGTTCTAAACTCCTTGCGGTAAACTACAATTTCTGCATTTATAGAGCTTAAAGTTCCTTTAACACAACTTATAAATTTACTTATATGTACGGGAAAACAATCCAATTTATACCCAGTAATATAACTGTTTTGGTTAAAATGTATTTCTTTATCACAAATATCCACAAGATCTTCTAAAATCTCGTTATTCGAAAGATTGGCATCATCTTTTATTAAACAGAATTTACTTTTATCATACTTACGAACTCTTTCTATCTTGGATTTGAATAACGATGTTAGTTGTGGCATAATAGTTGTGCATATAATATCTACACTAATATGATTTATATAAGTTTGTAACCCGGCCCTAATAGTTCCAATTTTTCCTATAGATAAAAAGTATTCAACTATTTCTTCTATTACACATTGTGGAATGAGCACATTATAAGTGCTTTGTGGGGTGTTCCAGGTAACGCATATATTATAATTATCTATAGTGAACACATCGTCGAATAATTTCGAACTCGTTGTGGAAATTTTAGTTAATTTTTTATCTTTTATATACATTATCCAAATACACTTGGACGATTCGGGTAATGGTAATATACATTCATTTAAGGATTTACCATATATTATAGATTTTATGCTCATTTCTATCTCACAAACTTACTACAAATTTATATATTTCGAAAACGTTTTTGTATACGAAGTATGATATTTTTGGGGAATGTTCATCAATTCCAAATATTTACTCATCTGAGCACTAATTTCCATAGAACTCGTTATACCTCTATCTTGAAATTCTTCTTCGGATTCATCGATCAGTCTTACGTCTGGGATAGATTGCTCTAGTTCTTTTTGTAATGATATTATTCTATTTCTAACCGTAACGTCATTTCCTGACTTTTTGAGGTCATTTGCTTTAGATACAATTAATTCGACATCATCTTCATTTTCTATAGTGAGATTATAATATTTCATATAACCACTTGTAGGAATAGATTCTAATTCTAACGTTTCTGTGTCTAAAACTAAGAATCGTTTTTCCTGGTCCGCTTCGTTTCTGTTTAACTGTATAGGCGATCCTACATACCAAACATGACCTACCGTTTGAGGAAGATGGTAGTGCCCTAGAACAACTAAATCGTATTGTTTTAAGTCTTTAATACTTATACTGGATACAATTGATTGTCCCGATCTAACTTGAGCTTCGTTTAATCCAAAATGTGAAATTAGCACGTTGCAATTTTTAGGTTTGTTAGTTTTAATATATTCGGTTATATCTGGCATCCAAGGTACTAAATGTACGTTATTTATAACTTCGGGTTTAGAATAAACAGTTACCGAAGGTAATCCTTCTAATAGCTGTGCTGAATTTTGTTCTTGGTTATACGTAGATATATCATGATTTCCTGGAATTACATGCCAATGTAACACATCTTTATATTTTTCAATTATGTTCTTGAATAATACAAAAGAACGGGTGTGGACCACCCCTTTTAGATGGCCCACATCTCCCGCGCATATAATATCGTGTATGTTGTGTTGTTTGCAGTATTCACATACATCAGATATAACTGACAATAAATCGTTTAACTTCTTAGATATATTTGTTTCTTTTTCTAATTCACAATCTGACCAATTTTTAATATGTAAATCTGCAATTATTACACATTTCATATAATATCTCCAATACTTGTAATCGATAGAACCGGAATTTGTTTAGAAAAGTCGATGACACAATACAACCCAAACTTATCAAACATGATCTTGTTATCACTACACGAGATTACATTATTATAAACCATATTCATCAAGGCCTGTTCTGCTTTATTAATGTCACCTTTATACAAAGAAAGGACTGTACATATATCTTTCATTATTACTAGTTTATTTTTTAGAGTATCTATTTTATTATTCAAAAGTGTCATTTGGCTAACTATATCAGTCATACCTAGATAATTAGTGGTCATGTTCATTTTATTATAGCAAATCCCCACACTTCCATATCGAGAGTATCATTCTGATTAAGACCGATTTTAAATTCTGACTTTAATGTAACTGTTTTGTTACCTTCACCTGGGACATACGCCAAACTTATACTTAAGGGTGGGTTGCAATTAAATATAAAATCCAACGATAACTTACCGGAACCCGTCAAATCGTCATTTAATCCACCTATAGATATAACATCAAATATAGTAGCATTCTTTTCATCCGATGGTGATAGTAAGAATTTAACCTTCGATCTATCAAACCGTATAATTGTATTTGTAGTACTCATTTGTTTCGATATATGCGCGAATCGATCACATACGTTTTTATCGAATGGTTCACCTGTGACTAGTATGATTCTATTATCCGCATGTGTTGTTAATTCGAATTCTTCTTGTGTTTTATATTTATTACTAACATACTGATCTATTGGCTGTACCGTTTTATATTCCGATTTTTCATCATAAAATGTGCACGCAGTACCTGTATTATTTATATATACCTCGCTACCCTGTTTGTTAAAAATTTCCAATATTCTGGCAACGTCTGCAATTCTAACAATATTTAAATTTGTATCTCCTATAATAGGGGTTAAATCACATTTAAATAACGATCTGGTATCATCGCTAGATTGACATATCTTACCATTCTTGATCATTAGATCGCTACAGCTATTGCCTACAATATTAAACACATTTAATAATACCTTAAACTCGCCCACCCCTAATTTTTTACCTGGTAAACTTGTCATACAAATCTCCTTGTTCGTATAATCATTTCTTAGAACCCGTAAATTTTCACATTTTAGACATTTGCTACATTTAACGTTCCATCTATCGGACCTGTGTTTTATCACATTACCGCAATCGCATCGAATGTGTAATATATTACACCTATATTCCCAATGCGCGTTCGTTATTTTCATTCTTCTAATGTATCTATATTACATTCGGATATAACCATATCGTTGTTTTGCAAGCATAAACTTCTCGCCGCGTCAATTGCTTCTCGTTTTATTTTAGATCTTGATATATATTGAAAATCCGGGTCGTTTATATTCAGATCAGATATATTGTCCAACTCTAAATCTTTCGCGTATATATCTAGTTCTACAGTAATTGGAATAATAACTTTAGCTGTAACTTTAATCGAATCGTTCATATATTTTCACTTTCTATTTATATCTATTTTAGAATATTTGTATATCCACCCTAGTTGTTTATATTGTTCTATCCGTTTTTCCATAGATTTTACAAATAGAGGTATTCGTTTATTGGGATCGGTTCTAGAATCGTCGTGAATAGACCAATCTAATGGACCTTCTGTATCGACTAAATCCAGAACTATCGGAGTTGCCTTTCCATCCATAGTTCTACATACTCTACCTATCGCTTGTACGATATTCGAAGTGGGAACTGTCATTATTAAACAATCAAAGTTTTCTCTATTATTACCATCTCTAGCCATGCCATATGTAGCAAAAACAATGTCTTTTGTGTGAAACGCTTCTTTGAAATCGGTAGTGTCTGATAATTCTAAAATATCTTTTTTGGGAGCACCCGATATAAATATACCAACTTTATCCCTGTCAAATTTACAACGCCTAGCCAGATTCAATAAGCTTTCAACTCGTTTTCCCATAACAAGAATTTTTCTATTTCCCTTTTTATAAGCATTGCGTATCAAGGTAGACGTTACATCTAAATATGTGTCTACCTTTGCCATTTGTTTATCATATCGACCCTGTTGAAACGTACCACCCCACGAAATAAATTTTTTATATCTTTTATATATACCAAAAGGGAAATGACATATATAAATGTCCGGTTTTAACAATTCATCTTCTTCGGGGGGATAATATACAATTTCACCCAAATGATAATATAAAATATCATCACATCCAAATCTACTAGGTGTAGCCGATAACCCAAACACTCGTTTACAATTCAGATTATACGATACTCTAGAAAAAACTTCGGGTCCTATTGTTGTGTGACATTCATCAAATATAGCAACACCTATATTGTTAGTTTTCAGTTCATCATTATAATCATCTCGTTTCATTATACTAACTAATGTTTGAACTGTAGATACAATAATAGGTTTTTTTAATTCTTCTTTATAATTCTTGGATCTAATAAAACCCACATCTTCTTCTTTTAAATCGGTGAAATTCACAACTTGCTCTACCCATTGTTTTGCTAATTCCAATTTGTGAACGAGCACTATTGCTTTTCTTCCGATTCTGCATATAGAATCTATTGATAGTACCGTTTTTCCAGACCCGGGTTCTAATTTTAATATACCATTAGTATTTGTAGTTATATATTTTATAGACCGCTTTTGTCTTTCACTTCTAGGAACAATTGATGATTTTACATTTATTTCATCACCCAAAATAGTGTTGTCTTGTAATGTATCATCCAATGGGTAGAATCTGGGAACTAACACCCCATCGTCTGTTTGATGATACAAGTATAACAGTTTGACATCACCATTCCACTCGTATGTTTTCTTGGTGAGATCCTTCATCGCTGATTCATACTTAGAGTGACTTCTAGGAATTACAATACCAGATTCTCTTGTTAACATATTTACCTCTTAATAGCAATTTAGCCAGAAAATTGTGGCTAGAACAATCATAATGAAAAATAGTATACTAATTACTTTAGGATCTATTTTAGCAATAAACATCACAACTTTATTTATTGCTTCTGATATTGATGATATTAGTTTCTTCATATTGTCATTACACATAATACGGCGCATACTACAAATACCGCAATAGCAGCAATTCCGTATAACGGGTGCATATCCTCTCCTTTTTCAGATACAGGTGGGTCTGTCCAATATACTATTTTTCCATCTTCAGTTCGAAATTCAGGATAACCGATACATTCACTATTATCGTTTGTTCTAGTTACGTCTTTTGCTGGTAACCCTTTATGGGTGTATGTATTACTCATAATACATTTCCTTTCTATGATGTTATTATTCCACCTATAAATGCGAATAATGATGCACATATCGCAAAGATTATAATCCCAATGAACCATATGTTTTCATATTCGTCCATTTTGTCACTAATTTGAGTTATTAAATCTCCCAAATCTTCTAATATATCTTTACAAAATCTGTCGAGTTTATGTAAGTTACTCATATCCAGTCCTCTAACATTATACTGCACTTTTCACTACATATCTCGTCTAACCCCACCCACTTACAATCTTTATATGTACCTTCTTTGTACATATGATAATGTCCAAAAACCCAAAGTCTAGGATTAATATATTCTAATAACCCAGACAACGATTTTCTACTTGTATTATCATAGTCATTAAACTTAACTATATCAAATTCCATAGGTGCGCAATGAGATATAACAACATCTATGTTTATATTATCAGATGTTATTTTTTCTAGTGCCGTATCTATATCTGTAAATGATAACGACTCGTCTCTGAACCAAGAAACCCCTTCTATTCTATGCATTTTATCTATAGATTCTGCACCACCCATAAATAGAAAAGTCAGATCGTTTATTTTTAGTATAGTCCCTCTGCGCATATGTTTGATGTTGTATACACTACTAGGATATTGACTAGGAAAAGTGTAATGTTTTCCGTATTTTTCATTTAAGCAATCAAAATCTTCATGGTTACCATCTACAAAATACGTCACACACGGTGATTTTTTAAGATATTCTAATGAATATTTAAAACCACCACCCATGGTTACATTTTTCCACTTAGGCCATATTCCAAAGTCTCCGCATACAATTGATAACTCTGGTGATAATTCGTTCAACTTATTATTGTATAAATTGAAATTACCATGTACATCTCCGAAAATTGATATTTTGTTATACATTAATAATACCTATGCGTTTTACTATAACCGTTCAAAGGGGTCGTTATGTAAGACGTTACACCCGTGACCTTATTACCACACTGGTCGAAAGACGGTGAATTGTTATAATTGAAATTGGTAGTATTAATATTTGGCGTTCCCGAAAAACCAGAATAACCAGACACACTCAACGGTGGTTCCTCATCACAATCATCATCTGGGAAGTTTTTATCAAGTATAGTTTTTGTCCGGTCATTTTTATCTGTTACTTGTAATTGTGCGTAATTATAACCATACTCAGCATAACAATTTTCTGTCTCGTATAATTTTATATTTACTACTTTAATATTGTATTTTTTTAACAATTCATTTGATTTATTAAATAAGTATTCAGCCATATTTTCAGCAGTTGGATTTTTATCTAAAATAAATAATTTAGAATCGTCATATTTTATAGCTTTGATTATTTCATCATCTTTATATGCAATAAATCCATGATCCCAGTTTTCATCAATCCAATCACCCACTACCTTTTTAATAACACTGAAATCAACAACTCTACCTAATTTATCTAATGATTCGTCTGCAACTACTGTTATAAAAACTGTATAGTTGTGGCCATGTATGTTTTTGCATTTTGATTCATGACCTACTAATCTGTGCCCTGCGCAAAACCATAACTTACGTGTACATGTTGTGAGTTTTTTAGGTGAGTACGTTTTAAACCGCAAGTCATTGACATCATCTGATATTCTACGAATGTGCGTTTGTAGACAGTTGATATTGTAATCTATTCCTTTAAAATGTGTCGTACTATTCCTGATGAACTTATAAACATATATTAATACACCGCTTCCGACCAATCCAATAATAAAACTTAAAGTATGATCCATAATAACCTCTACTTTTTATTTCTTTTATTAATTCTTCTTACGTTACGTTTTCTTTTCCATTGAGATACAACATTGAATGGATCTTTAAATAGCGAAAATGCGAATACGAACACTATAAATAATACAACTGCCCAATCTAGATACATTATCAACCCCTTTCTCTAATATAAGAAATCAAACTCTTCATTATTAAATACCCCATAACAGCACATCCCACAGATCCAATAAATGAATATATACATAATACTATTATTACTAATTTATTAACCAACTCGCTATCCATAAAGAAATTGCTCATAGAATAGTTGCAAATCTTCATCCATTCTACATTTCATATCCGCATAAATATTACAAACATCCCCATCTATATCTCTCGTTTCAATTTCATCTTCACTTCCTTCTATGTCATAATCACATATGATAACTTCCAATTCGGGATCGACATCGTCCCCAGCACTTATACTTTGTATAACCCCACCACTTAGATATACCTGTATGAAATTTCGTTTTTTCTCGGGCATAGTCATATGATATCCTCTATGCGGTCTATTTCGGCATCGTCCAACATCTCAACTTCACTGGCACTCTCGGTTACAACACCGCAGTATTCTCGATGTCCATCGTCCGAACGTATAATTATTTTAACATTAGGGGGGAGTTGAAAACTAGCCGCTATATCAGTAACTATTACGTCTTGTTTATAATCACTATATTCATCATCTGGGTGATATTGTGTGCAATTCAGCAGAGTTAAAACTATATAATGTATTTTATCTGTCTCGCTTGATTTATTTATTATTTTATTTGTCAGTGTTTTACCTTTAGACATTATTATATTCTCCTAACACGAAAGAGTCGAAATTTTTTAAATCGTTTTTTAACTTCTGTATTTCATTTTTAATATTTGTTGTATCTGTAGAAACAGTGAACAACTTCTTTATTTTATATTTATCCAGTATAGTTTTTAAAACATCCTCATTTACACCAGATTTATTGGATAGTGTTGTTACCATTGTGTCCACATCCGATTTGTGCGTGCATATGCTTAGATGAGGCTTTATTTTTTCTATAGAATTTAACTCTTCAATTACGTCAGTCAGTTTAATAATATTATCATTTAAATATACTTTGAGTACAGATGCAAAGTGATTATATGCTTTTAACAACATATCATCTATACTTGGTTTGATTACAGAACCAGATTCATCTACACAATAAACATCATACGTGTTTTCATATTTTAAACATTCCGTTACACATTCGCATAGTTTGTTAAAGTAATCTTCAATGTTTCTTCCCCTATTAACTTCAAATCTGATATTAGTACCCTTTTTATCAGAGGATTCGTCAATATAGGTGATATTATTATTAGACAATAAATCCCATTTTTTATAGGAGTCAATTCTTTTCAATAAGGTTTGAAATGTCAACCTTGTATTCCACCCATTGATATAAACTCGTTTGTTTAATTTATCAATACTGAATGTACCAACGCCCCTTATTACATTATTTTTTCCTATTAGAAAGTCTTCTAATTCTTCCTTAGTGCTTGTTATTTCACACCCAACCATTTTAGGAACTATAGTCAATCTTCTTCTTTTACCTAATAGAAACAACAATCTTTGAATTAGATCTTTGTATTCGTAGTTAGGGATGGTTGCCTTTATACCGAAACCTATACTGTTTATCTCATATTTACATAATAAACAAATAGGTATCATTGTAGGTAGGTTGACAGGTTCTTTTTCATCTACTTCTCCCATTTCCCACTTACAATAATTGATATATTTAAATGCCAAATTCTCTACAAAATCAGAAGCTTTAATTTTAGTATATCTAGGAGCCGCGCATTCAATAGACTCGACTCCTAGTTTAGTACCCCATTGTCCACTTCCCGTTGCTAATTCGTTTTGTACCAGCCATTCAGCCGAGGATTTAGGTTCAGAGTGTGGATGAAATCTACCCATACATTCACCTAATACTTTAGCCGTTTTTACATATTTGTTTTTTGCAACTAGGTGTAAAGTAGTAAGTAATCTTCTGTGTACGGGTAACAATCCATCTACAATCGACGGGATCATTTTTTCTTTATTTACATATGATCCATAATTGTGATATAATTCTGTAAATATTTTATGTGCGTCCATATATTATTTTGATTTCTTTTCGAGTTCGTATTTTTTGTATAATTCTTTTTGTTTGTAAACTTCTTCTCTCGCCTTAACAAAGGCGGATCTAAAGTTATTAAATTCTTTTATAAATTTAGTTAAAATATTAATGGCACCTTTTTCATTGTAAAGATAAATGGATGTATATTTTCTACAGTCCATTATATCTATATGTGCTCTATACTCATTGGCATCAATTATAATATTCGAAATCATAGATTTTTTTGTATTTAGAAATGCAAAATTTTTATATGATTTCTTATTCTTTTTAAAAACGTCAAGACAAGATTCGAATTCAGAAATTAATAGATCTATTTTTTTAAGGTCACAATTATAACTATTACCAATTGCATTAAAATCCAAAGTGATCATGATGCCAGAAGATATAATACAAAATGAACTTTCAGAGTACTCTACGTTATATACAGGGTCACCTTTTTTTCTATAATATTCAATATCGACCTCGGCACTAGTTATTATAACATTATCCACATTGTTATTAATTATTTTTCTAGAATTATATAACTTTTTACTTTTCCACAATCTATTTCCCGACATTCTTAGAATCCTTTTCATAATGTTAATATTAACACCCATATTATTATTTTCATTGTTCTCATGTTATATAACACGATCTCCATTTGGAACAACAGATTATACCAAATACAAAGTCATGTGTGCAAAAATCTATAGTCGTGGGGGTTCTACATTTAGAAACACATTTATCACAAGTATAGGAATGGATTGACTTTTTAACACAACACGCTTCTTTTCTAAAAAATCCATGTTTACCTTGCACTATCAGTTTCATTTTAATTCATGCTCTTTCATGCTATAAACTCAAATTTAGTCCTCGTGCACACGAAAAAAGATATACGATATTTTGTTACATTTATAAACCATTTTGTATATGAATGGCAAATATCGAGGTCATTGGATTTGCTGATACATAACCGACAAGTTGAATATGGACGAATGTTATAATATATAGGTCTATCTGAATGTTGACAATTTTCACCATCTATCACTAGTTTCATCTCAATTCGTACTTTTTCATGTATTTTGACAGACCATCAAACATCAACTCTCTACGTTCAGAGGAACTAGATACTAAATCGAATATCATGTCTACAACTTTATCGTTTTCAGGCCATTCTACTTTAATTAGAGTTCTAGACTTTTTATCTAACGTGAACTTATAAAGTTCTTTAGGGTCGAATTCACCTAAACCTTTAAATCTGCGAATATGTTTACCATCGTTTCTACATATCTCTAATTCTTCATTTGTCCATATAGGAACAAACTTATTTCCATAACCATGACCGTATAAAGGGGTGTTACAAACATAGATGTTGCCATTCTTTAATACTTTTGGAACTAAATATAGAAACATAGATATTAATAATGAACTAATGAAATGCCCGGCAGGGTCGGCATCGGTACATATAATTATTTTTTTATACCTAAGTGCATTTACATCGCAATCTTTATTGACGCCACACCCCATAGCTTGTATTATTTCTTTTATTTCTACGTTATTCAATATATCTTTCTTCTTTAAAGCATTTGGTATAACACCTTTTAAGGGTAGTATAGCATGTATTTCTGGATTTCTGGTTTGTATTAATCCACCCGCAGCAGAATCACCTTCGCTTATTAGTAATTCCCCACCTGGTTTTGTACAGTCCCGAAGTTTAGTAAAATTAGAAAAACCTCGTTTTTTGTTGCCGGATTGTTTTGTTATTTTTTTATTACTGATAGTGTCTCGGTGTAACTGAAACCTATGTAACAATTCATCTAACAGTTTTGAATTGTTATCTAAATATTTTCTTATCTGTGATTCCAATCCATTCATAATAGATAAATCAGATTTAGTTCCCAATCGCACTTTTATTTGTGCTTCAAAACTAGTAGTTATTATTTTGAGATTTATATATGCTCGTAAATAAACCAAACAATCCTCGGGTAGAAATGTTAGTTTCTGTTTTTTAGCATATGTTTGAAATACAGTTTTTAATACATTATTTAATTTCACTACATGTGCACCATCGTGCACTCTTGCTAGATTGACCGAAGTAAAATATTTAGGGGTAGTAGGTAGTTTTGAATCCCACCCCAATCTTATCAAACACGACTCGTCACCTTTAGTTTCTTCGACTCTCAACCAATCATCGCAACTTTTACTGAGATATTCGAATACTAGTTTATCTTCATTCCCTTTGATTACGGTTTTCTTATCATCTACTTGAAGCATAACAACCAGATCAGAATAATCACAACACGCAATGCTAAGCCGTTCTTGTATATAATCTATATTTGGTATAACAGACGCAAAATAATTACTATCGGGAATAATTGTTATTGATGTAGAAAATGGATGTTTTTTAGAATCAACCTTTTCTTCTACTCTATCTACAAATTTACCATTAACAAAAGAATAAATACCCTTTTTAGATTTTATACAAATTTCGATAGTCATCTCTGTAGATAACGCATTGCAAGCAACTAACCCTATACCATGTAACCCAGAAGCAATTTTATAAGCAGAATCGGTATCTTGCTTTTTGAATTTTCCGCTGGTGAACAATTTTATACACGATAGTACAGGTGGGTCTTTTTCAACGGGAAGAGTCATATCGAATGGTAATCCCCTCCCATCATCAACAACAGTTGTTTTTCCCGTCAACGTGTCAATAATAACTGCTATTTTTTTACAATGTCCTGCCTGCACCTCATCTAACGCATTGTCTAACAATTCTTCAAGTAATCTAGTGGGTGTTTCAGAGTTACCGATATACATACCTGTATTTTTACGTATGTGCTCAATTTCACCCATTTCGATTATATGTTTCGTGGAATACTCAGTATTAGTTTTTCTATTCATCTTTGCTAGATATAACCTCTGGTGTTAATTTGTCAAACCATTTAGTTCTATCATCGTGGTTGTATCGTGTATGCCAATACCAACTATTATCTTTGAATA
>Ga0180008_1001239_pt1 | contig 16698 bp, 14 predicted proteins | sample MM_PW_MetaG_FD_121121 | JGI IMG/M metagenome (GOLD analysis project Ga0180008, IMG submission 121121) | Groundwater microbial communities from the Aspo Hard Rock Laboratory (HRL) deep subsurface site, Sweden - MM_PW_MetaG | ecosystem: Environmental > Aquatic > Deep subsurface > Groundwater...
AGACACAATAGGCTCGACTTTCTACTGATTTAAAACCTCAGTTTCTTCGTCACGTAAATGCAGAATAATTTCTGTACCACGGCTAGGTTTGACGATAGGAGTAATAGTGTATTCACCCTCGCCTGTAGATTCCCACTCAACAGCAGAATCAGCTGGGGCACCTGCTTTACGGGTTTTGACTGTCACTTTGTCGGCGACGATAAAAGCAGAGTAGAAACCCACACCAAACTGACCAATCAGTTGAGAGTCTTTGCTTTGATCACCAGACAGCTGACCAAAAAATTCTTTAGTGCCGGATTTCGCGATAGTACCTAAATGGCTAATCACCTCATCCTGCGTCATACCAATACCGTTGTCGCTGATGCTAATGGTTTTAGCGGCTTCATCCAGACTGATACGAACGCGTAATTCGCCATCATTGTCATACAGGCTGCTGTCTGACAAAGCTAAAAAGCGCAGTTTATCAGCCGCGTCTGAGGCGTTGGATACCAGCTCGCGCAGGAAAATTTCTTTATTGGAATACAGCGAATGGATCATCAGCTGCAGAAGTTGTTTGACCTCGGCCTGAAAGCCGTGCTTTTGTTTTTGTACTGTCTCAGTCATATACAGCTCCTTATCTTTCGTGGAATGACTTTAATGCAAAGGCGCTAGTGCAAGGGCGTAGCGCCTTTCGAATTGTGCTGGCAAGGATATGGGTTTAATACCCACAAATATCAAGGGGGCAATAACGGCAAATCAAAGAACAAAATGGAGGAACAGGCAATTGGAGAAAGAATAAGCAGAGCTAAAGCTCCAAGGATACAGGTTTTGAGCAAAGGCATTGGAGCTAGAGCGCGGCGGCTAGCAAGCGAGCCCCCAGGAGCATAGTAGTCCCTATGTGACTAGGGCGAGAGGCGAAGCCAACAAAGCTATAGCTTCAAGGGCGCAGCTCAGATAGGTTTGCGGCCACTAAAGGCGTGTGACAAGGTAGTGCCATCCACATACTCTAAATCACCACCCACAGGCACACCGTGGGCGATACGGGATACATTGACCTGATACTTTTTGCACTGTTCAGCAATGTAATAAGCTGTGGCATCGCCTTCTACGGTCGGGTTGGTTGCCAATATCACTTCCTGCACTGAGCCTGTACCCAACTGCTTTTGCAGTAAATCCAGGCCCAATTCAGAGGGACCTATACCATCAAGTGGCGACAACTGGCCCTGCAAGACAAAATAACGGCCTTTAAACTGACCTGTTTGCTCTATGGCAAACTGATCAGAAGACGAAGCGACAATACAAAGGCTTTGACTGTCGCTGCGCCTCGGGTCTGAGCAAATAGCACATAAATCAGTTTCGCAAAAAGTACGGCACTGCTGGCAATGCCCTACTTTCTCCATCGCCACAGCCAAAGCTTTCGACAACTGCACAGCGCCTGAACGGTTGCGTTCCAGCAACTGCAGGGCAATACGTTGTGCCGACTTTGGACCTACGCCTGGCAATATACGCAAGGCGTCGATCAGTTGCTGCAACAATGGGCTAAATTTGCTCATAGTAGATCAGATAACCACTTAAAACGGCATCTTAAAACCAGGAGGTAATTGCATACCACCTGTTACAGCAGCCATTTTGGCTTTATTATTTTCTTCAACACGGCGTACCGCATCGTTGATGGCTGCAGCTACTAAGTCTTCAACCATTTCTTTGTCATCCTGCATCAGACTGTCGTCGATGCTGACACGGCGTACATTGTGGTTGCCTGTCATGGTGACTTTCACCAAACCTGCACCCGACTCGCCCGTGACTTCCAGATTAGCCAATTCCTGCTGGGCTTTTTGCATTTTATCCTGCATGGCTTGCGCCTGCTTCATGATATTGCCTAAACCGCCACCACCACCTTTGAACATAACTGTACTCTCTTTAAAAATGACTCGATTAAACTGGCGACAAGATAATGACTTGAGCCCCAAAATACAAGACGAATTAGTTGACGATAATACTATCGGCGACTATTTCCGCCCCAAACTCTTTTTGCAGTTGAACCACCCACGGATCCTGTTGCAGCAACTGCTCTACATAAACCAGACGTTCCTGCTCAATACGCTGCTGAATAGCCACTGGGCAAGTCTCGACCCAGGGTTGGTACTGAATTTCCAGCTGAACCGCTTTACTAAATGCCTGACTCAGCTCTTTGACAATTTCAGCACGGAATTTTTCTTTATCCAGATGCTGCTGGCTTTGACAGACCAGTAACTGCACCGTATCACCTGCCCAACTGATGCAACTGTGCAGCAGATATAACCGCAATAATCCACCTAAATTCAGGCTATCGACTAAAGCTGCCCACTCATCGACCTGAGCAGCAAGGCGCACAGAGAAGTTTTCAGCTGTAATCACACCATCAAAACGATACTGTGCCTTAGTTTCTGGCGACGCAGCAACTGGTTGTGGTTCTGGCACAGGTTCAGATTGATGTTGCTGCTGAAATTCCTGCCAGGCCCAATCGGCCGCAAAATCTGCATCCTCTGTTGGTATATCTGAAGGATCAGATTCATCCGGATAAGCAGACATTGCTGGTTCTGGCTGTTCTTGTGCGGCAGCGGAAACCTGAGTGAGCTGAATAACAGCTGGAGCTGTCTGTAACGGCTGATTCACAGGAGCTTGCTGGTGTAACTCGGGCTGTTGAGCTGCAGCAGGAGCAGCTTGTGCTCTTTGGATAGCAGCAGCCTCTGCAGCCTTGGCTACAGCAGGAGTTGGTTCAGACTTTTTTTCGGTCTGAGTCTCCACAGCTCTATCAGCGCTAACAGCATCAGTTTTAATACCACGACGCGCCAGAATAGAAGCGGCAATACCTGCTGCAGCTGGTGGCTGCGCTGCTGGTATTTCCATAGTAACTTCAGGCTCTGTCTGATAAGGCTCTGCCATAGGAGGCATAGGATCAGGCTCTTTAGCCGGAACTGCAGTTTCAGGCAAATTAAATTTTGCTTTGAGTTCTGCCGCATGTGAGACAGGAGTTGAAGCGCGCATGGCAGGAGAAGTATCAGTACCAGGCACAAAAGCTACAGCTCGTAATAACGCCATTTCCAGACCAATACGTGGCTCTGGTGCAAAGGCCAATTCTTTTTTACCGGAGATCAGTAACTGATAAAACAGCTGTAATTGCTCAGGGCTTTGTTGCTCTGCCAATTGCTGCACAAAAGCACTGTGGTCTGTGACCAAATCAGCAGCCTGCCAGTTAAACTGACTTAAGGCCGCCAAATGCAGTAAGGCCAGCATATCATCCAGCACATGGGCAAAATGACTATGCTGCTGTACCAATTGATCCAGATGCTGTTTCAGCGCAGCTAAATCACGGTTAATGACAGCAGCTAATAAAAGCTCAGCCCATTGCTGCTCCAGATATCCCAACATATCGCGCACCAGCGGCACTGTAATATTGGAATTACTCTGGGCTATGGCCTGATCAGTCAGACTTAATGAATCGCGTAAACTGCCTTTGGCAGCGCGGGCTAACAAAGCTAACGCATCTTCGGCAGCCGGAATTCCTTCCTGCGCCAATACATAAGACAAATGCTGTTTAATTTGCTCTGGGCTTAACGCCTTTAAGCTGAACTGCAAACAACGGGATAACACTGTGACAGGCAGTTTTTGTGGATCAGTCGTCGCCAACAGAAACTTCACATGTGGCGGTGGTTCTTCCAGAGTTTTCAAAAGCGCGTTAAAGCTGTGGCGCGACAGCATATGCACTTCGTCTATTAAGTAGACTTTATAACGACCGCGGCTTGGCGCGTACTGCACGTTATCGAGTAAATCGCGTGTGTCTTCTACTTTAGTGCGGGATGCAGCGTCAATTTCTAACAGATCAACAAAAAAACCCTGATCAATTTCAACACAAGCACTACAGACACCACAAGGCGTGGAGGTCACGCCAGTTTCGCAGTTTAAACTTTTAGCAAAAATACGGGCTATGGTGGTTTTACCGACACCACGGGTGCCGGTAAACAAATAGGCATGATGTAATCTGTTGTGATTCAGCGCATTAGTCAGCGCTGTTTTCACATGATCCTGGCCGACCAATTGACCAAAATGTTGCGGTCGCCATTTTCTTGCCAGTACTTGATAACTCATGCCACCTGCCTGTTGTTGGAATTAATCGCCTGCAAATTCAACCAGACTGTAAAGGTTCAAACCCAGCTTTTCTAAACGGGCTTGTCCGCCTAAGTCCGGCAGATTTACCACAAAAGCAGCGTCTGTGGCTTTGCCACCTAAGCGCTCGACTAAACTGGTTGTTGCAGCAATAGTACCACCTGTAGCCAATAAGTCATCCACTAACAGCACCTTATCTCCGGCCACTATAGCGTCTTTATGAATTTCCAGCGTGTCTTCGCCGTATTCCAGTTGATAAGACTGGGCAATACGTTCACGTGGCAATTTACCCGGTTTACGCACTGGCACAAAAGGTAATCCCATCGCATAAGCTAAAGGTGCACCAAAAATAAAACCGCGGGATTCAGTACCAACAATCTTAGTAAAACCTTTGCCCTGATACTCTAGTTTGAAGGCATCAATCACCTTCGCAAACGCATCGGCGTCCAGCATCAGACTGGTGACGTCACGAAATAAAATACCTGGCTTTGGATAATCAGGCACAGCTTTAATCACCTGACTTAATAAAGCGGAAAGAGATTGTGTAGTCATTCTCAGAGCCTTGATTTTAAAATAAAAAACAACGTCGGGCAAAAACAGCACGACTTAAAATAGATAAAAAAACCGCCACAAGGCGGTTTTTTTATCACTCGCAATACTTTAGCTGAAAAAGCGAACCCAGCTGATAATTGGAGGAAGGCATAAGCACGCCAGAAAAGCGACAATCAGTAAAACTAACTGGACTATGCCAAAAGATTCTTTAAAATTTTCGTCTGCCATAATGCGAACCCATTCACTAAAAAGGTGGAACATGGTAATGAATTTTAGTCAGCTTGAAAAGCATGCACTATGCCTTTCTCTGCAAAATTTAGCAGTATTTGCTCTGCACCCGACAATAACTGAGTAGGATCCAGTTGTGGCACGTAAGGCGATAACTGCTCCAGCAGTTCAGTCAGGGTCAAACCCGGCTGTTGTGCCAATACCTGTAATAACAAAGTGGTCAGTTGATTTAACGCGATAAATTTTACTTCGTCATCAAAATTGCGATGGATCAGTAAAAAACTGGCTTCGACTTCACTCGGCTGAAACTCAACACAAATTTTATGCACCGGATACTGATACGCCTGAACTGATGCTAAATCAGACAATTGCAGTGCCTGCTGTTTTAGATCCATCACTGCAAGCCCGACTAGTGCCTTACGGGTTGCCAATTCCAGCTCTAGCCACTCGTAGTGCGCCAATTCCAACATAAAAACAGGGTCATCATCCTGAAGTTTGTATTGGTCTTGCAAAAAATCTAAGAAACTTTTGGCTATGGATAAAAAGAATGGATTCTCGCAGCGATAGCCGGCAAAAAACAGCTGTAAACGCTGTTGCCATGCTTGCTCTGTGTACAAGGATTTCAATACAGGAAAAGCACTGCTGACAAACCCTGAAACATTGTTAAACAATAACTCCCGATACACATCCAGGCGTTCCTGCACCACATCGGCTGGTTTTTCGTTCTGCTCTGGAGAGCGTAAATAAGCCACGAACTGATGCTGGACCTGTTGAAATTTCATATCAGGCCCTTAACTTCATAGAGTCAGTTGGCTGCAGGCGACGAATATGCGCTAGCTCAAGTTGCAGTTGCTGCATATCCGGAATGTTGAAATCCCGCTCCAGCAAAGTCGGAAACAGGCCATGATGCTGATAAGCTTCAGATAATAAAGCCCAAACCGGATCAGACACATCAGCACCATGGGTATCAATCAATAAGCTGTCATGTTGGCGGTAATGCCCCGCGACATGACCATAGGTAATACGTTTTGTTGGCAGTCCTTTTAGGAAAGCCAGAGCATCATAGCTGTGATTGACTGAATTAACGTATATGTTATTCACATCTAACAGCAGCTTACAGTCGGCTAACTCTAATACCGCATTGGTAAACTCAAGCTCAGACAATTCCTGGCCAGGCGCTGCATAATAAGAGACATTTTCAATCACTAAAGGCTGCTCAAGAATATCCTGCACCATACGGATACGGTCAGCCACATACACAGCGGCCTCTTCGGTAAAAGGAATAGGTAATAAATCGTACAGATGCCCTGCTGCAGAGCAGTAACTTAAGTGCTCGCTGTAGAGCTTAATCTGATGCTCTTTTAAAAAGGCTTTGATTTGACGAACAAAATCCAGATCTAATGGGTCAGGGCTACCTAAAGACAAAGACAAGCCATGACAAATAAAGGGATAACGTTCAGTTAATTGACGGAATTTTTTCTGGTAAGTACCGCCATAAGGTAACCAGTTTTCCGGCGCCACTTCGAAAAAGTCGACGTCCGCTTGCGGCTGATCCAATACAGAATTCAGCATTTCTCGCCGTAGGCCTAAACCCACCTGATGCGAAGTTAAGCCAAAAGGGAAATCAGACATAAAGTCTCCTCAAAGCAGTCAGCCTGCCTGTGCAGGCTGACCCAAGGTGGTATTAAGCCATGCCTCCGCATTTACCTTCACCACATTTAGCTTCTTTAGTTTTTTCTTTGTCTTTAGCGTCTTTTTTATCGCCGCCACATTTGCCTTCACCACACTTGGCTTCTTTATCTTTCGCTTTGGCTTTATCTTCGCCGCATTTAGCTTCTTTATCTTTGGCTTTGTCAGCGCCACATGAGGCTTCGGCGGACGCTAACTGGTAACCAGCATTCAGCTGCTCAGCAGAAAACGGATTTGCATTTGCGCTTAAGCTCAAAGTGGCTAACGAACCCAGTACTAAAGCACTGACGGCAACAGCTGTAGTTTTATTTGATTTCATAACGATGTTCCTTGTGGTTGCATTAAATTGCCTAAAGTAGACCTGCTATACGAACAATAAATTTCATTATTTTTATATTTTTTGATTTGCATCAGGATGGGACCGAAACAAAAGTCCAATAATCCTTGTTATCACTCATTGCAGAGATCCATAACATGGATTTTCAAGATTACGAAGACAAACTTGTTCAGATGCGGTCACAGCAGGTTTTTAAGATCCTCAGCTATCTGAAATCTGTAGCTGACCCCGAAAATCTGCAGCTTTTACACCGCCTTGAAAACACAGATGTAGAGCAATGGCCAGAAGCTATGGGTATACATCTGTGCAAATCCTTGCATGAACTGAACAGTGAACTTCAATCAATTCTGGCAGCCCAAAGCCAATTTGACATAGGGCAATATGGATACTGCGCATCGTGCGAAAAAAAATTAGAACCGCAAAGGCTCTGCTCCGATCCAACAACACAATATTGCCTCGAATGCCAAACGAAATTAAACAAAGCCCATCGCTAGTTATTCAATTCGCCAACCATCTCAACAAAGTCAGTAATAGCAGCAATCTCCGTTTCAGACAAAAAGGGATTCCAAACGTCAGCTAACAATACGTATCTGCTTTCGTCACTTCGATTCCACGCTTCATGCAAATAAGTATCATCGAACAGGAAAATTTTACCTGATTGCCACTCCAGTTCACCTATACCACATAAATTTAATCGGCAGTGCTCTGGAATTTTTAATCCCATATGTAAAACGCACCTGCTGTTTGTCACACCCCGGTGAGGCAAAATATGAGCCTGAGGCCTCAGCACTGAAAAACAAGCTTCAGGACTGTGGTCTGCAATATGCACAAGGGGCAAATTGGCGAGTATCGCAGACGTCTTAGGACAAAGCTGGTGGGTTTCATCATACTTTTTGCCATGTCTGAAGAAAAACAAAGCATCCCAGTTTCCGCCTGCGGTCAGAGCATTTCCCTGTACATGCTCTGTATAGGCCGGAATATCGGTTTTATCAGCCAGCATAGCCTCAAGTTCGCCAAGAATAATCGGATATTGATCTTCGTAATAATCTGCAAAAGGGAGCTCTTTGCGATCAAACATCGGCCTGACAGGAAGACCCGGAATGTAGAGAAAATTCGGATTTTGCCGTTTATCCTCTATGTCCAGAGGAATTGCGCCACTGTACATCCGAATACCAGCATCGACTCTAACCAGCTCACTTTTGCCATATTTATTATTTAATTCATCCAGCCAGTCATTCATCACCTCTTTTCTGTAGCGTTCAGCATAATTGACCGCATGAATGACTAAGGGCCTGCACCAATGAGGTGTCGAATCGTTGTCTAACCAGAATCCAAAAGAATTCGCAGACTTAAGGGCATATAAATAGGCCTTAAACGCCTTCTTCTGTTCTCCATTTTTATCTAACAAATGAGCGAGAACCAGTCTGGAAGAATAGGCATCGGCGTTGCCTTTTAACACAAAATGCAAAGTGGTCACAGCATCGGCAGTCTGAACGATTCGCATCAATAACTCCCCCGTCAGACTATGAAACCATATATCTCGTGGGTATTTTAATAAGCTATCTTCTGCAATCAGCAATGCTGTCTTCAGGTCGCCCTGTTGATAGGCCTGTCTAATATTTTCTTTCATTGTTTCTACAAGCATCGATCAGACCTTCTTATTCCGGAACCAAATCAAAAGCGACAGTTAATCGGGTTTGTTCACTTTCAAAAGGTACAGTGCCATGCCACATATAGGATGGAAACAAAACGACATGTCCCGCTATAGGCTTAACATACAGGTCGGCATCATTTTTTTGATTTGAAACGGTTTCCATTTCTCCAAACTTAATCCATCCCTGCCCTTGCTGCTCAACTGCCTGGGGAACCTGAATATAGTAACAACCACTGATCCAGCCATCATTATGGAAATGGTTACGATGAAATCCTTTATCGGCCAATTTGACTGACCAGGAACCCGTATAACGAAACTTGTCTTTTTTTCGCTTAAAGAAATAACTTTGCGGGTCTTGCGGCATCGAACTAATAAATTCTTTCACACATAAAGAAATTGCATTCTTAAGTTGGCCGATTAAAGCAGAGTTTAAATTGAACAAATGCCCCGAAGTTTGCGACCCGTTTCTTAGCGATTGCTCTATCGGATGATTTTTACTCTGATGCAGCTCATAAAGATAGTGAACAAGAGCATTATTGAAATCATCCATAGTTCTAAAACCTGCAGGTAGCGGCACAGGATAACAACGCACCATAGTATCGTAGTTATAGATTTCTCTGTAAGCAGACCAATTGCCCGAGTATTTATAAGATGTCGCCAGCAATGCGATGTCTTCCTGAAGTGGCGCAATGGTTTTTTTTGTCAAGGCGAGGGCCACAGGTAAAGCCTCATCCGGTTGAAACAGCGATAATCTTATGTAAATCATCAGCCGTTGAAATATGTCCGCATCATGGTACTGCTCAGGTAAAAGATGCATAAAATCAAGTGCTTCACTGTGTCGGCCAGCACTGTATGCAACATAGGCATTCAAGAAATTCAGGTTAAGTTCTGGTTGACGAATGGCTACGACAGATAATATTTCTTCAGCTTGCGATACCCTATTCGCGTTGATCAGCTTAGATACAAAATCTCCAAGTACATCCAGATTAATCTGGCCCTCATTGCATAAATTGGTATAAAACAAACTCCAGTCACTGTCTTTCTTAAGCCAGAGCATATCAGCCCAGAGTTTCAGACAACGACGATTAAGACTGTTCGTTTTCAGGAATTGAAATAAAGTTTGATGAGCTTCACGATATAACTCAGGATCGCCAGTCGAAGCTTGTGCCTGAACTCTGAGATAAAAACTATTTTCATGGCCTGGGTTTATGTGGCTAGCATGCTTAAGACTCTCAATAGCCTTCAGGTAAAGCCCCTGATTAAAATAGAAAAGTCCGAAGTTATAATGGAAAACATGGTTAGCTGGGTTCAAACTTATCGCTATTTTATAATTCGACTCGGCAGCCGCGAATTCTTTGATGTCAGCCAATAAATTAGCAAACTGCGCATATAATTCAGAATTCAACTTATCAGACTCAATTGCTCTGAGAAAAGCAACTTTACTTTGCTCTTTCTGCCCAAGCTTCTGATAACAAAATGCCAGTATAGACCAGTACCCTTTCAAAGAATCGGCCCAAGAACTGAGACTCTGCAACTCAGACAAAGCCTGCTGAATCTGACCACTGCTATACAACTTAGCTGATAATCTGAATCTCTGATTTATTAAAGAGTTCATCATTTTCCCGTACCAAAAAAAAGCCAGCCCTAAGGCTGGCTTTGTACTATAGAGGAAAGCTAATTATTAGAACTTAGCTGAAACACGTCCATAGAAATATGCACCAGCTGTATCATAAGATGAGTTCAGCGTGTTCATATCGTTGTTATTTGTAACATATGGAGGTTGCTTATCAAATACGTTACGAGCACCTAAAGTGAAGGTCAGGTTGTCATAGAAATAACTACCCTGAACATCGTGGTATACGTAAGCGCCAGTTTCGTTAGAAACTTTATTTGGAGCAGCTTGCATGTTTTCTACGTTAGACTGGAAACGACCAACCCAGCTTACGTTCCAATCGTCAGTGCCATAACCTAAAGTCAGGTTAGTACGTAACTTAGAGAATGCTACAGCACGACCGCCAAAGTTAGGGTCGATACCGTATTTACCAGCCAGATCTAACACTGCAGCGCCTTCCTGAGACTGGTATGAATACTCAGTCAGGTAAGTACCGTCAAGTCTTACATTCAGACGACCTGCGCCTAAATCTTTGTACCATGAAGCGTCAAAGTCATAACCAGCAGTTTCAAACGTTGCAATGTTTGAAGGTGCGCCAGTAACACCAACTACGTAACCCTGGAAGTCACGGAATTGAGAACCTTGCAGACCTGGACGGTCAACAGCACTAGGGCCACCAATTAAAGCACAAGAAGAAGAGCTGAAGTTCGGGCTGTCATAACAGGACTGAATAACAGCACTGATATTAGGCACACCGATAGCACCTTCGATTTCTACTTTGTAGTAATCGATAGCAACAGTCAGATTCTCTACGAACTCAGGTGAATAAACAAAACCTACAGTAGTACTTGTTGACTCTTCAGGACCTACGTTAGGGTTACCACCTTCCAGCGTTGCTGATTGGTTGTTTGGTAACAAGAAGTTACCTGGTAAACCTTCAGCAGCACAGTTAGCTTTCAATGTTGCACTTGCTGATGCGTTAGTCGCATATTCCAGACATGGATCTACATACGGAGTATTAGATTCAGCTTGTGGTGAATACAAGTCAGTAATAGTTGGTGCACGGAAACCATCAGCATAAGTTGCACGTACCAATAAGCTAGTTACAGGTGAATATTCAACACCAAACTTTTTAGTGATTTGACTTTGCAGGAAGTCGTAGTTAGTACTACGTACTGCTGCAGAGAAATCTAAACGTTCAGCGTAAGACAAACCTGCCAGAATAGGCACGTTAATTTCAGCATAAGCTTCATCCAGATCGTAAGCACCTTCAGTTGGTTCGCCTACAACACCGTAGATTTCACCAATTAATGCGCCACCGTCCGGAATTGATCTGTAACTTTCCCAGCGTTTTTCAACACCAGTAGCCCAACCAATTGAACCGGCTTCAAAACCGAAGTCACCAGTATCACCAGTTAAGTTGGCCATAAACTGTTTAGTTACGCCAGTATCAACAGGAGAGTTAGGGATACTACCAAAAGCAACTTGTTCCGGAGTTAAAGAATCAGCCTGGAACGGGTTCCATAAGCCTACAGCAGTACAACCTGCATCTTCAGCACAAGCTGTTGGATCCAGCATCATATTGTAACGTTTGGTGTTTGCACGACCAATATCTAAAGAAGCGTCTGTGTAACGGGCATAGTTATAAGACACATCCCATGACCAGCCGTTCTCTAAGAAGCCTTCGAAGCCTGTAACCATACGGAAGTCAGAGAAATCCTGGTTGAAGCTACGGCCACCAGTTTCTGTCAGACGACGGCTGATTACCAGATCTTCACCGATAGGGTTATTTGGGTGATCAGCTGTTACTGTTGCACCCCAGAAGGTCGCATCTGCAGCCATCAACTGGTCTGATTGACGGTTTGTGTAACCACCTTCTAAGAAGGCTTTTACATCGTCAGTGATTTCATAGCTGGCGGCTGAGTTGATAGAGAATACGTCTTGTGGTGTAACCAGGTAACTGGCAGTTGCATAGTTATATGAATCTGTTGCTGGAGCATACTTACGCACAGCACCAGTAGTTGGGTCAACAACATAAGGACCACCAGTTGCATACTGAGAGCCAGGAACAGTAGATGACCAGGTACCAAAAGCGTTAGCACCAGAACCAGCGTTGATTAAAGCACCACCAGATTCAGCAAATGGTTGTTTGGAGAAATCACGATCTTTCTGCCAAATCGTATTACGGTTTGCATACTCAAGTGAAATAACCACGTTGCCTTTATCGCTTGACGTACCGATGGTAGCGCCAACACGAGAAGTTTCACCGTCGCCTTCACCGGCCAGATCGTACTGAGCGGTCAGCTCAACACCTTCGAAGTTCTTTTTAGTGATGAAGTTGATTACACCAGCTATCGCATCAGAACCATAAATAGTGGAAGCGCCATCACGCAGAACTTCAACACGTTCGATAAATGCCATTGGGATTGAGTTCAAATCACCAGAAGCATAACGACGACCGTTAATTAATACTAACGTACGCGAAGCACCTAATCCGCGAAGGTTAGCAGAAGCAGCACCACCACTACCATTGTTAGTGTTAGAACCATTCATACCACCATTCATCGCTGGGATAGAATGAACGAATTTTTCGATGGTTACGTGACCTGATTTAGCTAAGTCTTCTGCACTGAATACAGTGATAGGACTTGCTGATTCAATATCCGTACGTTTAATACGAGAACCGGTAACTTCAATCCGTTCGACATCTTTAGCTTCTTCAGCTTCCTGAGCACTTACTGATCCCGTGAATGCAGCTGTAGAGGCAGCACCGAAAGCAACTGCTAAACGCACCGCTTTGGACAACTTAGTATTTGTAAACATGTTTTTCTCCCTGGACCACTATCTAGTGATTCTATTTTTTACGATGACCAACCTTTACGGCGATTGGAACTCCGAACTTTTCGCAACCGGGGCGCCCCCCGATAACAACGCGCCGATAATAAACGTAATTTTTCAAGGCGGTCAACAGCTTTTACGGAACAAATTTCCATTGGCGTTGTCAACCGCGCCGCCAACCTATAGCCTTTTAAGTAAATATAGTTAACAGAGTTGATGTTTTTTTAAAATCGGTGCCTATTTAGCCCCCAAAAAGTTCATTTATCACCCTAAATTAGACTTGATTTTAACCATTTCTGCATTTTCATCGATTTCCGCACTCAATTTTGTAAACTTAACTCTACAACCTATAAGTCAAATTTTTTCATTTATCCGACGAAGAAAATGTCAAATTTTAACCTTAATACCAATATTGCCATCCACTGAAAGCTGACTTATCATGAATACCTGTTTTTTTATCCAGATGTTTTAATGCTTACTGATGCTTTAAAAAACCAAATCCGCGACATTCACCAGCAACTCAAAAGTAATCTGACGAATTACCAGCCTCGGCCCGGCCAAAATAAGATGGTGGCTGAAATTGCTAATACGTTGGCCGGCAGTTACCACAGCTATGACAGAACCTTATTAGTAGAAGCAGGCACGGGTACGGGCAAATCTCTGGCTTATTTAATGGCTGCTATTCCTTTTGCATTAAAACAAAAAAAAACACTGGTGATAGCGACTGCGACTGTGGCCTTGCAAGAGCAGTTGGTGCAAAAAGATTTACCCTTTTTTCTGAAACACAGCGGCCTGAAATTTGAGTTCTGTTTAGTCAAAGGCAGGCAACGTTATGCCTGTGTCGAAAAAATCCGCCAACAATTGCAGCAACCTGATTTATTGCCTTTATTCCAAAGCACAGCGCCAGCCTCTTTATTACAGCAGTTACTCAGCAACTGGCAGCAACGGCATTGGCTGGGTGACAGAGACAGCTTAAAAGAACCCATAGCTGATGAACATTGGTATGCGATTGCTTCTGATCCTGCTCATTGCAGCAAAGCCAACCCTGTGCATCATCAATGCCCTTTTCATTTGGCCAGAGCGGAGATAGAAGGCAGCACTGTATTAGTGGTTAATCATGCCTTGTTGCTGGCTGATTTGGATGCAGGTTCGCAAATACTTCCACAACCCGCTGATTGTATTTATGTGATAGATGAAGCCCATCATTTACCCGACAGCGGTCGTGATTTTTTTTCAGCACATGCGCCGCTGAGTTTTCCGACCCAGTATCTGGAAAAGTTAAAAAAGACCACGCAGCAGCTGGCCGGTGTATTACCGCAGCATGGCGCTATGACCGAAGTATTAAAACTCGATGAGCTGGCAAGCGACTTTTTAAAACAGCTCAAACCTGTGCAACACCAGATTGAACTGAATCAAAGCCACTGGTTTGTGAAAGAGCCGCATTACCGTTTTGCTGATGCAGTACTGCCTGAGACTTTTGCCGTCAATGCAGACCAATTGGCCGAGCTCAGCGGTAAAGCTTTGTCTGCTATAGAGAAGTTGCAACAGTTTTTATCCGAGGCAGCTACTGAGCATAAAGTAGCGACTAAGCTGGTACTGCCACTGCAGTTTGAATTAACCGCGCTAGAACACAGATTTGAGCAGCAATCAGAACTATGGCGTTTGTATTCAGTGCCGCAGCAAAAACACGTGAATCAGGCGCGTTGGGTCACACAAGATCAAAAAGAGCATCAGCAAAGCAGCGCTTATGCCAGCCCTTTGTCGGTGAGTTTTTTACTGGACGATTTATTATTTAGCCAGGCTTTTGCCACAGTCTTATGTTCCGCCACCTTAACGACGCTAAATAGTTTTGACTATATCAAGCAGGAGCTGGGCCTTTCCCAGCACCCAGGCTTGCAAACCCTCAAAGTCGACTCCCCCTTTGATTACCAAAATAAAGCCAGCCTGCTATTAGCAAAAATGCAGACAGACCCCAGCAGTGATGCCTTTACCGATGAACTGATTGCGAGATTGCCGCAGTATCTGGAGAAAAAGGCCGGTAACCTGCTGCTGTTTGCTTCGTATTGGCAGATGCAAAAAGTCGTAGAAGCACTGCGGGGGAAAGGCTGGTCTTTTTTAGTGCAAGGCGAAGCATCCCGTCAGTCCTTACTCGAACTTCATGCTCTGAAAGTCAAAGCAGGCGAAGGCAGTATTTTATGTGGTACCCAAAGTTTTTCTGAAGGTTTGGATTTACCGGGCGCTTTGCTGACGAATCTGGTGATCACTAAATTGCCTTTTGCTGTGCCCTCTTCTCCTTTGGAAGAAGCTTTATCTGAAGCCATTACCAAAAGAGGAGGTAATCCGTTTTTGCAAATGACAGTACCAGCCACTGCACGAAAACTGGTGCAGGCCTGTGGTAGACTGCTGCGTCAGGAAATGGATCATGGCCGCATTGTTATTTTAGACAGACGCTTAGTGACCAAAACTTATGGTAAGGCCATGCTCAAAGCTTTGCCTCCCTTTTCACAAACTATTGAAGAGTAAAAATGGAATTAGGTTTAGACCTCTGGGTAGTAGCAGCTTTATGTGCAGTCGCTTTAGTTGCAGGTTTTATTGATGCAGTGGCCGGAGGCGGTGGTTTACTGACTGTCCCTGCACTACTGACCGCAGGTTTACCGCCACACCTGGTATTAGGCACCAATAAACTGGCTGCAACTTTTGGTTCCATCACAGCTTCAGTCACCTATTACAGACGCAAACTTTTTGATCCTGCGTTTTGGCGCACAGCGCTGATATTCACTGCAATTGGCGCCATTTGTGGCACTCTAGTAGTGGATTTAATCAGCAAAGAATGGCTGGAACGTATTATTCCGTTTTTTATCGTTATCGCAGCTTTATATAGCCTGGTGGTAAAAATGCAACCGGATGATCAGCTCACTTTGCCAGAGCAAACCCCTAAACATTTCTGGCAGCAAAGAGCCCAGGGTTTTACTTTAGGTTTTTACGATGGCCTGGCTGGCCCTGGCACAGGTTCGTTTTGGATGGTGTCGACCATGGCGCTGTATAAAATTAATTTGCTGTTAACCAGTGGTGTGGCGCGCTCAATGAACTGTGTCAGTAATGTATTTGCGCTGGTGACTTTTGCCTGGCTTGGTCATATTTATTGGGCTTTAGGCTTAGCCATGGGCGCCTGTTTAATGCTCGGTTCTTATTTTGGTGCCCGTTCAGCGATTCGTTTTGGCAGTAAGTTTATCCGGCCGATCTTTTTAACTATGGTATTGGCTATTACCGCCCGCTTGTTATGGCAAGCCTGGAGCAATGGATGAAAGACTTATTGGCTGCGCTTGAACAACAACTTAAACAACTGACTCAACAAGCCAAAGTGATTGATGGCAAACAAAGCAGCTGGCAACAAAAAGCCTGGTTTGACAGTGACTTGTTTCAATCCCACTCGCCTTTTTTAACCGACTATGTGCTCGAAGCTGAAGCTATGCTTAAACGCCTGAAAGCGAGCACAGAACAACGCACCAGTTCAGCACAGGCATTAGCGGCCAAACTCAGCGCACAAATTCAGGCCTTAAGCCGGGCTTTTCAAACCAAAGACTTACGTTATTTGCCCGGTAAAGGCAAAAAACGCCCCACTTCACCTAATGCGTCAGAACAAGCTCAGGCTATGGTTGGGCA
>Ga0180008_1001240_pt1 | contig 16693 bp, 19 predicted proteins | sample MM_PW_MetaG_FD_121121 | JGI IMG/M metagenome (GOLD analysis project Ga0180008, IMG submission 121121) | Groundwater microbial communities from the Aspo Hard Rock Laboratory (HRL) deep subsurface site, Sweden - MM_PW_MetaG | ecosystem: Environmental > Aquatic > Deep subsurface > Groundwater...
CCGCGCCTGCAAGTCATCAATGCCGATCGCGGCGAACACAGCCTGGCCGTGGAAGTGCTCAGCGGCGAGCAGTCGATCCAGCAAAGCGCCACCACCATCTTTACCGTGCAGCGGGTCAACACCAGCAGCCCGGCCCTGCGGCCGCCAGCACCTACGCCAAAACCCAAACCGGCACCCTAACCTATGCGCAACCTGTTGTTCTGCAGCCTGATGCTGCTGGCCCTACCCTCCCCGGCGCAGGTCTACACCTATATAGACGCCGAAGGAAATCGCGTTTTCACCGACAAACCCAAGTCGGGCAATGCCGAGCGCGTCGAGTTGGCGCCGAGCAACTCAATGCCGGCAATCCAGACACCCAGCGCCACCCAGGTTGTCAGCGCACCACCGCAGCCGACGCAGCGTTACAGCCTGCTGCGTATTCTGGTGCCGCAGCCCGACGCCACCATCCGCGACAGCGCCGGCAACCTGATAGTCAGCATCAACAGCGAGCCCGGCCTGTTTGCGCAGCACAGCTATCGCCTGCTACTGGACGGCCAACCCGTGGGCGAAGTGGGCAGCAGCCCGGTGTTCCCACTGGAGAACATCGACCGCGGCACCCATCAACTGGCGGTGGAAGTCATTGACCAGGCAGGTCGCATCATCGAGCGCACGCCCACGCAACCCTTCCATATGCAGCGCATTTCCCTGGCGCAGAAGCGCAAGGTCAATCCCTGCAAGAAAGCGGATTACGGCGTACGCCCGGAATGCCCACTGAAGGACAAGCCACCGGAAAAGAAAGAGATCCCCTTCGTTCCGTTCATCTAACCACCACAGCGCACCAAACCAGTGCGCATATTGCCCGGCATTTCTATACTCTCCCTGTTTTGGGTCGCGTCATACGGCCCCGCTGCGCTGAAAAGCAGCTAATTTCCGGCATCCCACGGCCAAACACGCTTCTTTTCGGGGCTTTGGTTTGCTTCTTGCATTTTCCAGCTGCATTGCTGGAACCCAAGGGTCTGCTGACATCCCACTATGATCATCAATGACGCACTGCATCGCCTGCTCCTGGACAACCTGACCACTGCCACGCTGCTGCTCAACGACGACCTGCGCCTTGAGTACATGAACCCAGCAGCGGAGATGCTCCTCGCCGTCAGCGGCCAGCGCAGCCATGGCCAGTTCATCAGTGAGCTGTTTACCGAGTCCAGCGAAGCGCTGAGCGCGTTGCGCCAGTCCGTGCAGCACGCGCATCCGTTCAACAAACGCGAAGCCGTGCTGACCTCGGTTAATGGCCAGACGTTGACCGTCGACTACGCCGTGACCCCGGTCCTTAGTCGCGGTGAAACCCTGCTGCTGCTCGAAGTACACCCGCGCGACCGCCTGCTGCGCATCACCAAGGAAGAGGCGCAGCTGTCCAAGCAGGAAACCACCAAAATGCTGGTGCGCGGCCTGGCCCATGAAATCAAGAACCCCCTTGGCGGCATCCGCGGCGCCGCGCAGTTACTGGCCCGCCAACTGCCCGAAGAGAGCCTCAAGGATTACACCAATGTGATCATCGAGGAGGCCGACCGTCTGCGTAACCTGGTCGACCGCATGCTCGGCTCGAACAAGCTGCCCTCGCTGGCCATGACCAATGTGCATGAAGTACTAGAGCGCGTATGCAGCCTGGTGGAAGCCGAGAGCCAAGGCAGCATCATTTTGGTGCGCGACTACGACCCGAGCATTCCGGATGTGCTGATCGACCGCGAGCAGATGATTCAGGCGGTACTGAACATCGTACGCAATGCCATGCAGGCTCTCGCCGCGCAGAGCGACCTGCGCCTTGGGCGCATCACCTTGCGCACCCGTACATTGCGCCAGTTCACCATTGGCCATTGCCGCCATCGCCTGGTAACCAAAATCGAAATTATCGATAACGGCCCCGGCATCCCCGCCGAACTGCAAGAAACCATCTTCTACCCCATGGTCAGCGGGCGTGCCGACGGCACCGGGCTGGGCCTGGCCATTACCCAGAACATCATTAGCCAGCACCAAGGCCTGATCGAGTGCGAGAGCCATCCTGGCCATACCGTGTTCTCGATCTTCCTGCCTCTGGAACAAGGAGTAACGCCGTCATGAGCAGCAGTGAAACCGTCTGGATTGTCGATGACGACCGCTCTATCCGCTGGGTCCTGGAAAAGGCTCTGCAACAGGAAGGCATGACCACCCAGAGTTTTGACAGCGCCGACGGCGTCCTCAGCCGCCTAGCCCGGCAGCAGCCCGATGTCATCCTCTCCGATATCCGCATGCCCGGCGCCAGTGGCCTTGAGCTGCTGGCGCGCATTCGTGAGATGCACCCGCGCCTGCCGGTGATCATCATGACCGCGCACTCCGACCTCGACAGCGCCGTGGCCTCCTATCAGGGCGGCGCGTTTGAATACCTGCCCAAGCCGTTCGACGTTGACGAAGCCGTCGCCCTGGTCAAGCGCGCCAACCAGCACGCCCAGGAGCAGCAGGGCCTTAGCATACCGATCGAACAGCCGCCCACGCCGGAGATCATCGGTGAAGCACCGGCGATGCAGGAGGTGTTCCGCGCCATCGGCCGCCTCTCGCACTCCAATATCACCGTATTGATTAACGGTGAGTCCGGCACGGGTAAGGAGCTGGTCGCTCACGCCCTGCACCGCCACAGCCCGCGCGCAGCCTCACCGTTTATCGCCCTGAACATGGCGGCGATTCCCAAAGACCTCATGGAGTCCGAGCTGTTCGGCCATGAAAAAGGTGCCTTTACCGGGGCGGCCAATCAACGTCGCGGGCGCTTCGAGCAGGCCGACGGCGGCACCCTGTTTCTCGACGAAATCGGCGACATGCCGGCCGATACGCAAACCCGCCTGCTGCGCGTACTGGCGGACGGCGAGTTCTACCGGGTCGGTGGCCACACCCCGGTCAAGGTGGATGTGCGCATCATCGCCGCCACCCACCAGAACCTGGAAATACTGGTGCAAGCCGGCAAGTTCCGCGAAGACCTGTTCCACCGCCTCAACGTGATTCGCATCCACATCCCACGCCTGTCTGATCGCCGTGAAGATATCCCCACCCTGGCGCGGCATTTTCTTAGCCGCGCCGCGCTGGAGCTGGCCGTTGAACCAAAACTGCTGAAAAGTGAAACCGAAAACTACCTGGCGCAGCTCCCTTGGCCGGGTAACGTGCGCCAACTGGAAAACACCTGCCGCTGGATTACCGTCATGGCCTCAGGCCGTGAAGTGCATGTCGGCGACCTACCGCCCGAGCTGCTCAGCCAGCCACAGGAAAACGCTCCGGCCAGCAGCTGGGAACAGGGTTTGCGGCAGTGGGCGGAGCAGGCACTGGGCCGCGGCCAATCCAACCTGCTGGATACGGCAGTGCCGGCCTTTGAGCGGATCATGATCGAAACCGCACTCAAGCACACCGCCGGCCGCCGCCGCGACGCGGCCGTACTGCTGGGCTGGGGGCGCAACACCCTGACGCGCAAGATCAAAGAGCTGGGCATGAATGTCGACAGCAGTGATGACGAGGACGGCGACGACTGAATCGCCGCCACGCCGCGCACCATACAAACGGGCCCATTACAGGGCCCGTTTTCATTACGTCGTCACTTACACCCAGCGTGCATCAAAGCAATGCACGCGCACCGCTGCGCTGCACAGCGGCGGTTCAACCACCAGCCCCCGCACGCTGCACAAGCCGCCCTATGTCACCTTAAACCCAGCATTTACAGGGCCTGCAGCCAACGTAATAAAACTGGCACACAGTCTGCATAGACTCATGCAATCCCAGTTTCGGGGACCTTGGTACAGGCAGGCCGGGGAATCCCCTCTTTTATTGCTCCACCAGGCTGACCAGCAGCCGCCAGCGCCCGTCCACCTCTTCAGCGCGCCACTCGCCGCGCAAAGGACGGGCAGCCAGCACTCGCAACAGCAAATCCTTTCTTTCACGCTGCAACCGCCAATTGGCCAAGCGCCCCTGCACCTGTAACTGGCCTTGTTGTTCGCGGCCAAAACTCTCTAGCCGCAGGATAAAAACACCTCCCGCATGCTCTTCGCGCGGCACCGGTTCGACGTTGAACCACAGCTCAAGCCCCTGCTCACGCACTTCAACGCGCTCCAACCAGAGCGGGTCTGGCTGGAAAAGCCGGCCGATCATCAAACCGATCAAAAAGCCAAATAGCGCCAACGAACCGATCACCCGCACCCACGGACGTGGCCGCGGGTCTGTAGAATGCTGCTCGCCTTCAAGCTCGGAGCCGCGCATGTTTCACGTCATCCTTTTTCAACCGGAAATTCCACCGAATACCGGCAACATTATCAGGCTCTGCGCCAACAGCGGCTGCCACCTGCACCTGATCGAACCCCTGGGCTTCGACCTGGATGACAAACGCCTGCGTCGCGCCGGCCTGGACTATCACGAATACGCCACCCTGCAGCGCCACGCCGACCTCGCCAGCTGCCTGGAAAGCCTAGGGCAGCCGCGTGTATTCGCGTTCACCACCAAGGGCTCGCAACCGTTCCATCAGGTCAGTTATCAACCCGGCGACGCCTTCCTGTTCGGCCCGGAAAGCCGCGGCCTGCCCCAGGAGGTGCGCGACAGCCTGCCCCCCGAGCAACGCGTGCGCCTGCCAATGCGCGACGGCTGCCGCAGCCTCAACCTGTCCAATACTGTTGCCGTGGCGGTGTACGAGGCCTGGCGCCAGCATGAGTTCGCCATGCCCGAGGCGCCTACGGCAACGTCGCAGGAATAAACCGCCTTATTTTGACTGCCAATAAAAAAGCGCCCTTAGGCGCTTTTTTATTGCATGGCAGCGGCTCAGTGAGCAACGGCAGGCGCAGCGGCCTGCTGCATGCGCTGCAGCTCTTGCGCGTACAGCGCATCGAAGTTCACCGGGGCCAGCATCAGCGCCGGGAAAGAACCCCGCACTACCAGGCTGTCCAGCGTCTCGCGGGCATACGGGAAGAGGATGTTCGGGCAGAACGCACCGAGGGTATGGCTCATCGAGGCGGCGTCCAAGCCCTGGATCAGGAAGATCCCGGCCTGCTGCACTTCGGCAATAAACGCCGTCTCTTCACCGGTTTTCACGGTCACCGAGAGCGTCAGCACCACTTCGTGGAAGTCACCGTCCAAGGACTTCTGGCGAGTGTTGAGGTCCATGGCGACGCTCGGCGTCCACTCTTGGCGGAAAATTTCCGGGCTCTTCGGCGCTTCAAAGGACAGGTCACGCACGTAGATGCGCTGCAGGGAGAATTGCGGGTTCTGTTCGCCCTGAGCGGCGCCGTTGCTAGCTTGTTCTGTCATGGCAAAGCCTTCTTGTCGTTAGGTACGGATAAACAGGGGAGTTAAACCTTGAGCAGCGCGTCGAGCTTGCCGGCGCGCTCCAGGGCATACAGGTCATCGCAGCCGCCCACATGGGTGGTGCCAATCCAGATTTGCGGCACCGAGGTCTGGCGTGCCTTGCGGGTCATTTCCGCACGCACGTCCGGCTGACCGTCGACCTTGATTTCTTCGAACGCCACGCCCTTTTTCGCCAACAGCTGCTTGGCGCGGGTGCAATACGGGCACCAATCGCTGGAGTAGATGACGACAGGCTGCATCTCACTTCACCAGCGGCAGGTTGTCGCCACGCCAGCTGGCAATGCCACCTGACAGTTTGGCGGCAGTGAAACCAGCCTTTTTCAGATCACGGCAAACCGTGCCGGCATGCTGACCCATGGCGTCGACCACGATCAGCGTCTTGGCCTTGTGCTTGTCCAGCTCAACCATACGACCGGCCAGCTTTTCATAGGGGATATTCAGCGCACCGACGATATGTCCGGCAGAAAAATCCTTCTGCGCGCGAATATCCAGCACCACGCCCTGCTCGCTGTTAACCAGCGCAGTCAGCTCGCGGCTGCTCAGGCTCTGCCCGCCCTTACGCGCTTCGGTGAAGATCAGCAGTGCAAGCACGGTCACAAACAACCCGCTCAGTACGTAGTGAGTAGTGGCAAATTCAATCAAGTTGGCGAGCATTGTGCGGTTCCGGGGCGGTAAAATGTCGGCCAGTATACACAGCCACACAGGCCGGCCAAACCCTGCCCGACGGTGACGTTTGCCACACATGGCCGTAAAATGCCCAGCCTTTATTCGCCCCTCACGCAGAGCGAGCCTGCTTTATGAGCGCCACGCCCAAACCCCTGGTACTGATCATCCTCGATGGCTTCGGCCACAGTGACAGCCCCGAATCCAACGCCATCATGGCGGCCAACACGCCGGTCTACGACCATCTGCGCGCCACCCAAGCCCATGGTCTGATATCCGGCTCAGGCATGGATGTCGGCCTGCCGGACGGCCAGATGGGCAATTCCGAGGTCGGTCATATGAACCTCGGCGCGGGCCGCGTGGTGTACCAGGACTTCACCCGGGTGACCAAAGCCATCCGCGATGGCGAGTTCTTCGCGAACCCAACCATCACCACGGCGGTGGACAAGGCCGTTAGCGCCGGCAAGGCCGTGCACATCCTCGGCTTACTTTCAGAAGGTGGCGTACACAGCCATCAGGACCACCTGGTGGCCATGGCTGAGCTGGCCGCCCAGCGCGGTGCAGAGAAAATCTACCTGCATGCGTTTCTCGACGGCCGCGACACCCCGCCGCGCAGTGCACAACCCTCCATCGAGCTGCTCGATGCGGCGTTCGCCAAACTGGGCAAGGGCCGCATCGCCAGCCTGATCGGCCGCTACTTTGCCATGGACCGCGACAATCGTTGGGACCGTGTCGAGCAAGCCTATCAACTGCTGGTCGACGGCAACGGCCAGTTCAACGCGGCCACTGCCGTCGAGGGCCTGAACGCAGCTTATGCCCGCGATGAAAGCGACGAGTTCGTCAAAGCCACCACCATCGGCGAGCCGGTGCACATGGAAGACGGCGACGCCGTGGTGTTTATGAACTTCCGCGCCGACCGCGCCCGCGAACTGACCCGCGCCTTTGTCGAGCCTGGCTTCAAGGAATTTGAACGCCCGCGCGTCCCGCAGCTGGCCGACTTCGTCATGCTCACCCAATACGCGGCAAGCATCCCGGCACCCAGCGCCTACAAGCCGGAAGCGCTGACCAACGTACTCGGCGAATACCTGGCGAATAACGGCAAAACCCAACTGCGTATCGCTGAAACCGAGAAGTACGCCCACGTCACCTTCTTCTTCTCCGGTGGCCGTGAAGAACCCTTTGCCGGCGAAGAACGCATCCTGATTCCCTCGCCGAACGTCGCCACCTACGACCTGCAGCCGCAGATGAGCGCGCCGGAAGTCACCGACAAGATCGTCGATGCCATCGAAAATCAGCGCTACGACGTGATCATCGTCAACTACGCCAACGGCGACATGGTCGGCCACACGGGCGTGTTCGCCGCTGCCGTGGCTGCCGTGGAATGCCTGGACAGCTGTGTCGGCCGCATCGTCGCCGCGCTGGACAAGGTTGGTGGTGAAGCACTGATCACCGCTGACCATGGCAACGTCGAGCAAATGGCCGACGAGAGCACCGGTCAGGCCCACACCGCGCACACCTGCGAACCGGTACCGTTCATCTACGTCGGCAAACGCCCAGCGACTATCCGCCCGGGCGGCGTGCTGGCCGATGTGGCGCCGACCCTGCTGACCCTGATGAGCCTGCCAGTACCCGCGGAAATGACCGGGACCAGCATTGTCGAACTGAAATAACCCTGTACTCCACAGGCCAGGTGCAACGCCTGGCCTGTGGGCTGTCGCAACGTGACGTTGACCATGGCTCCAAGCCATTTTTTAGGCATACTAGGCACGTTCTTCATTCAGGTGCTGCCAGCCCCATGTTTCGTGCCCTCGCTCTTATTTTCCTGACCCTCCTGCTGACGCCTGCGATCGCCGACGAGAAGAGCGATGCGCAGAAAAAACTGGACGCTGCCCGCGCCGATATCAGCGAGCTCAAGCAGCTGCTGGAGAAGCTGCAGCTGGAGAAATCTGGCGTGCAGAAAGACCTGAAAAAAACCGAAAGCGAAATGGGCCAGCTAGAAAAGCAGGTCAACGGTTTGCAGCAGGACCTGAAAAACAGCGAAGAGGAAATCCAGCGCCTCGATAGCGAGAAAAAAAAACTCCAGGGCGCACGCCTTGAGCAACAACGCCTGATTGGCATCCAGGCCCGCGCCGCTTACCAAAGCGGCCGCCAGGAGTACGTCAAGCTGCTGCTCAATCAGCAAAACCCGGAAAAATTCTCGCGCACCCTGACCTACTACGATTACCTCAGTGAAGCGCGCATGGAACAACTCAGCGCCTTCAATGAAACCCTGCGCCAGCTCGCCAATGTCGAGCAGGACATCGTCAACCAGCAAGCCACGCTGCTCGAACAGAAAAGCGCCCTGGATGGCCGCCGTGAACAACTCGCCAGCGTGCGCAAAGAACGCCAGCTGGCCCTGGCCAAACTGAGCAAGGAATTCTCCGCCCGCGACCAGAAGCTCAAAGCCCGCCAGCAGGAACAAGCCAATCTGGCGCGGGTGCTAAAAACCATCGAAGCCACCCTCGCCCGCCAGGCTCGCGAGGCCGAAGCGGCGCGCCAGCAAGCGCTGCTGGCGCAGCGTGAGCAACAACCGAGCACGCCTGGCAAACCTGCCAGCAGTGGCCCACTGGTCAGCGCTGGCGCCAGCTTCGGCGGGCCATTTGCCAAAGCCCGCGGCAAGTTGCCCTGGCCGGTCAATGGCCGCCTTGTGGCACGCTACGGCACGCCTCGCGGTGGTGATGCGCGCACCAAATGGGACGGCGTGCTGATCGGCGCCACTGCCGGCAGCCAGGTGCATGCGGTGCATGGCGGGCGCGTAGTGTTTGCCGACTGGTTGCGCGGGGCCGGGCTTCTGGTCATTCTCGACCATGGCAACGGTTACTTGAGCCTCTATGGGCATAACCAAAGCCTGCTCAAAGACGCCGGCGACGTGGTCAAAGCCGGCGAAGCCATCTCCACCGTAGGCAACAGCGGCGGCCAAGACAGCTCGGCGCTGTATTTCGCCATTCGCCAGCAGGGCCGCCCGATTGACCCCGCACAATGGTGCCGCGCACAAGGATAAGTGCCGCGTTTATCGATTCTGGACCAGGAGTACGTTCAACATGCCGCATCTGTTCCGCCTCACCGCCCTCGCGCTGGCTGTTACCCTGCTGGGCAGCACGGCCGCCGTCGCCGCACCGGCCGCAGCCCCAGCAACCGCCAATGACAGCGCGCCATTGCCGCTGGACGAGCTGCGCACCTTTGCCGAAGTCATGGACCGCATCAAATCGGCCTATGTCGAGCCTGTCAGCGACAAGACCCTGCTGGAAAACGCCATCAAGGGCATGCTCAGCAACCTTGACCCGCACTCGGCGTACCTGGAGCCTGAGGCCTTCCGCGATCTGCAGGAAAGCACCAGCGGCGAATTCGGCGGCCTGGGCATTGAGCTTGGTAGCGAAGACGGCTTTCTCAAGGTGGTGTCGCCCATTGATGACACCCCTGCGTCTGCCGCCGGCATCCAACCCGGCGACCTGATTGTGAAAATTAACGGCCAGCCGACCAAAGGCCTGTCGTTGATGGAAGCGGTCGAGAAAATGCGCGGTAAAGCCGGCACAGATATCGAGCTGACCCTGCTACGCGAGGGCGGCAAACCCTTCGATGTCGAGCTGACGCGCGCGGTGATCAAGGTCAAGAGCGTGAAGAGCCAGCTGCTTGACGACGGTTACGGCTACATCCGCATCACCCAATTCCAAGTCAACAGCGGTGAAGAAGTCGGCAAGGCGCTGGCCAAGCTGCGCAAGGACAACGGTAAAAAGTTACGCGGCCTGGTACTCGACCTGCGTAACAACCCCGGCGGCGTGCTGCAAGCCGCCGTGGAGGTTACCGACCACTTCCTCAAGAAAGGCCTGATCGTCTACACCGAAGGGCGCATCGCCAACTCCGAGCTGCGCTTCAACGCCGACCCGGCCGACGCCAGCGAAGGCGTACCGCTGGTGGTGCTGATCAACGGCGGCAGTGCCTCGGCCTCGGAAATCGTTGCCGGCGCCCTACAGGATCACAAGCGCGCGGTACTGATGGGCACCGACAGCTTCGGTAAAGGCTCGGTGCAAACCGTGCTGCCGCTGAACAATGACCGCGCACTGAAGCTCACCACGGCGCTGTATTTCACCCCCAACGGCCGCTCGATCCAGGCGCAGGGCATCATCCCAGACATCGAGGTGGCGCGCGCCAAGCTGACCCGCGAGCAGGCCGAGAGCGGCATCAAAGAAGCCGACCTGCAAGGCCACCTGGGCAACGGTAACGGCGGCGCAGATAAACCGAGCAAGAGCAAAACGCCGGCCAAAGCCAACCCGCAGGATGACGATTACCAACTAAGCCAGGCCTTGAATTTGCTCAAAGGCCTGAACGTCACCCGCGGCGACTAAAGCCGCCAGGTAGGTACTAAAAAGCCCGGACTTGAGCCATCAAGTCCGGGCTTTTTTATCAGCGATCAGACGCTACAGATAGTTATTGGTCATCTCGTCGACAAAGCCCTCAGCACGCAGCTCGTCCAAGGCCTTTTGCAGGCGCTGCACCACTTCATCGGGGGTGTCTTTGTTCAGCGCCAGATACAACTCCGCTTCGTTGAAGCGCAGCGCCGTATTCAAGCCACTGACGCCTTCCTGCTTGGCCAGATAACGCCCAACCGGGTCAGTGGTGGCCCACAGGTCGATCTTACCGCTGAGCAGCTTTTTGATGTTTTCCTGATCGCGCAAGGCGTTGTTCGGCGCTAAACCTTGGCTTTCCAGGTGCTGGCTAACGGCATCGTTCTTGTACGCGCCAATCTGGTACTGCGCAGCGTCCTTAAGGTTGGCGACACTGAGGTTATTGCCCGGCGCCGCTAACAGCACCCAACCGGTCTTGGCCAGCGGCCCGACCCACTTGAACAACGGCTGCCGTTCAGGCGTGAAGGTGGTGGAGAACAGGCCGTAGTTGGGCTTATCCAGGGTCAGACGGTAGAGGCGATCCCAGGGAAAGCGCAGGGTCAGGGTGTAGTTGATGCCGGCTCGCTTGAACATCGCCCGGACAATCTCGGCACTGATACCGTCAATGCCATCATCACGGGCAAAGTTCTTGTCATCCACGGCCATATTGAACGGCGGGAAGTTCTCGGTCAGCAGCACCACTTTGTAATCATCCGGCAGCTCTGCGCGAGCTGCGCATGCGCTCAGCGCCAGGCCTAACAACAGGCCGGTTTTCAGGGTTTTCAACATAGGTCATTCCGCTCGCATGAATTGTGATTATGGCTAGCGGCATCCCTGCTCGGGCGTAGGCCCGGCGACGTAGGGTACTTAGCGTCAACCATCCTTGGTCGCGGACCGGCTGGTGACCGGCCCGCTGGTTTCACGCATTACAGGTAGTTGTTCAGAATATCGTCAACAAAGCCTTCGCTGCGCATCTTGTCCAACTCGGCTTGCAGTTTCTGCACCACTTCATCCGGCACCTCTTTGTTTAGCGCCAGATACAGCTCGGCGCTGTCGAAGCGCAGAATAGTTTTCAGGCCGGAAATGCCTTCCTGCTTGGCCAGGTAACGGCCGGCAGGGTCGCCCGTGGCCCACAGGTCAATCTGGCCAGCCATCAGCTTCTTGGCATTTTCTGTATCACGCAAGGCCGTGACCGGCTCCAGGCCTTTTTCCGCCAGGTGCTGCGCAATGGCGTCGCCCTTGTAGGCACCTATCTGGTACTGCTTGGCGTCTTCCAGGCTGGTTAGGGTAATGGGGCTATCGGCCTTGCCAAGCAGCACCCAGTCATCGGGGCCAATCGGCCCGACCCATTTAAACAGCGCCTCGCGGTCAGGCAGACGCGCGGTCACGAACACACCATAGCCGGGCTTTTCCAGCGCCAATTTGTAGATGCGATCCCAAGGGAAGCGCAGAGTCATGTTGTAGTGAATACCGGCACGTTTGAACATCTCACGGACAATATCCACCGCAATGCCATCAATATTGTCTTCTTGCGCAAAGTTCTTGCCGTTGATCGCCATGTTGTACGGCGGGAAGTTCTCGGTCAGCAGGACCATGCGGTAATTCGGGTCGATTTCCGCCCGAGCACTGCCCGCGAGCACCATAACAGTGCCGGCAAGAGCGGCGAGTAGTTGCTTCAACATGACGTCTCACTTCGTTAGTAGGCCGGAGCTGCAAACGTACTCGGCCAAGTTGGCTTAACCCCGCCTGCAATAAACCCAGGCACGGATACATATTCGCTTTGCGTGGATGGCGCCTCGCGCGCTTTAAGTGCTCATTTTGAGCACTGCTGCCGCACATCGCCAGAGGCCGGCGGCCAAGGCAAATAACTACAGCGAACCGCACGCAAACAGGCCGATTTTAGCGAGACAGTCGACATTTAGCTGTCGACTACCCCGCAGCAGTGGTCAGCAGGTCTGCCAACCACGCGGCTTAATGCACTGGAGCAGACGACAACTGCCGGCCTAGAGCCGAACGCAGCAAGCAGTTAGCGACTTAGGCATGCACCGAGGCAAGGCCACCTGCAGACTCAAAGTCACTTGGCCGAGGGAAAAGCTCTGAGCGTATCCGGTCTAGCTTGTCGCGCATTGTTGCGACGTCTGAGCGGTCGTCCGTTGTGTCGTTGATGCAGATGCACAGGTGACGCCCGAGCGAGTCCAGCAGCGATGCGACCCGGTCATGCTCAACATCATCGGTGAACAGGTAGCGGCACTGTTCCCAACCAATATCGGCTCGGCCATGGGTTGCACACCAGTCGAGGTACAGGTTAGCCAGAATGCTCTGGCCAGTGCGGCGCCTGAATTTCTCCTGACGAACCTCATCGAAAATTTCGGGGTGCGCCGCTTCAAGCTCCATCATCCAGCTCTTACGAATGCCTTTGGGCGCGTGCTCAGGGATGAACGCGATGCTCGATGCGCCATAGGTTGTTTGCATCCAGTGCCGCGCGTTACTGGCATCGTTATGGCCCGACAGCTGCAGATCGGCATCACCGGTTGGGATGGGCTCTCGGGTTAAAAACACCATCGCGCCAACCGCGCTGAAAAAGTCTGCGGGCTTAACAGGCCGGGTCAGCATTTGATCGTCGTTGAATGAAACGAAATGCTCAGCCAAGTCGGGAATATGGTGCAGCGCCGACTCGATAGCCCGGGATGAGAATGTCGGCAGGTAGCGCGCATCCAGAATCTGCGAATGATCAACGATGCGCAGCCGAGGGTGCTCCGCGATAAAGCTTGGCACTTGCTGATCGGTGACAATAAAGATGTTGCCGTCTATGCCCCAGAATTGTTCCATCGAGCGAAGCAAAAACAATAAATCGTCGTTATCTCGATAGCGTCCCTCGCCATTGGCAAAGGGCAGCAGGTCGCGCCGCGGTTCACCCGAGTGATATTCGCGTTTGGCCCGCCAATTAGCGTCACCTCCATCAACCCACGTGATAACGGCATCAACTTGCATGTCTAATCCAGCTCTGATTCAGGGCAACTACAACAATCGTCATATGCGCACGGCTGAAAGTATGAAGCGCTGCACCCTGCGCACAAGGTAGCAGCGCTAGTGCCCTGCCAGCGGCGGCTTAACGTACGACGATGCCGCGGCTGGCCATATAGGCCTTGGCTTCCGGCACGGTGTATTCGCCAAAATGGAAAATGCTCGCGGCCAGTACCGCAGCCGCCTTACCTTCGATAATGCCGTCGGCCATGTGCTGCAGGTTGCCAACGCCGCCGGAGGCAATTACCGGGATGCCAACCATCTCGCTAATGGCGCGGGTCACACCCAAGTCGTAGCCGCTCTTTACGCCGTCCTGATCCATGCTGGTCAGCAGGATCTCACCGGCGCCGAGGTCTTCCATTTTCTTCGCCCAGAGCACCGCATCCAAACCGGTCGGCTTGCGCCCGCCGTGGGTGAAGATCTCCCAGCGCGGGGTTTCACCCGGCTTAGAGACCCGCTTGGCATCAATCGCCACGACGATGCACTGCGAGCCGAAGCGCGAAGCGGCTTCGCCAACAAACTCCGGGGTGAACACCGCTGCCGTGTTGATCGAGACTTTATCGGCACCGGCATTCAGCAGGTTACGAATGTCCTGCACCGTGCGCACGCCGCCACCGACGGTCAGCGGGATAAACACCTGGCTGGCCATGCGCTCGACGGTGTGCAGGGTGGTGTCGCGGCCGTCGACGCTGGCGGTGATGTCGAGGAAGGTAATCTCGTCGGCACCTTGCTCGTCATAGCGCCGGGCGATTTCCACCGGGTCGCCAGCATCGCGGATGTTCTCGAACTGCACGCCCTTGACCACGCGACCGTTGTCGACGTCGAGACAGGGAATAATGCGTTTTGCCAGTGCCATAACGATGCTCTCGTTGGATGGGGCGGGCGGCGTTCCGCTGAGCGCAGCGATACCCATAGATAAAGTGGTTGGCGATGGGTTACGCCGCTGCGCGGCTAACCCATCCTACGGCTTAGCCCTTGAAGGAATCGCAGAAGGCTTGAGCTTCAGCCACATCCAGGGTGCCTTCATAGATAGCGCGGCCGGTGATCGCACCGATAATGCCAGGCGAGCGCGCCAGCAGCAGCTTCTCGATATCACTCAGGTTGTGGATGCCGCCCGAGGCGATCACCGGAATGCGGCTCGCCGCCGCCAGGGCCGCAGTGGCCTCGACGTTACAGCCCTGCATCATGCCGTCTTTGGCGATGTCGGTATAAACGATGGCGCTCACACCGTCGGCCTCAAACCGCTTAGCCAAATCAGTGGCCTGCACGGTGGACACTTCGGCCCAGCCGTCGGTGGCGACGAAGCCGTCTTTGGCGTCGAGACCGACAATCACCTTGCCCGGGAAGGCTTTGCAGGCATCGGTGACGAACTGTGGATCTTTCACCGCCTTGGTGCCGATGATCACGTAGCTGACCCCCGCACGCACGTAGTGCTCGATGGTTTCCAGTGTGCGGATGCCACCGCCAATCTGGATCGGCAGGTGCGGGTAACGCTTGGCGATGGCCGTCACCACCTCACCATTAACCGGCTGACCTTCAAAGGCACCGTTGAGGTCGACCAGGTGCAGACGACGGCAACCGCCCTCCACCCACTTGGCGGCCATGCTCACCGGGTCATCGGAAAACACCGTGGAGTCTTCCATGCGGCCCTGGCGCAAGCGCACGCAGGCGCCGTCCTTCAAATCGATCGCGGGGATAATCAGCATCGGTTGAACCTGCTCAAGTCGTGTGAATTCGGTGGGTCAGCTCTTTTCGAGTGCCCAGAGGTCGCTTTCGATGCTCTCGAACCGTTCTTTCAGGTGAGTCTGCACATCGAAAATCGCCCGATTGTAATAATGCGGCGCAATTTCTCGGCTAAACAGTTCGAGTATTTCAGCCACCTCGAAACTGCCCAGCTCCAGCTCAAAACGCTCAGCCATAAAGCGCTTGAGTACCTGGCAGGCGTCACGCTCCTGCTCGGTGCTCAAGGTCATGATTGGCGGCTTAAGCTTGGCCCTGGCCATTTACCAGCGACCATCCCAGGCGGCGAAGTTCTGCAGCAACTGCAGGCCATGGGTGTGGCTCTTTTCCGGGTGAAACTGCACGGCAAAACGCGAGCCGTCGGCCAGCGCCGCGGCGAAATCCTTGCCGTAATGCCCGCGCCCGACCACCTGCTTGGGGTTGCCGGCTTCGATGTAGTAACTGTGCACGAAGTAGAAGCGCGCCAGGTCCGGGATGTTGTGCCACAGCGGGTGTTTCACCGCCTGCGCCACTTCATTCCAGCCCATGTGCGGGACCTTCAACGGCTCGCCATCCTCAACCATGTCCTTGCCGAAGAAACGCACCTTGCCGGGAAACAGGCCGATGCAATCAACGCCGGCGTTCTCCTCGCTGTGCTCCAGCAAGGCTTGCATGCCTACGCAAATGCCGAGAAACGGCCGATCCGCGCTGACTTCACGCACCAGGCTGTCGAAGCCCAGCCGCTTGATCTCGGCCATGCAGTCGCGGATCGCGCCCACGCCGGGGAACACCACGCGATCCGCCTCACGAATCACTGCGGCATCGCTGGTGACCAGCACCTTGCCGGCCCCAACATGCTCAAGCGCCTTGGCCACCGAGTGCAAGTTGCCCATGCCGTAGTCGATGACGGCAACCGTTTGCATCAGAGCACGCCCTTGGTCGACGGCATTTGCCCGGCCATGCGTGGGTCCAGCTCAACCGCCATGCGCAGCGCGCGACCGAAGGCTTTGAACACCGTCTCGATCTGGTGGTGGGTGTTGGTGCCACGCAGGTTATCGATGTGCACGCTGACCAGCGCGTGGTTAACGAAACCCTGGAAGAATTCCTGGAACAAGTCGACATCGAAGCCGCCCACCACTGCACGGGTGAACGGTACGTGCATCTGCAGGCCCGGACGGCCGGAGAAGTCGATCACCACGCGTGACAGCGCTTCATCCAGCGGCACGTAGGAATGGCCGTAGCGGGTCATGCCTTTTTTGTCGCCGATGGCCTTGGTGAACGCCTGGCCGAGGGTGATACCCACGTCTTCCACGGTGTGGTGGTCGTCGATATGCAGGTCGCCCTTGCACTGGATATCCAGGTCGATCAGGCCATGCCGGGCAATCTGATCAAGCATGTGTTCAAGGAACGGCACGCCAATATCAAACTTGGCTTTGCCCGTACCATCCAGGTTGATCGAGACCTTGATTTGGGTCTCCAGGGTATTGCGCTCGACAGATGCCGTACGCTCGATCATCACCAGC
>Ga0180008_1001241_pt1 | contig 16688 bp, 20 predicted proteins | sample MM_PW_MetaG_FD_121121 | JGI IMG/M metagenome (GOLD analysis project Ga0180008, IMG submission 121121) | Groundwater microbial communities from the Aspo Hard Rock Laboratory (HRL) deep subsurface site, Sweden - MM_PW_MetaG | ecosystem: Environmental > Aquatic > Deep subsurface > Groundwater...
TATGCGCCGGGGCCGGGGACGCAGTACGGTAGCGGTGCTTCTGGTGGGAGCTACGGAGGGACGACTGGCGGCAATACGTTCCAGCAGCCGTATCAGCCGATCAGCCTGAGGGGAGCGCTGGGCAGATGAAACTAGCAAGGGCACTACTGGCGGCAGGTACGGGCTGGATGAAGGGCGCGGTCGCTGGCGAGGCTGAGGATTACAAGCGTCAGGAGGAGGCGCGTCTGCGTCAGCGTCAAGAGCAGCAGATGGCGAATCAGGAGTCCTTTCGCCAGGCGCAGATGCAGCAGTCGCAAGCGCGCACCGATCTGGGGCAGTCGAATTGGGAGCGCAGTTTCGAGCAGGACTTGGCTGAGTTTGCCGAGACAAAGGGCTATCGCAAAGCAATGCTGGACCAACCTGCGGCGGCTTTCGACCGACAGACTGGCCGCATAGAGGAGGGGCGAGCCTACACCGAAGGCCGCGAGAAAAGCCTGAGTGAAAACATCCGGCAGGAGAACATCGGGCCTTACTCTCGGATAGAGCCGCTGTCGCTTCGGGCGCCAAGCGTTCGCGATGCACTGTTCCCAGAGGCGCCGACCACGGTGCAGGATGTGTTGCCATTGGCGGAGCGGGAGTGGCGCGCTAGAGGGGGCCGGTTCCAGATGGGGCCGGGCGGCGTGACGGGAGTAGCCGCACAGCCACAGACTGACGCCGAGATCGCCGCAGCACAGCGGAAGGCCGCGATGGAAAACCTGGACTACCAAGGGAAGCTGCTCCGACACGCTATTGATATTGACCCCAACGTTGGCCTGTACTATCAGGCCATTCTCGACACAGACAGCAAGGAAACGAAGCTCAAAGCAGACCAGATACTGTACAACATAGCAATAGACTCGAACATCGGCGAGCGGACGAAGCGCATACTGGAACTGAAGAACTTGGCCGGCATCGGCGCCAGCAGAGACTTCCGGGACAAACTCTCCGGAGCGCAATATGACCTCTCCGTCTCTCGCGAGGGCCGCATGGCAGAGGGGCAGGCCTTCAGCCAGAACATGGCTGTCGCAGGCTTCAACCAGAGGCTGACCGAGTTCGACTACCAGCAGGAGTCCGACCGGCTCGACCGCGAAGCCAAAGTATCTGACGCTAGTGGCGACGAGCCCTCGGCGAGATGGCAGAAGATGGGCTCTGAATACTATGCGATGAAGCAGAAGATGCTCTCTGACCCCGATGTGCTTGCTGGGGCTACGGACAAGCAGAGCGCCATTGCCTCCGCGATGAAGAGTATTGCTCACAAGTATGCCGCCGATGGCAACGAAGCGGCGCAGATGGCAAACTGGATGTACGAGGAGATGGACAAAAACCCGATGGCGGGGACTGGTACGCCGCAAGGAGAGGGTTTGCCAGAGCAGCCGCTGCGGTTCCGTACTCAGCCGATTTCTGGCAGAGCGCCGAGTGGGGGGACTGGCGGGGCAGTGCCCAGCGCCACATTGTCCGACAGAGCGAGAGCGATGGTGAAGGGCGTGCCATGCACCAGCGGCAGGTGCCTCGAAAGCATCGAGGGCCTCCTTGGCATCCCGGGTTCGTATGGTAGCCCTAAGCAAATCCTCACCGACCCAAAGACAGAGCGGAAGCTGGCCGGCAAGGGCTGGAAGAGGGTGGTGGGTAGTGAGGTTGAGCCGGGGAACATGGGGCTATGGCCGAGCATCCCGGGTAGTCGTGGCAGGGTGTATGGTCACGTCTTTGCTCTGCTTGAAAACGATATGATCCTCCACAACTATGAGGGGAAGTGGCGGGAGGAACCACTCACTGACGCGATAGGCAGGTGGGGTCCGCCAACTATGTTCGGCAAGGAAGGCGGGGTGAAGCTGCCGACACAGACGGGTGCCAAAGCCCCGAAGGCGCGACTGCAACTTCCTCCCAAGGCTAAGACGCAGAAGCCGCGGAAATCGCCATTTGCTGGTGCTGCGGCACGCGGCGCATCTCGCTCAACCAACCCTGTACAGTACAAGCCGCCCCCAGCTTTTGGGGCACGCTGAGGTAACTGTTGATGCCTAGCGACTGGATAACAGACGAAAATGGCCTACTGGTCCGGCGCAGTCAAGCGCCGGTTTCTGGTCGTAGCGCCTGGGTAACAGACGAGAACGGCCTACTCGTGCAGCGCGGGGCCGCCCCCGCCGCCCCGACCGCCACCGCTACCGATAGCAAGCGCCTCCCCTGGTGGACGCGGCCCATTCACGCAGGAGCCGAAGCACTCAGCGAGCACCTCTATGAGCCGATAGCCGAAAGGATACGCGGCGAAGGCACTTCCCCGACCCTCAACTGGGCCGCAGAGGTCGTCGGCAAAACCGGCCACTACCTGCCCTACGCTCTGTCGCTCGTTGATCCTGGGGCCCGAATAGAAGCGGGCACTGAGTTGAGTATTTCAGCACGGGCGCGAGGTGAGGCGGTCGCGGGGATAGACATGCCGATACTCCGGCCTCTGGAAGCTGCTGCTCGTTTTGTTGGCGAGAAGGAACGCCCGGGCGCACAAGATGCTTCATGGAGGGAAGCATGGGAAAGGTCCATCAACCCTGAGCGCTTTGCAGGCGGGAAAGATGAGTTCGGCCTGACGCCGTACCCGCTGGGCATGGAGGTTCTGAGCCGGCGGGGTGCGGATTTGGGATTGGCAATAGGCCGAGCCACAGGCTCTGAGCGGTTCGCTCGTTGGACTGGTGGCGCAGGGGCGCTATGGGGCGCGGAACTAGGCCTCCTACAGGACATCGCGCTCCAGCCGGACGTGGCAGCGGCAGCGGCTGTTTCACGCATGGCGACGATCAGCGCCCGATTGGCGCGAGGGGCCGCTCCGCGTGTGGCAAAGGTCGCGACAAAGACCGTGACGACTCATGGCGGCATTGGTGTCGAAGCGGGCCGCTTCCTTGAGACAAACCTGATGGGGGCGGAAAAGGCTACGGCGGAGGCTATAGCGGGCAGCAAGGCGTTCGGCGAAGGCCTGTCGCAGCACGGCGATAGGGCGAAGATGGCTATTCTCAAGTTGGAGACGCTCCATCCCCCCGAAGGCACAGTGACGCCTTTCAGGCTGAGCCACGATCTCGGCGCGGCTTCCGTTGCTGGTGGGAAGCAGCCAGCTCTTGCATATTGGCGGCAAGGCCTCAGGGAAGCGGTAAGCCCGCACCTGCCTGCTGACCTCGTAGATGCCTATGTTGAAGCCGTCCTCGGTGCCGCACAGCGCGAGTTCACTGAAGGCTGGCGCATCGGTATCCCTGGCGGGCGCAGTATTCGCCTCGCCCGCGAACCCGCACCCCTCGCACCACTCACCAATGTTGAGGCGCGGGAGCTTCTGGCCTCAGACAGCGCACTCATGGCGGGCGTCCGAGAACATGCGTTGGCTGTTGTTGACCCGCTGAGGCCGGAACTTTTCGAGGGGCGCGCAGGCTGGTGGCGAAACGCTACGCTTGATGCTCTCGAAGGGCGGCAGGCGAGAGTTGATGCCGATAGAGCGCGGGCAGTGGCTGAGGTTGAAGAGATAGTTGCGCGACTGACTGAGACCGAGAGTAATGTCGGTGCCCTGCGGTTGGAGGACGCGCGGATCGGTCGGCGCGAGGCCGACGCGTTGCGGATGCCGGATGTGTTGGAGCCGAGAGATGGCGGCGCTAAAGCGCGGGCAGCGGCTGAGATGGAAGAGATGGCTGTGGCAAACGCGGCGGCAGAGAACCAGCAGATAGCAGCGTACCGCGAACAGGCGCGTTCCGCTCTTGAACTCCCCTCTCCAGTGGCCTTCCCCGCCGCAGAGAGCCCCTACAGCGCCCACATAGAGAAACTGAAGCGTTGGGAAGGGGTACACCCCTATAGCGACCCGGCGGAGCTTAGAGCGGCGCGTGGCTCACTTGACGAGAGCTGGTCAGAGCTGGGACCGCTGATAGAAGAGAGGGTAGCTGCGGCGACAAACAGACGCAACGCGGCGATCATCTCTGGCAATAAGACGGGTAGGAAGATAGCCGAGCAGGAGCTTCAGGGCCTGCACCAGGTACGACGGCGGCCAATGGAGCGCCGGGCGATCACTCCCAAGATGGAAGCGAAGCTGGACAGGGCGCTGAACGAGCCGACTGCCTTCGGCGGTGCGGGCCACACTGCGGCGGAGCTTGAGAAAGACGCGGGCATGACTATTGCTCAACAGCAGGAGAGGTTCCGTGGTACGCTCTACGGATGGCTACTGCTGGAAGACACAAACACAGTACGCAAGTTTAGGAAGTGGATGCGTATCGTGGAGGACCCGAACATCAACATCGAGCAGCAAAATGCACAGTTGCGGAAGCTCGGCTTGGGCGAGAAAAGCCTCAGTGATGCCAGGGAGTATCAACACGAAATCTGGCGGGAGATTGATAGCGGAACAGAGACGTATCATGCTCGTGGAGAGTGGGCTGGGGAGGGGCCGTTGGGTGAAGTTCAGGTCCAGAATATCGAGGGCTACGCGAAGGTCGCTGAGGACGCGGCTGTGGCCGACGAGCAGCTTCTCGCCAGAAGCCAGGAGCTTGCGGAGAAGCAGGAGGCCCTGTCGGTGGTGCGGCAGGCCGATGAACTCCGCGAAGCGCACTTGCTCGAACATGAGCAGTGGTTCAACGAGCGCATAGCGCAGGAGGAAGCGGGTATTGCGGCTGAGGCGCAGGCAAAAGCGCAGGCCCGGACGCGGATCGAGCCCGGCACACAGCAGGCGAAGCTGGAATTGCCGGAGAGTGCCACGAGGGGTTCTGAGGAAGCCAAGTATGTCGCCGGCGGGCAGTATGACGCAGAGAAGCAGATGGACCTCTTCGATGTCGTTGACAATGTGCTGGCAGAGGAGGCGGCAGAGAGGGAGATACTGAACGCGGAGCGGTTTGCGCGGGAGCAGGAAGAGATAGCGGGGGAGTTCGATGACGCACTTCTCGCTGCATACGAGCGCGGCGGGTTTGGGACAGAGGAGGAAGGGGAGGCGGCAATCGCGCGGTTGCTTCGGGAAGCCGAGGAGGACACGGCAGCAGTGGTAAAGCCGCCTCGTGCCGCCGCGACGGCGCGTACCCCAGAGCAGCGGTTCGACCATATCGCCAAGCGCCGTCATCAGGTAAGTCGTGCTGCTGAGTGGCTGATGAGGGAGGAGCGCGAAGTGCCGGAGCTGGCGGCCAAAGCGGCCGATGCAGCGGCAAGGCGCGAAGTAGATGCCGTGGTAGATGCTGGTATAGCAGCCGCCCTTCCGTCGGAAGCTGTGGTCTCAGAGAAGGAAGCGTGGAGAACCATCAGCAAGGCACAGGATTCTATGGCGAAGGTGGCGGAGCGGGCCAGAGCGTCATTCCGTGCGATGGCGGCGGGCACCGACCAGGTGCGGGCGGTAAGGGCAGAACTCAACATGGCTAATGGCACGGTGCGGACGTTGGATGGGGAGGCCCAGAAGATAGCTGGACACCGCGCATGGGCGCTGACCTATGACCACGCAGGAGAGAGAGCGAAGCAGTTGACGGCGGCGAAGTTGGCCGAAGCAGAGAAAGAGATAGCTGCCAAACAGAGGGGTATTCTGAGGCGGCTGCCGCAGATGCTCAGCCCCGACAATTTCGCTGAGGGTGCGCGGGTGTTCGCCTCTGTACGAGACCAGACGCGCAACGTCCGCAGTGCTGCTAATGCTGAGGTAGGAAAGGTAATGCCTGAGATGTACCGTTTCTTCGGTGACATCAAAGGTAAGGATGAGCGGTTGATCATCGGCGAAATCATCGGCATGAGGGAGCATTACTTGAAGTCGTCCATCGGGGCGATACCCGAGGGCACACTGGTTCCCGCAGTACCGGAGGAGATGCTGCAGCGGGTGTTTGGGCGCCTCGACGACATACGGGGGCCGGCGATACTCGGCACGGAGGCGAACTACATAGACGACGCTGGCGAGATTATGGTCGAGAAGTTGAAGCGGGCGGGGGGCAGATACCTGCGGGCGGCCAAAATCATAGAGACGCAAGAGCAGGTCGCACAGTATTATGCGAAGTTCCTACGCGGCGAAGAAGGCCTGCCGCACGGACAGGAGGCCTTCGACGCTCTTTCGTTCATCACCGGGGCGGAGCACCAGGGCGACATCGGGAACGCTTTCCAGCCACGCCTCGGTATGGAAAAGGTGGAGGCTGACCAGATACTGGCGCTGTTGAAGGGCTACATTGATGTGCCTACTGGCATGATGGAGACCGGGCCGCATGGTGTAGGCCGCACGAGTACCCGGATTGCCACCTTTGCCAGTTCGGAGGACTACTACGCGGCTAAAGCTATAGGCTATCAGGGGGGTGAGCTGAACCTTGACCCACTCGATTGCTTTGAGATGTACATGCAGCACTATGCTCGTGTTCAGGAGCGGCGTGGCATACAGGGCGTTGTGGAGAGCAACTTCCCGGGCCTCAAGGTCATCATCGAGGAGGCCGGGCTAGATGTAGAGACTATCAAGGGACGGCTTGCCGCGGGTGAGGCTGTAGGGGAAATACTGCCCATCGTGAAGCAGCAGTGGGACGCGGGCTGGCGACCGATGCAGTGGGTGAGCGCGGACAAGATCATATCTCTGGACGACTGGCTGCCGATTGCGCTTGACGCCATAGAGAACGGGCCCGGGCGTAACGCGGCTATGCTACATGGGCTTGAGGAATACCTACTGCCGACCAATGTATCCGAGTATCTGGTCGCGCAGACGGAATCTCTGAAGGTGGCGGCTGGCATTGACGGGATCATCAACTGGTGGAAGCGGCAGTTGAGGCCGATGCAGGTGATGAACCTGTGGAGTACGGTCTTTGCGGCCGCGCAGGGCACGGAGGCCCTGTTCAGGTTCGCGATAGTGCAAGCCTCGAAGCTGCCTACGAAAATCGCGGGCGAGTGGCGGTGGTCGGTAGGCGAAGGCCTGAGGGCGGCTGCCTTCGTGAGCAGTGACCTTCTCGCTCAGTCCTACTCCAGGTCCGGGCCGAAAACCGCGCTTTCTCGCCTGAGCAAGGGCTTCAATGATACTGTCGGCGAAGTGATAAGGCGAGTTGCTGCGGGCCAGGGGCGCAGCGCAGAGTTCGCGGCTGAAATAGCCGAGGAGTTCGGAACGGGCGTCGGCGGCACATTTGCTACTGGCACCCGGCAGGAGGTAGGGCATTGGGTGCGAAGGGCTCCGTGGATTGGCGAGCAAGCTTCAGAAGTCGCTGACCTTATGACCGGCGCCATCTTTGGGATTGACACGCACCAGAAGGCGGCGATATATGCGGCCCTGAGGGCAGACGGGAACAGCCCGCAGATGTCGCGCAAGCTGATGGCGCAGATTTCCGTCGAGTACGGGCCGGAGTTCAGGGCACCTATTGACGATTACTTGTCGAAGATATGGTGGTATTACCGCTACCAGCGGCACAGCGCGGAGCAGTTGGTGGCCTTGACGAAGCGGCAGCCGGTAGTCCCGCTGGCCCTGTTCCATGCTGCACGGAAGATAGACCAGTCGCAGCGGACCGATGAGGAGCGGATCCTCGCGCAGGGGCGTCCGATGTGGGCCATGTTTGGCCTTGAGAACCGCGCCGTCTCTTTCGATACACTAGACGGCTTCGCTGAGACGTTCAACAATCCGACGCTGAGGGCGCTGCGCCCGACGCCCACGATGATAAAGGTGGAGGGGGGCAGTAGCCTCTGCACTGTGCGGTTGCGGGTGCCAGGGTGGGAGGAGCCGGGTTCGGCGTTGGAGATGGCCCATCCGAGCCACACAGCCGGAGCGTTGAAACAGAAGTTGCCTCCGCCAGCAGCGTTCTTCGAGAGGTTGGGGAGTGGGGATGTGCGCTACGCAGCGGAGTCGTTGCCGCTCATCGGCCCGCCGCTCAGGACGGCGAGTAAGCTCAGTTGGGGTGATGTGCTTCCGGGGATGGCACCGGGGGAGGCCGCAGGCAAAGTGTGGCTACCAGCAGCGTATGCAAGGCATATCAGCGCGGGGTCGGTGGGACTTGACCCCGATGCTTCGGCGAAGGACCGTCTCATGGCGAAGAAGAACCAGTTTGGGGTAAACAGCTTGACCGCTAGAGAGCGCGAAGGGTACGATTATATCCTACACAAGACGAAGCAGCTGAGGGCCATACACAAAATGCGGCAGTGCGGCATCACAGTGACGCTCATTCCGTACAAGACGTGCATCAACAACCTGACGCCGGAGCAGTTGGAGGAGTTGCTGAAGTCGGAGCAGTTGCCGGATGGCGTGACGCGGCAGCGGCTACAGGCCGAACTGAAGGAGCGGAAGCGGGGACGTGGAACGCTGACGTTCACTGAGCAACGCTTGAAGTAGAGAATCGCGCAGGGAGAATCGCAATGAGAACCAACGGTGACGGCAGTTACACCATCAGCAAGGGAACCACGGTAACGCTCGGTTTGGCGCTAACTCTGGTGATTTTGCTCGTCGGCGCGGTGTCCTATGCTAGCGGGCAAAACCAGCTATTCACCAGTCATATCGAGAACCAGAACGCCCACTGGAGCACGGACACTCTGGCCGAGACGTTCATGCCGCGCGGAGAGTTGAACGCAAAGCTTGATGAGATACTCCGTAGGTTGACGCGCATCGAGCAAAACACGAGAGGGGACTGACATGGACATCATACTCGACTGGCTGCAATCGCTCGATCCGGTGGCGCAGGCGGCACTCGCCGGCCTGGTGGCATCTGTCGTGCTACAGGTAGTGAAGCGCGTCGGCTGGCACCCACCGGAGGAAGCCAAGGCGCAGAAGTGGGTAGCGGCGCTTGCGGCTTCCGCGCTTGCGGCATGGGTGACGGGGCCGCAGACGCTTGGCGAGTTCCTGGAAGCGTGGCTTGTGGCCGCCGGTGCTTCACAGGTCTGGCATGAAGGCACGGCGAAGTTGGGTTTCAAGGAGGTCTGGAGCTTGCTGCCGGCATTTCTCGGCGGGCAAGGCGTGGACACGCTTGACGACGCTGGAGGGGAGGGGTAGTCATGGACAGGATAGCGAACCCGCCGGTCAGCCAACAGAGAAAAGACAGGCTGCGCCACGCACAAGAGCGGCGTGAGGAGATGGTGAAGCGGGCAAGGCATTTCCTGGCAGAGCGGAACGCGGGGGAGGCGAAGGCCTGATGATCAAGATACGCGCGTACAGTTTGGCCGAGTTCGTCGAGGCCTACCTACCAGCGCAGCGGCCTGCCCGCGGTATCAAGGCGACTGTGCTTCACCACACTTGGAGCCCGACTGCTGCTCAGTATAAGGGGCTGGCTACCATTGTGGGCATCCGGCGGTATCACATTCGGAACGGCTTCTCGGAGATAGCGGCCAACGCTTACGCCGCACCCGATGGCAAGGTCTATAATGGACGGCCTCTCTCCATGAGCAACTATGCCCATGCCCACATCTCGAAAGCGTGGAGCCAGGTGACTGCCGACGCCCGCACCCTCGCCAGCAACAACCGCCAGTTCTTCAACTACTATGGCTTCGGCATTGAGACTGTCGGCGACTTTGATAAGCAAAACCCGGCGCAGAGTGTAGCGATGCGGACTTCGCTCGACGTGCTGGCCGCAGTCCACACACTCTACAAGCTGCCACCGGAGCGGCTCTTCCTGCACAGGGATGTAGCGAACAAGACTTGCCCCGGCAAGCGCGTCAGCCGCGAATGGGCACGCGCAGAAATCGCCAAGCGGCTGGACGGGAAAACCGACCTGCATATTATCCTGCTGCCTGAGGAGCAGGAGATCGTCTGCAACGCAGTGCTGGAGGGCGGCACAACGCGCTGCGACCTGCGCGGGATCGCAGAAGGCCTCGGGTTCGTCGTGAGCACCGAGCATTTCCCGGAGGGCGAAATCTATCTGACGAAGGGCAGCCCATGAAGCGCTGGATGCTGAGGCAACTGTGGCCGTACATTCGGCAGCAGCTTGAAGACGTGGCGGCGATACTGTATGTGAAGTGGCGGGCAGACCCGGCGAACTCGATGAAGCGCTTGCGGGCAGACCTGATGGATGCCGCCGAGTGGGTACTGCTGCATGGGCGTCCGCCGAAGGACTACCCGCAGGACTGACGGGCCGAGGGTGAAACTGAGAAGGCGGTTCCGCGAGGGGCCGCCTTTTTTCGTGCTTGAGAGGCTGGCGAAAATACTTCAATTATTTTCCGTTCAACTATTGACATTCACCAACACATCCGTTATACTCAGTCGCGGAGGTGAGAAAACATGGCGAAGCAGAAGGCCAACAAGCCACAGTTGATGACAGTTGCCGAGGCCGCACGAGAGCTTCACGTCACCGTGACGCATGTGTACCGATGGCTCGATGAAGGCAAGCTGGACGAGTACGAAGTGCTGGGGCACATTCGTCTGGTGCTGTCTGATTCTGTTGCGGCGTTGAAGAAGGGGCGTACTTGAGGGCGAGTAGAGGGCGATTCACGGACGGGAGGTGCGGAGATGGGCAATGACCCCAATAACGACGGGAACTCGGAAACTATGCACTCTCACTCGCGTACAATCTCAGGAAAGCGTACTCCTGCGTCGGCGTCGGCGGCCGTGAGGCGATATTGCGTGAATTGCTTTGAGGGCCTCATCAAGGACTGTCAAATACCAGATTGTTTTTTGTGGGAATGGCGGTTCGGCAAGAGGCCGACGACAGCGAAGAGGGATGGGCAACTTCCCGCTGATCGGAAGCTCGGAACCAACAGCGCGCTGAAGGCGATACGCGCCCACTGTGTCGAGTGCTCGGGTGACAACATACAGGAAGTGAAGCACTGCCCCTGCAATGGTGTTGCGCCGAAGGGTGTTGGGGGCAGTCCTCCATTCGATTGCCCCCTGTGGCCGTACCGCTTCGGCATGGGCATTGCAAGGGCGGGGAAGCAGGGCAAGCGAGTTGACCAGGAGGTGCAGACTGATGCCTAAGGAGCAGGAAATTGCTGTACTGCGGGAAGCGCTGGTGAGGGTTTCGCTCTCATTGTGCGACTGGATGCGCGAGTTCGGTGACAGCACTGACCCCGATGGAGAGCGAGAGCACAATGACATGACGCCGCAGCGCATACTTTGGTCTGTTTGCACGACAGTCGTGGGCGATGATGTGGCGGGGATGCCCGTACTGAACGAGTGTCTCGACGAGGCCAGGAAGCAGTTGCGCGAGATACAGGAGGTGCGACATGATGAGTGAAGAGGAGTTCGAGCAGATGATGTCGGTGTTGATCCCGGGCTACGTTGCGGCGGAGCTGCTGCACGAGGCGACGGAGCGGCTGAAGAAGAGCATGGAGGAGGGCGAGTGAGATGCCGACTATCGTAGGAATTGACCTTGCGCTCGTGAATACGGGGATCGTTACAGTCATCCGCCGCGACGACGGAACGTTGACGGCAGTAGCCGCCACCATTGTGAAGACGGCGCCCGCGCCGAAGCGGGACAACATCTATAAGTCGTCGGACTATATCCGGCGGGCCTCTGAACTGTACAAGGGCATGTTGGCCGAACTTCGCGAGATGCACCCCGCGCTTGTCGCGGTCGAGGTGCCCTCAGGAAGTCAACGGGCAAAGGTGTCTATGGGCAACGGGATTGTCACTGGCGTCATCGCGGCGGTGGCCGAAGTGTTCCCGGACGTTCCGTTTGTCTGGCTTCAGCAACATCAGGTAAAGCGGGCGCTTCTCAGCAGGCAGAAGGTGAGCAAGGAGGAGATGGCGGTTGCGGTATTGGCGCGGATTCCTGACCTCGACGAACATCTGCAACGAGTGGCAAGGACAAAGCGCGAACATCTCGCGGACGCCGCTGCCGCAATCCTGACGGCAGAAGGTTGTGAGGCGTGGAGAGCAGTATTACGAACGGAGGTGACTATCGAATGGCAAGACCACCCCGAGAGTCCTGGGAAGTGCGATGGCAACGAGCAAATGACGCTGTGACGGACATGGACCTTGAGACGTTCGTTCACCACCTCGGCGAGAGGAAGGCGCGGGAGGTGCTGTACGAGGAGTGCGGCGAGGACCTGAAGATCCGCCTGGCCGAGGGGTACGCAGAGCCGGCGTTCGACGAAGAGGCGGCCATCGAGAAAGACCGAGAGGGGAGATTGGGATGAGCGCGTGGGTTCCTTATTTGCTGGTGTGGACGGGGCTGATGCTGACGTTGAACGTGGTTCTCTGGGCGGTAATGCGTAAGAACAGGCGTAACGGGAGGAGAGGCAGATGACTGAGCAGGCCGAGAAGGAAGTGCAGGACGAGCTGTTCGAGGATGCACCGGGCGAGGAGGCCAGCCCCGAGGAGTTTTTCGGCTACATCGCCCGCAAGACGGACGGAGACTTCACCGCAGCGAGGCGCCTGATTGACCGCTACATGCACCGGTTGCAGGCCATCGAGTCGGAGATTGACATGCTGGCGGAGAGCGTGGACGCGCAGATCGCCACACACGAGGCAGAGGTCGAAGCACTCAGAGACCTGCGGAAGACGCTGGTGGGCCAGCATGAGAACGAGCGCACCCGCATCACATGGCTGTTGCAGGGCGCATGGTTCGACTTCCACGATGACATCAAGGACATCATCGGCGGTGGGCAGACGTGGAAGCTCACCAACGGGAGCATCAGCGCGCGGAAGCAGGAGCCGAAACTGGCGATAGACGAAGCCGGTGCCATCGCCTTCATCGAGAAGATGCCGAACATAGAGGCGCAGGGGCGTCTGCTCGACTACAAGACGAGTCTCAATCGCGGCGAGATGAAGAAATGCCTGCACATCCTGCCGAGTGGGGCTGTGGCCTGGAGTGGCACTGGCGAGGTACTGGGCTTCGTTGTAGCCGAGATTCGCGACGAGAAGATCACCGTAACGACACGACCACCAGCAGCACAGGAGGAGTGACATGAGCACTCAGCAGATAGTACGTCTCTATCCGTCCGATGCCGAGACGGCGAGTATTCACACATGGTCAGCAACGGCGGCACAGGCTACAGGTATCACGGCACTCACCGGCCTCAGCAAGGAGACCGTCGCGCTGATAGCCCTGAACGGCTATGAATTGGGCCTGGGCATGTGCCGCGCCCTGACATCTTTGTATGTGGTCAACGGGCGCGTCTCAATGAGCGCGGAGCTCATGCGCGACCGAGCGCACAGTGCGGGGTATCGGATTGACATTGTGGAGGAGGATGCCGAGCACTGCGCCGTGGAGATATACCACAGGGAAGAGCCGGAGTACCGGCACGGGGAGGCCTTCACGCTCGATGACGCGAAGGCCGCTGGTTTGGTCAAGCCGAACAGCAACTGGACGAAGTGGCCGAAGGCGATGCTGAGGGCGAGGGTATCGGCTAACGCCGTGCGCTGGTTTGCCCCTCAGGTGCTGGCCGGTTGCGTCGAGCGCAGCGAAGCGGAGGATCTGCCCGAGGCGTTATACGAGCCGCGTGTGCTGAGTGCTGAGGAGGTCCAGGACGCCGAGCAGCGCGGGCAGAACCTCGTGGGCAAACACACGACGCTCGACCTGGACACGGTGGACGAGATCAACGCCGAGATGATGCAGATTATAGTGGACGCGAATCTCGATGGCCCGGCGAAGGCGAAGCTGGCGAAGGCCTATCAGGACTGGAAACTGTCCACGTTCGGCGTCAAGGACATGGGGCAGATACCCGCAAGCGGCGAGGCCGAACTGCGCCGGTGGGTGCGGCGCCTCGGGGAGAAGTTGGGCGTCAGGGAGAAAGCCGCAGGAGGCGCGGAGAGCGACGAAGAGTTGGAGGAGACCCCGACCCCCTCCGAAGCCGTCGCGGACGCTCCTGACGACGCTGAGGACATGCAGAACGGGGACTTCGAGGACGAGGTTCCCGCCGAGGAGCCCGAACCTGAGCCTGAGGCCGAGGACAGCGGGAGCGGGTACAACACGGAGGAGTGGAGCGCGGAGAAGGTTGATGTCAACGAGTTCGCGCGGTATCTGAATGTTCGCTACGACTTGGAGGACTACGACAAGCTCTTCCATGCTGCCGGCGTCAACAAGGATCGCATCGGCCTGCTCAACGCCGCCGAGCGGTGGCAGGTCTATGAGTACGTGACGAGCGAAACGCCCGAGCAGGGCGACCTGTTCGCGGGCGAGTGACACTGCTGCCCCGGCGTTGGTCTCAGCTCCGGCGCCAGGGCGATACGGGCAACGGTCGGCTCCCCACCCTCGGGCTACCTCTCCCACAGGGGAGCCGGCCTGCCCGGAAAGAGAGGACTGAGATGAGCGGCGCAGAGGACGCGGGTTGGCAGGACGCGAGAATGGTCGAGGCGGCGAAGCAGGAGCAGTTGATTCCACCTTGGCCGTGCCCGTGCGGAGGGACACTAGAGCCGCAAGTGATCGGCAAGTGCGGCGGCCACGTATCCCTACGCATCGGAGGTTGTCGGTGTGCGGAATGTCATCGGTGGGTATTCTCCGAGACGGAGATTTCGCGGGCTATAACTGTGTGCGTAGATGCGGCTGAGGTCGAGATATACAAACAAGCCGACGCGCTCTCGCCGGACACAAACGCTTGGCGGTTGATTCGCATTGAAAAGCGTTGTTACTGTGGCTACTGGACATGGGACGCAGAAAAGCAGGCCTTTGTCAGCGTCGGCAACACAGGCGACCAGCCGTATCCGTACTGTGGCTTATGCGGGTCACGAATGTACGAGGACGGCTGTGCGTATAAGACGCTGAGGCTACTCACTGATGATGTCGAAATGCAACTGGCGTTTGCGGACTCCGTGTTGATGTCCAGAGAGGAATACGAGGCGAAGGACAGGACGCGGCGCGCGCTGGAGATCGCGGCGAATCTTGCCACCTACCTCCTGAGGGAGATTGAGGTCCCCGAGGTGGAGCGCGTAGATTTCTCAAACACCGTACTCCCCGCCTGTTTCTCTGTACCGTGTCTCCGCACTTGGCCGCCAGGGAGTTTCGCAGATATTCAACAAGCTATCACGAAGATGGAATCCTGGGTATCAGAGGAAAGCACAAAATACTGGCTCCGGGCGGCCCGTGAGTTGTTCGAGGAGGCCGCAGATGAGTGACTTCTCGCCGTATCGCGGATGGTTCTGGCTGCTCGTCGCGTCGCTGCTTGTACTGCTGCTCTACCGCAGTTGCGAGAGGCCAGCAGAAGCGCAGCCGGAGGCGCGACCGCAGAAGACTACCGCGCCTGGGCCGCTGGTGACATCGAATGACCCGCTGCAAAGATGCGCCCGGAAAGCCTTGGCTGGCGCGTTCGGCATACTCAAGCCCTGGCAGCGCGACGCTTACCAGTGGGCGATTGCGAAGGGTATCACGGTTCCTGCTGGCAACAAGACGAAGCTGACCAGTTATGGAAAGTGGGAGCCGTGCGGCACGCACTGCTACAGCGGCGACCCCTTCAGTCTGGAGTTTGTGAGTGTGCCGAAGAAGTACATCCCGCTCGGCGCGATTGTCTGGACGCCTTGGGGCCTGCGGTATGCGATGGATACCGGCGGCGCAGTCAAAGCACGGAAGCCCTACATCCGACCGCCAGAGAACATGAACCTCGACTACGCCACTGCCAGGGAGCAGGATACGAAGCGCGACATGCCCTGGGTGATCGTGAAGCGGCACACGTCTTGGAATTGGTACGGTGAGCGCAAGTGGGGCAACTGGAGCAAGCAGGGACAGCGATGAGAAAGGCCTTGACGTGGGCACGGGCGATACTGAAGCACATTGACAATTTGCGAGGGTGGTGGCCGCAGTTGCCGCAAAGAGTTGGCTTCACCTCAGCTTTACGGGCCGGGGTCGTGAATACACGCCGGTCAAACCTCCGATGGCTGCGTGAGCCAAAAAAGCTATCGGGCCACCCTCGCAAAAACTGAAAGGGGCGATGGCGATGAGTGATTTTAGTTGTCCTATCTGCGGCAAGCTACACATGGGGAAGGGTTGGCTGCCTTTGTTGGGAGGCATCAGCGTATATGTCCACAAGGTTGACCTTGACTCGGATAATGGACGGCCCAAGGGCTTTCCGACAGAGAACTTCATTCAGTTTGGTGCTTGCCGAGAGGCGGCAGAACGGGAGGCTGAGACCGATGAGTGACGAGAAGCTGCCGGATGGGTGGGTAGCAACACGTATCGGTTGGTGGAAATCATTCGGAGTGCGTAACTGTGACCCTTGCGCTATCGTAGTAAAGACCAACTTTGGTCGCACTGCGGATTGGACATACCGGCGTAATGGGTTGACCGGAGACCTCACCGCTGATGGCATAGCTAATAGCCGTGCGGATGCCATGCGCCAGGCTGAGGCTGCTCACAAGATCGCCGAGGCCGAGCAACTGGACATCCGCAGGAAAGCCGCGCAGCTCTACTACGGGGACTTCGCGGCGGCGGGCGTCGGAGAGGAGAATGCGGGATGAGTTACCAACTCCAGAAAACTCCGATAGAGTGGACGCACATATTCGGGCCGGGCAGCGGACGGAGTTGGAACCCTTTGGGATGGGGCTGTTCACATCGTGGCTGTGTGGACACCAATGGCGTCAATTACTGCTACGCCCGAACCATTGCGCGGCGTTTCGGCGACAACGTGTGTGACCAGTACCCGACGCCGGAGCAGGTGGAGCAGCATGGCCTTGACCCGAAGCACTCTCTCTGTTGGAACTTCTTCCCGCACATTCACCGCGAGAGATTGCATGCGCCTCTGCGGGCGAAAAAGAACTGCGGCATATTCGTTGGTTCAATGACGGATATGTGGGACCCGAACGTGCCGCAGGTGTGGCGCGACCAGGTGATGGACGCAATCGAAGCCTGTCTGCATCGCCATGTGTTTTTCATATTGACCAAGCAGCCGCA
>Ga0180008_1001246_pt1 | contig 16667 bp, 13 predicted proteins | sample MM_PW_MetaG_FD_121121 | JGI IMG/M metagenome (GOLD analysis project Ga0180008, IMG submission 121121) | Groundwater microbial communities from the Aspo Hard Rock Laboratory (HRL) deep subsurface site, Sweden - MM_PW_MetaG | ecosystem: Environmental > Aquatic > Deep subsurface > Groundwater...
GGATTATCAATGATATTTTTCAGTGGTTCTACGTTGCCACTGAAGGAAAAATCAGCAATGAGTAGATCTTTAACTCTTTGATATATCTTTTCTAGTACGACTTCATATGCTCTTGAGACTGGATGATAATAGACTTGCCAGTACATATGATATCTACTAATTAAATAGTTTTCGATTGCGTGGATACCACTTATCTTAAAAACAACCTGTCCATTCTTAATATAGAGGACACGAATAAGTCGATCTAAATCAATATGGCCATAGGCCGCGCCAGTAAAATATGCATCTCTTTCAAGATAATCTAATCGATCTACGTCTAATTGACTTGAAATGAGCTGTTCTATGAGTGGGAATTTCTTTTCTTTTCTCAATATAGAACTCACATCTAAAGCGAACGAATCATCAATCGTATCTAATATATTTCTTAACTCTTGATTTTCAATAATGAGTTTAGCTCCAATTTCTTCATGATCAACACCGAAAATATCTTCGAATGCATGTGAATATGCACCATGACCGATATCATGTAATAAAGCTGCACTCAAAAAAACGAGTTGTTCTCGCTCTTTCAAAGCATTTTTAATATCTGGGACAGTTAGAAATCGGTTGGCAATTTCATAAACACCTAAACTATGACTAAATCTAGAATGTTCTGCACCATGAAAAACCATTTGAACGCCACTCAATTGACGAATTCTTCTAAGTCTTTGAAAAAGAAACGAATTGATTAATTGCTTGATTAATTCATAATCCACATGGATGTATCCATAAAGAGGATCTTTATATACCTGTTGCTTGATGAGCTTTTTCAATCAAGCACCTCCTTTGGTAAAAAAGTGCCAAAAGGCACTATGCGTTGATGGTATAAGATTTAACTAATTCTACTTCGTCGCCTGTGTTCAACATAAAAGCACTACCATCATCAGTATCTAAATGACAGTCTAATCTAAAATTAGCATGTACTCTACATAAAACGTTATCTAAGATTCCAGCTTTAATTCCGCCAACTCTTAAACTAACAATTTGACGATCTGCAACACCATATTCTTTAGCTTCATCCAAAGAGAAGTGAATATGACGATCTGCAATGATAACACCTTCAGAAATTTCAACTTGGCCTTTAGGTCCAATCAGAGTTGCTGGTCCGGATCCTTTGACATCACCTGATGATCTTACTGGTGCAACAAATTTAAAGCGAATTGCATCACTTTTTGATATTTCAACCTGCGAAGCTGGGCGAACAGGTCCTAAGATGCGAACGCCTGCCAAAAGTTTACCTTCTGGACTGACAACATCGACCTTTTCAACTGCTGCATATTGCCCCGGTTGGCTTAAATCTTTTAATACGTTTAACTTGTAATCTTTTCCAAAAAGTATTTCCAAATGTTCCTGAGTTACATGGAGATGACGTCCTGAAATGCCTACTGGTACTTTTTTCATTGTTATTTCCTCCTACATACGAAACGATTATATCATTTTTTATGTTTGTTTTCAATTGGTTTATGATAGAATAAAGCCAAGAAAGGGGTGATTTCATGTCATCTATATTTACGAAAATTATTGCCAAAGAAATTCCCGCTCATTTTGTCTATGAGGATGATTTGGTTGTTGCATTTCTTGATATTTCTCAAGCAACCAAAGGTCATACGTTAGTTGTTCCAAAGGCTTTTTATAAGGACATTTTTTCAGTCCCCGAAGATTTAGCAGCACATGTCATGCGTGTAGCTGTTCGAATTTCAAATGCACTTAAAGTGGCTTTTGAACCAGAAGGAATCAATATTTTAAGTAATAATGGGGAAGCATCTGGTCAATCTGTTTTCCATTTTCATCTACACTTAATTCCTCGCTATGAAAAAGATGAGGCTAAGTTTAGTTTGAAAAATAATATGAGTAACCTTTCTTTAGATGATTATAAAGAAAGAGCGCGCTTGATTAAAGCGGCTCTATAGTAAACATTACACCATCTGTTAGGTTTTCAACCTTGAGCAATAAATTAAAATGTGCACAAGTTTTTTGAACAATACTCATTCCTAACCCAAATTGTCCTTTTTGTCCTTTTTCATAAGGTCTGAAAAGTTGATCAATGAAATTTTGACTAATGGGCTCGCCATCGTTAAAGAAGGTGAGCTTTTTGTTTTTTAATTTGATAACAATTTTCGTTTGAGCATATCGTAATGCATTATCTATAATGTTATTAAATGCTGTATAGAAATTTTCTTTAACACCATAATAAACAGAATCATCAAGCTCTACTTCAAAGGTAATATTTGTTCTATATTTATGGTTGTTAACAATATTATCAATAATATCTTTAATTTTAATACTGACATATTCCTCTTGTGATTTTAAATATTCAAGCTTATTGAGCTCTAGGAGCTGTTTAACTTTCTGATTGAGAATGTCAGCTTGTTTGACAATAACATCAGCTTCTGATGCATCTGATACGCCATCACTGATAGCTTCAGCATAAGATTGAATCACTGCAATAGGCGTTTTAAAGTCATGCGATAGATTTTGTAGCATCTCTTGTTTAGACTTTTCGCTTAATTGAATTTCTCTTCGCATTTTTTCGATGGTTTGTGCTAGTTCTGTGATTTCATCGTTTCCATCGATTGCTATAGGTACGATATAATTGTTGCGCGTCATCAACTCAACCTCACCTCTGAGGCGTTTGACACGTTCGACTGTAATTCTTGACCATATTAAAATAATTAAATTTCCTAAAACTACGAGAGCAATAAAACTAACACGTACTAAGAGTCCAAATGAATTACCAACTGCATATAAGTAATCTTCAGATGTAAATACGATAATAAGTAAATTTCCAGGTCTACGATCAATACGATAATAATAAGTTTCCCCATCAAGTGTTTCTTCTTTTGTAAATCCAGGCCAAACTTCGAGTGAGTCAGCAAGTTGAGCTGCTGTGTAATTACCATCGAGCACTTCAATATTATTGCTGGATATAACAACACCATTTTGAACAATAACATAGCCATTATACTCATTGTCTTGCGGATAAGCGGGGTGTTCTTTGACTTCATCGAAATATAGTTCCAGTTGTTGAATATTTTGTTCATCTCTGAAATCATCAAAAACTCTATTTAGTGCAATAACAAAAACAAGACTCGTTAACAAAGTCACAACAGTAAAAATAAAATTGAGTTGTGTTGTTAACTTAATCTCTTTCATAGTAATCTATAACCATAACCATAAATCGTTTCAATTTTTAATTCGGGCATTTTATGTCTGAGGCGGCGAAGTAAATCATCAACTACGCGGTCGCTTCCATAATAATTTTCTCCCCATACATGCTTCAAGATATCTTCTCTTCCAAAAGCGGTATTTAGGTTTTTTAAGAAAAACAACAATAATTCAAATTCTTTATTTGTTAAGTCAATCATTTGATTCTTTGATTTGATTTCTCTTTTTGTCAAATTAATTTCATAATCTGCATAGGATACCATTTCGGAAGCTTGTCCTTGAAAGTGTCTTTTTAAAACGGCTTTAACTCTTAGGATCAGTTCTCTTGGTGAATATGGCTTTGCTAGATAATCGTCACTACCTAATTCCAGACCCATGATTTTATCTAAGTCTTGATCTCTAGCTGAAGTGAAAATAACGGCTGCTGAACTGTGACTTTCCTTGATTGCTTTAATCAAGTCATAACCGCTGACTTCACCTGTGAGCATAATATCTAATATCCATAAATCGACGGGATCTTCAATGTGCTCCATAGCCGTTTCGCCATCATAAAACACAGTCGTTTCATAACCTTCTCTAGCTAAGTATTTTCTAATTATTTCTGATAAATCTCTTTCGTCTTCAACATAATATATTTTCATTATTTTATACCACCTTTTTATAAGTAAAATAAGCATGCTAAGCATACTTATTATACCATAGGGCCTTTCTTTAGAAAGAAAATGAAGTACCTACATCATAACAAAATACTGTGTGATGTCTATGTTTTTTCAGTGTGAAATTGTGTTATTTAATGACTTCAACCTTCATGTAAGGAATTAAAACCTTTGGTACAGTGATTGTTCCATCTGCATTTTGATAGTTTTCAAGGACTGCAATCATCGTTCTACCAACAGCTAAACCAGAGCCATTTAATGTGTGAACATATTCTGTTTTACTGTCTTTAGTTCTTTTAAATCGAATATTAGCACGTCTGGCTTGAAAATCCTCTGCATTAGAAATAGATCCAATTTCGCGATACATATTTTGTCCAGGTAACCAAACTTCTATATCATATGTCTTAGCCATACCAAATCCCATATCTCCTGTTGATAGGCATACAACACGATACGGTAGACCTAATCTTTTTAAAACTTCTTCAGAATTGAGTAGCATAGATTCCAATTCTTGATATGATTCTTCCGGTTTTGTAAATTTAATCAGTTCTACTTTATTAAATTGGTGTTGACGCAAAATGCCTCTTGTATCTCTACCAGCAGAACCAGCTTCAGAACGGAAAGCAGTTGTAAATGAACAATATTTATATGGGAGTTGATCCCCATCGAGAATTTCATCTCGGTATAGATTAATTGTAGGCACTTCCGCTGTGGGATTTAGATACCAGTTGTTATCGCCAAAAGCTAACTTAAATGAATCATCTTTAAACTTAGGAAATTGACCGGTAGCAAACATACTCTTTTCATTGACAATAAAAGGAGGAATGATTTCTGTATATCCATGCTCAAGTGCGTGAAGGTCCATCATGAATTGAATCAAAGAACGTTCAAGACGAGCACCTAATCCTTTATCTACAACAAAACGAGTTCCTGTAATTTTAGCTGCACGTTCAAAATCAAGAATATTCAGCTTTTCTCCTAACTCAATATGATCTTTAATAGGAAAATCAAATACTCTTGGGGTTCCAACTTTTTTGACTTCAAGATTTGCTGAATCATCTTTTCCAATGGGTACACTACTGTCAGGAATATTTGGAGTTATCGCTAAAATATTGAAGACTTTTTCTTCAATGACTTTAAGTTCTTCATCTAAAGCCTTAATCTCATCACCTAAATGAGCAACCTCATTTAAGATATGCGATGCATCTTGTTTATTTCGTTTGAGTTCACCAATTTTTTTGGATTGTTCGTTTCTTAATGCTTTTTTTGCTTCAACATCATAAATGATTTTTTTTCTGGTTTCTTGTAAATCAACTAATTCATACAAATATGAAAAATCTCCATTGCGGTTGGATAATTGTTTTACAACCAGTTCCATATGCTCTGTTACATACTTTAAATCTAACATTTCTTATTCCTCCTTTATAAAATAAAAGTCCCTAGATTAAAATCTAAGGACGAAATTTCGCGGTACCACCTTAGTTCTAGAGAAAATCTCTAGCACTTTAACATCTTTAACGCAGATTTACGGATGGGATTAGCATCACTCAAGAGGAGATTCATTGATTGTCTTTTTTCGCTTGCACCACCCGCGAACTCTCTAATTAAAAATCAATCAGTTACTATGCTCTTTTTCGTGTTATCTATATTATATGTTTTTTATCTTTAAATGTAAAGTAGACACATATGTCTAACGATTATTTACTTTTTTTGTTGATTAGCTTTTGTAATTCTTCTTTGATTTCTGGTTTTTGAAGCCCAAAATCTAAGATTGCTTCAATATAATCAACTTTATTTCCAACATCATAACGTTTGCCTTCAATATCATATGAATAAACTTTTTCTTCATCCATCATACGCAAGATTGCATCGGTAAGTTGAATTTCATTACCTGCACCTCTTGTTTGATTTTTTAAGTACTTAAAGATTGTTGGTGTGAGTACATATCTTCCACCAATCGCGGATCTTGATGGTGCATCCTCAACTTTTGGTTTTTCTACTACACCTTTAAGCTCGGTTAGTTTGCCTTCTTTTTTGCCTTTAGGAATACAAATACCGTATTTATAAGTATCTTTATAATCAACTTCAATAGTTCCTAAAACATTGGTGTGTACTTCATTGTATGCATCCATCATTTGTCTGATTGCTGGTTTATCTTTTCCAACATACATATCATCACCAAGAAGAATAGCAAATGGATCGTTTCCGATAAATGCTTCAGCTTGAAGAACTGCATGTCCTAATCCTAATTGTTCTCTTTGTCTAATATAGTGAATGTTAACACCTTGTGCGATATTGCGGATGATTCCATATTCTTCTAACTTGTTTTTGCTTAAAAGAATGGTTTCTAGTTCAAGATTGTAGTCAAAGTAGTCAATAATTGCATTCTTGTTGCTGCTGACAATGAGTAAAATATCCGTAATCCCACTTTCAATTGCCTCATTAACAATATATTCAATTGTTGGATGATCAATGATGGGTAACAATTCCTTAGGTAAAGCTTTGGTGATAGGTAAAAAACGCGTACCATACCCAGCAGCAGGAATAACAGCTTTTTTAATCATTTTTATTCTCCTCTACTAAATCTTTTTTAGACATAAAATAGGTTGCGGCAATACCAATAAAGAATAATACAGCTCCGATTACCCACATATACCATGGAGATTGAAAAACATTATCGGTTGTATTTGATTGAAGGGTGAACAATATATTAAATGGAGAGATTAAAACAATACCTAAAACCGCAAAATAGAAATGAGCTTTATAATGTTTTAATAGTTGATACATGACTTTCCCCATCACAAGCATACCGAAGATAATGCCAATTACGAGTAGTCCTACCATAGGTAATTGACTAGCTACAGAACTAAAATTTAAAGTTCCTAAATCTTTTAAGAAATCACTACCTATTGTAATAAGTGTTTGATAGTATCCCAAAGCCATGAGCATAGTAGCCCCACTCAAACCTGGAATGATAATTGAAATTGCTGTAATTACGCCAATAAAGAAAATAATGATGTAATATGTCCAACTATCTACAACGGCAGTTTGTTCTTGAATAAATAAGAATCCAAACATCACAAGCATTGCGATAAACATTGTGAAGAAATGATGCCAATGATATTTTTCAACTTTAATTTCTTTTTTTAATCCTGGAATAGCTCCTAAAATGAAACCAATAAATAGAAGGGTGAATGGAATTGGGGCTGCATCTAAAAATGTACTAATGAATAGGAATCCTATACCCAATCCAACAAATACTCCAACGATGTATTGCCAAACATTGATAATTGATTGGATAGGATGTTTTGTAAAATTATTCAGTGCTGTAATTAGATTTTGATATATATTTAAAATAGCAGCAATCATTGATCCGCTGACTCCAGGAAGAATGCTTCCCAGTCCTACTAAACTTCCTTTAATAATCTTTATTAAATGATTCATGAATGCTCCTTATGGATAACTTATATATATTATAACGCATTTCAGGATATTTATATCCTTGACGCATAGATTAAATTTGAAGATTGTTACTATTTTAGCATATTTCATATGGTTTATCTATGCTATAATAATGATGGTGATAACATGATAGAATTTCTAGAAATTTTAAAGTACATTATCCTTGGAATTATCCAAGGTATAACTGAAGTCTTTCCAGTTTCGAGTAGTGGACATTTGACATTGTTTGCTCATTTGTTTAATATTGACTTATCTAATTTGACTGTTTTTTTGATGATCACAAATACAGGATCCTTTTTAGCCTTACTCTATTTCTTTAAAAAAGACGTTGGGCAACTCATCAAAGGCACATGGCATTATTTGATTCGCAAGGAAGAAACTAGCAAAGAAGATTTTCAGTATGTGGTTAAGTTGTTAATTGCAGTCATTCCCATTGGAATTTTCGGATTTTTCTTTAAGGACGCTCTTCCAAATGACTTATTATCTGTAGGTTTTGCACTTATTTTGACTGGTGCACTTCTCTATTTTGTCTATCGAGTTAAAGATATTCAATGGAAAAATCAGATTACTTGGAAAAACGCATTAATCATTGGAGCATTCCAAATGTTTGCTGTATTCCCTGGTATTTCACGAAGCGGTATTACAATGACTGGTGGGTTAATGCAAAAAATTGAACTCAAAAAAGTACTTAGATTTTCTTTCTTAAGTTATATCGTGGTTTCAGTTCCAGTATCACTTCTTGGTATATACGAAGCTTTTACAGTAAGTGAAAATATTAATATTATTGGATACGTTGTAGCGTTTATAATGAGTTTTGTATTCAGTTTATTAGCAGTTAAGGTACTGTACCAATATGTTAAAGTTAAGAATCTGATTTATTTTGCAGGATATTGCTTATTTGTAGGTTTTATTTCGATTCTTTTATATTTTATATAATCAATCACATTAATATATGAAAACAACAGTTTTTGTTGTTTTTTTTTACATATATGTATATATTGAATTGAATTTTGATTTTTTTAATGATTACATTCAGTTATGATATATGTAATCTATGTTTTTCCCAAAATCTAAACATCATATATGTAGAATAACCTATCAACAAAAATGCTGCATAAGGAAATCTAGAATCGCGTAAAATTTCTCTAGCTGTTCCAAATGTTCGCAAACTATACGTCGTAAAGAAGAAAATTCCTAGAGAAAAGATAACTGTAAAATCAAAAAATAAATTCAATTCTTTTCTTTTTATACCTTTTCTGAGCATTTTAACAACTGTGCTAGCAATTAAATATAATTCCGTTCCTATAGATGCAAAAAAGATAATATCAAATAAAATTAAGCTAAATGATCCATTTATTAATGAATATATTTTTTCTATTGGTAAGATGAGTATCGATGCTAAAACGACTAAATATATGTAGTTTTTACTGGATATAATAGATAAAATAATGCAGAAAATCGTATATGCAGCAACAAATATAATGCTAAATGTCCCATTCAAAATAATAGAAATGATTGTTGTTACAATCGAAAGCATAATAAAGTAACTTATTGGTTGATTAATTATGATCAATGTTTCTTTAAATACTTGGCTTCTAGTAAAGTGAAACAATATGATGGCTGATCCAATACCTATAAACCCCCACAATATATATGGTTCGGCATAATATCGAAGAAAATAGAAAAAATCACCTTCCAAAAATAATTGCGTAATTAAAAAATGGGTTAATAGTCCTAACCCAATAAGAAAAAGACCAATAATATACCATATATTATTTTTAGCTATATCCTTCATCTATTTCCCCTTTAATCAATGAATTATCTATTTGAAATCTTTTTTCTATAATTATAATCAGATAAGACAATATCTTTTAGTTCATATTTAGGAACCCATTTTAAGATACGTTGTGCTTTTTCATTGGATGCGATAAGTTCAGCTGGATCTCCATCTCTTCTTGGTCCGATAACGACTTTAAGTGGTGCGATTTCATTAACAGCTTGAGCAACTTCTAATACTGTAAATCCTTGACTTGAACCTAAATTAATTGTTTCTGATTTTCCACCTTCAAATAAATAATGAGCTCCAAGTACATGAGCTGAAGCTAGGTCGCTGACGTGAATATAATCTCGGACGCATGTACCATCTTTTGTAGGATAGTCATTACCATAGATAGTTAAATGGTCACGAATACCGATGATTCCTTGAATAGCTAGAGGAATTAAGTGAGTTAGTTGATCTTTCATAAGACCAATTTTTAATGATTCATCTGCTCCAGCTACATTGAAATATCTGAATATGACAAATTTGAAATCATGTGCATTTGCCACCCATGAAATCATTCTTTCACAAGCTAACTTGGTTTCACCATATGGATTAATTGGCTTAGTAATCATATCTTCTTGGCAAACGCCACTAGCTTCACCATAGACTGCAGCTGTTGAAGAAAAGACAAATTTCTTAACGTTATGTTCGTTCATCACTTCTAACAAAACTCGTACACCTTCGACATTATTATAGTAATAAGCAAGAGGTTCTTTGACACTTTCGGGTACGATTAGTTTAGCCGCAAAATGCATAACAACATCTATTTTTTCTTGCTTAAAGACATTTTCAACATCTGATTTGACTTTGATATCGCCTAAATAAAATTTAGCTTTAGGATGAACCAATTCCTTGTATCCACTTGAAAGATTATCTAAAATAATAACCTCTTGGTTATCTTTAATTAATTCATAAACTGTGTGGGAACCGATATATCCTGCACCACCAACGACTAATACTTTCATTTTTTATCCTCCATAACGTTTTTGTTTTCTATATTATATATATTACTCTTTTCATTTGAAAATAAGAAATAGGTAACCCAATGTACAACAATAAAGATGCCTAAAAATCCTATGAAGAATGCTCCATATGAGATGATTACATCAATTTGTGTAATTAATCCGAAAATATTCCAAGAATTAAATCTCAAGAAACGACCAACGAATATGCCAAAACTTGAAAGTAAAAATAGGAAAGTTAATGCATAATTGTAATATTTTGTCATGTGCTTTTTAGCAAAAGGTTCGAGCTTCTTTATGGACTCAACTCCCAATTTTGCTGCATAAAGTGCACCAATAGTAATATGTGCAAACACCCACCACTCTGACAAATCGTAATTATAAATATCCATATATCTAATAAAGTAGTGACTGTCTTGGAAATGAATAAAATCAGTTAACATGTATAAACTATTAGGGAAAAACAAGACCCACAGCGCTAACAACACTAAAATCATCCATAATTTTGCTTTTTTATTGATAAGGTAAGCAAGAATTGTGCTTAACAAATAGACAAGAGTTGCTAAAAACATGTTCCATGCTAAAAAGACGATAAGCCCATCTTGTAAGTATTTCCCTAAAACAAGAGAAACTATCATGTACCCCAAGGAGGCAATATAAAATTTATGAATCTTAATATTGAATATTTTAACCATAATATCTTAAAATTGCTTCATCAATTTGTGTTTGCATGGTTGCTCTAGACACAATAAGGTCAGATAATAGCTTAAATCTAACAATATAATCATAGACATCTTCAGAAACAACAGTTGTTTCAGGGAATGTCTTTACTTTATTTCTCATTGAGAAGAAAACTTCATCAGTTACGACATCCATTAATCGGTTATCCAAAGCAAATGTAGGTTCGGTACTCATTCCATGGACACCATAATAAGCGTCACTACCTACAGGTAAATTAAACAACTCAATAATCGTTCGATAAAGATCAACTTCACTTCTAACTAAATCTTGCTCTCCGGTCAATAGTCCTTTTCGAATTTGATAGTCACCTAAATCGATATACTCTTCGCCAGGAACATAAATAAATGATACAATTTGTTGAAGAATTTTTCTTTCTTCCATAATACTTAGGTCTCTATCATAAAGTTTACTTAAATCCCCATTTTTAAGTCCTGATCCGTGATCACTGTAAAAAATGTAGACGGTATTATCTAATGTTTGATCTTCGTTATTTTCATTTAGGAAAAAACGTTTCATTGTTTCATCATAATAATCTGCATAATTGATGTATTTCATCGTCAAATTTTGAAGGTTGTTTGTATACTGAGGATACTCATCGGTTCTAACACCATTTGGGTCGTGATCAAAAGGTGTATGTGGCATCATTGTTATAGGAAACAACATAAATGATTGATTCATTGCTGAAAGAGAACTTCCAACTAAACTGACCGTATCAGCTAAAAAATAATCACTAACCCAGGGGCTGATGTGTGTTAGGTTATTCGTCGTATCATATATAAAGCCTTCCTCGACATTATAGCCATCATCAATAAAATCTTCTAGAGAATAAAAGTTATCAAACTCCATTAAATCTGGATAGACAACATCTCTATTATAGAAAGTTTCTTGGTCACCATGGATTGCTTCTGTATAATATCCTTCTGTATTAAAATACTTAGGAAGGGAATTCAAATCAAATTTAACATCATTATAATCCCAGTATAATGTGCTGTCACCTTTTGGATATAAACCGGTAAGAATCGCAAGTTCAGCATCAGAACTTACACCCATACCTACGTTATTATAGAAGTTATTAAAGACAAAACTTTGATTCAAAATCTGATTATAAAATACTAATTTTTCATTCGTATATTCGTTTTCTAAAAGGAAATGGTTCATAGATTCAATATGAACTAAAACCATATTTCTACCTTCAAGAATACCTTGAAGACTATCACCTAGAGCTATTGAATCATCAATATATAAGTCATCTACAGCTTGGTCAATCGTTAACCTGTTAGAGTAGGTATTACCATCAAAAAAATTAATGTATTCATCTTGATTCTTATTATATTCTTGAAAAGCATTAGCCAAGTCTTCGTCATCTTCTAAATCTAGTAGTGTTCTTAGATTGACATCAAAAGGTGTTCCAATAAACTCTCCTAAATAATATGGATATACACCAAGATTTTGGACTGCAAACGTACTCTCAACGGCACTGACTGGCAAGATCATTTTGTATTGTTGGAAGTATGAAAATATGGCAACAAACATAATCAAAACAGATGAGAAAAATCCAATAAAATAGTGCTTAAGTGGAACATTAAAGTAGATCATTTTCATTTCTTTCCGGTTTGTTAAGAAGTAACCAACAAGTAAAATAATAAAGGGAAAGAAGACAACAATACGCCAGTAAGTAAATAATTCTTCAAGTGCTAAAAGAATTGCTCCACCAGCAAAACCATCCGATGGATTGTTTATTAATGAGATCATCGACATTGAAAATGCGGTTCCAAAATAGAGATTAAAAACACCCATAGCGAAAATGAATGTATTCAAAATAAGCGTGATAATTAATAGAAAAATCATTCTTCCTCTTGCTTTTCGAATGAACATAAAAGCAATTAAAACAATGATTAAAAGGACTCCAAAATTACCTAAAATAGCATTAATTTCACCTTGAAAAGTATGCTCAAATGGAGCAATATATCGATTCAAGCCTTGGATTGTAAGCATATATGTATTCATTACATTCAATATAAAAAAAGCACCTACGTAGAAGAAATAAAGTTGTGACTGGTTCTTATTTTTCATTGTTGACTACCCCATATATTCATGTTCATATACCATATTATACAACAAGACTTTTTATATAGCAAAAAAACCATTCCAAATCATGGAATGGCTTTTAATTATCTTTTACTATTCATCAAATAAACTATCAGTCGTAATTGTTTCTTCATCTTCATCTTCAATTTCATCTGGTGCTAAATCAACAACACCTAAGATTTTCTTTTCTTGTTCAACAGGCAATGATTCTTGGGTGAATTGTTGTTCTTCTACAACATCTTCTTCAAGTTCTTCCTGCTTAGGAACTAAAGCGATGGTCGATACTTTATGATCTGGACGAAGTCTAATTATTCTAACACCTTGAGTCGCACGTTTTGTTTGTGAAATTTGATCCACGTGAGTTCTTATGACAACACCTTTATCAGAAACTACAATTAAATCTTGATCATCTGATACAGTTCTAAGTGTTGATAAACGTCCATTCTTTTCAGTAACATTAACGGTCTTAACACCTTTACCTCCACGAATTTGTTTACGATACTCATCAACTATAGTTCGCTTACCAAAGCCCTTTTCGGTAATAACTAGAATTTCTTCTTGATCGTTATCAACGATGGCAATACCAACAATTTCATCATCAGCACCTATACTCATTCCACGAACACCACCAGCTGTTCTACCCATAGATCTAACATCGGTTTCAGCAAATCTAATTGCTTTACCATTGGAAGCGCCAAGAATGATTTCCTTGGTTCCATCGGTGAGTCGAACTCCTAATAATTCATCGTTTTCTCTTAAGCTAATCGCGATGATCCCGTTTGTTCTAATATTTTGATAATCACTAATCGGTGTGCGTTTAACAACACCACGTTTTGTAATAAATGTTAGGAATTCATTTTCAGCTTCGAAGTTCTTTACACTTGTAAATGAAGTTAATGTTTCATCAGCATCAAAGTCTAATAAGTTAACAATTGGCAATCCTTTTGATTGTCTTGAACCTACAGGAATTTGATAGCCCTTGATTTTATAGACTCTACCTTTGTTTGTAAAGAATAAATGGTAATCATGCGTTGATGTCATGAGGATGTGTTCTACATAATCATCTTCATGAACCTTGATGCCAGACATACCAACACCACCACGATTTTGAGTCTTATAATGATCAACATTCATCCGTTTGATATATCCATTATTAGTGACTGTAATGATGACATCTTCAACTGGAATTAAATCTTCATTTTCAATTGTTAAATCTTCATGTAAATTGATTTCAGATTCGCGAGGTTGGTAGTAAGTAGTTCTAATTTGTGTAAGTTCTTCTTTGATGATTTCTATCTTACGTGTATGGCTCACAATGATTTCCTTGTAATCAGTAATCTTAATTACCAAATCATTGAGCTCGGATTCGATCTTTTCAATTTCCATACCAGTCAAACGTTGCAAACGCATATCAAGAATTGCTCTTGCTTGAATTTCTGAAAATTTATACTCAGCAATTAAAGCTTCTTTAGCTTCATCACCTGTTCTATTTTGTTTGATGATTTCAATCGCACGATCAATGTCGTGAAGTGCGATGACTAAACCATCCAAAATATGTTGTCTCGCTTCTGCTTTTTCTAGGTCGTAAATGGTTCTTCTTTGGATAACTTCTATTTGGTGTTCTAAGTAATATTTAAGCATCTCTTTCAGGTTTACCATTTGAGGTTGACCTTTAACAAGAGCAATCATATTAATACCAAATGATTGTTGAAGTTGTGTGTATTTATAGAGATTATTGAGCATGACGTGAGGGTTAACATCTCTTCTTAATTCAATGACAATACGCATACCTTTACGGTTTGATTCATCTCTTAAATCGGTGATACCTTCAACAATTTTATCTTTAGCAATATCTGCGATTCTTTCAATTAATGTTGTCTTATTCACTTGGTAAGGAATTGCTGTGACAACAATACTATTTTTGTTTTTATGTGTAATGATTTCTGCAGTTGCTCTATTGGCAATAATCCCTTTACCTGTTTCATAGGCTAGGCGTAGGCCTGTTAGACCTAATACTTGTCCTCCAGTTGGAAAATCAGGACCTTTAATATATTCCATCAATTCTGCAATGGTAATTTCTTCATTATCCATATAGGCAAGTAATCCATCAATAACTTCAGCAAGATTATGTGGTGGAATATTTGTTGCCATACCAACTGCAATACCTGTTGATCCGTTGACTAGTAAATTAGGATATCTTGCAGGTAATACACTAGGCTCATGTTCAGATCCATCGTAGTTATCGACAAAATCTACAGTATTCTTTTCTAAGTCTCTAACAAGTTCCCCTGCGAGTTTAGACATTCTTGCTTCAGTATAACGCATTGCTGCTGCACCATCTCCATCGACTGAACCAAAGTTACCATGGCCGTCAATTAAAGGCATTCTATAGGAGAATGGTTGTGCCATACGTACCATAGCTTCATAAACACTTGAGTCACCGTGTGGATGATATTTACCAATAACTTCCCCAACGATTCTCGCTGATTTTTTATGTGCGGTAGATGCTGACATTCCTAAATCATTCATTGCGTATAAAATACGTCTTTGAACTGGCTTAAGGCCATCTCTAATATCTGGAAGTGCGCGTGATACAATAACACTCATCGCGTAGTTCAAGAATGAAGTTTTCATTTCTGTGGATATGTTAATTTCTTTTACATAACCTTCAGTTGTTTTTAAACTGGTTGTTTCCATCTTTATTCTCCCTTCCTACGCATCGATGTTACTGGCGTAAATCGCATTTTCTTGAATAAATGCTTTTCTTGGTTCAACTTCTTCACCCATCAACATACTAAATACTTGATCGGCATCCATAGCATCTTTAAGTGATACTTGGAGTAGTGTTCTATTTTCAGGATCCATGGTTGTTTCCCAAAGTTGTTCAGGATTCATTTCACCAAGACCTTTATAACGTTGGATATTAGGACGTCCTGTCATTTCAGCTAAAGCTTTTGCAAGTTGGTCATCTGTATATACATATTCAACCTTCTTGCCTTGTTGAACTTTATATAGAGGTGGTTGAGCAATATAAACATAACCTAAATCGATTAATGGCTTCATATATCTGAAGAAGAATGTTAGAAGTAATGTTCTAATATGCGCACCATCAATATCGGCATCGGTCATAATAACAACTTTATGGTATCTTGCTTTTTCAGCATCAAATTCATCGCCAATACCGGTACCTAAAGCTTGAATTAATGATAATATTTCTTTATTATTTAAAATTTTATCTAAACGAGCTTTTTCAACATTAAGTACTTTACCACGAAGTGGTAGAATTGCTTGATATTCTGATTCTCTGCCTTGTTTAGCGGATCCGCCGGCAGAATCACCTTCGACGATATAAATTTCAGAAATCATTGGATCTTTACTTCTGCAATCTGCTAGCTTAGATGCAAATCCTAATGCATCAAGTGGGGATTTTCTTCTCGTTGCTTCTCTAGCTTTTTTCGCTGCAATTCTTGCACGAGCAGCCATTAAGCATTTTTCAACGATTGCTTTTGCATCTAGAGGATTTTCCATTAAGTATCTTTCTAATCCTTCACCAACGATTTGACTAGTGATTTGACGTACTTCTGGATTTCCTAATTTTGTTTTGGTTTGTCCTTCAAATTGAGGATTTGGATGCTTAACAGAAACAATGACTGTTAAACCTTCTCTTGTATCTTCGCCTAAGAAAGAATCATCTTTTTTGAGCATACCATTATCGTTTGCATATTTATTTAA